>Ga0209114_1000007_pt1 | contig 24670 bp, 25 predicted proteins | sample TexAe_RefH0_O3_FD_187953 | JGI IMG/M metagenome (GOLD analysis project Ga0209114, IMG submission 187953) | Forest soil microbial communities from Davy Crockett National Forest, Groveton, Texas, USA - Texas A ecozone_RefH0_O3 (SPAdes) (version 2) | ecosystem: Environmental > Terrestrial > Soil >...
CGTCGGTGACGGCGCCGGCGGCCACGGCCCAGCTCAAGCTGCTCGGGCTGCTGCGCGGGCCGGACAACGCGCTCGGCAACTTCGCCAAATGGGTTGCCCGCCTGAACCTTCCGGCTCTCTGGAGCGCGTCGGGCATCTAACCATCGGATTTCTAGGAGAACACGAACATGGCGACCGCTGGCGGCGTTATCACAACCGGTGCGCATCCCAAGGCCTTGTGGCCCGGCATCAAACTCTGGTGGGGTCGCTCGTACGACGAGCACGACCCGGAATATCCCGAGTTCTTCGACGTGGTCACCTCGGACAAGGCCTACGAGGAAGAGGTCGAGATCTCCGGCTTCTCGGTGCTGCGCGAGAAGGACCAGGGACAGGCCGTCACCTACGACACCGAGGTCCAGGGCTCGACGACCCGCTACACACACATCGCCTATGGCGGCGGCTACATCGTCACCTTCGAGGAGCTGCGCGACAACCTCTACCAGTACGTCTCCAAGCGCCGCGCGGCGATGCTCGCCTATGCCGGCCGCCAGACCGAAGAGATCGTCGCGGCCAACGTCTTCAACCAGGCCTTCAACTCGGCCTATCCGATCGGCGACGGCGCGGCGTTCATCTCGGCCTCGCATCCCACCATGGTCGGCAACCAGTCGAACCTGCTGACGCCCAGCGCGGATCTGTCCGAGCTGAGCCTCGAGGACATCGGCATCCAGATCATGCAGGCGGTCGACTACCGCGGGAACAAGATCGCGCTGATCCCCGAGATGCTGGGCATCCCGTCGCCGCTCTGGTACGACGCCAACCGCGTCGTCCACTCGGTGCTGCAGAACGACACCTCGAACAACGCCATCAACGTCATCCGTGCGACGGGCATGTTCAAGGACGGCGTCACGATCAACCACTACTTCCTGTCGTCCACGGCCTACTACGTGAAGACGAACTGCCCCGATGGCGCGCAATTCATGTGGCGCGACAAGCCGATGTTCGACACCGACAACGAGTTCGACACCAAGAACGCGAAGGCGTCGCTCTACATGCGCTTCTCGGCCGGCGTGACCGACTGGCGCTGCTACTACGGCTGCGCAGGCGCCTAGCAGGGACCACCGGCCCGGCACCACGCTCATTTCCGGGGTGAGCGCTCGTTCTCGAAGGAGATTGCCATGAAGTCGACGTTCACGGGCCCGCTGATCTCCTTCGGGCAGCGCCTTCCGCCCGGCGAGAGCGGGATCGCCAATCCGGATCTCGGACCGTCTTCGTGGGTCGGCGGCGCCACCTTCTTGGACCCGCGCGTGGGCTACAACCAGACGCGCAAGGGTTGGATCGGCGTCGGCGTCGAGTATCGGCGCGTCCTCGCCCAGGTGCCGGCCGCGCTCGGGGGCGCCAATCTGGCCGCGCTCCAGAATGTCGCGACGGGCGTGAGCCTGACCCTTGCCGCAGCCTCCGCCGGCATCACCGTTCTCGGCACCGGTGGCCTCAAGGTTTGGGCCTCCGGCAACATCGTTCCGGCCGGCGCGCTGGTGCTCGACGGCAACCCGTCCCTCGTGAACTACGGCTCGCCGGACCCGAACGGCAAGTACAGCAACAACGCCTACGCGATTTCCTCGATGGTGGCGCGCGCCGTGTCGGTTACCGGCGTTGCGGGTGGGGCGGGAGGCGCATTCACCGTCCGCGGCTACGACGTGTACGGCTATCCGATGGCCGAGACGATCACCGCCACGGCGGGCGCGACCACGGTTGCGGGCAAGAAGGCGTTCAAGTTCGTCACCTCAGTCATCCCCGCCTTCACGGACGCGCACAACTACAGCTTTGGCACAACCGACGTCTTCGGGCTTCCGCTGCGGGCATCGAACTTCCATGAGGTCCTGCTCTGGTGGAACGACACGCTCATCACCGCCAATACGGGCTTTGTCGGCGCCGATGCCACGAACCCGGCGACGGCCACCACGGGCGATGTGCGCGGCACATACGCCGTCCAATCGGCCTCCGACGGCACGAAGCGTCTTGTGGCGATGATCGGCCCCGCCCAGAGCACGCTGGCGACCGCGATCGGGCTCTTCGGCGTCACCCAGTTCACCAGCTGAGGAGGGCGCCTTGGCCGATGCCTTCACCAAGCAGGTGATCGAGAACGGTCCCCGCAACTATCGGGCGCTCTACACGCTGCTGTCGGACGGCTCCGGCGTGACCGGCTATGTCGCTGCCGACCCGACCGCGACGGGGGACATGGGCGTGAACATCGCCGGCAATATCCTCTATCCGGGCGTGAACCTGAAGATCTGGGACATGCGCTACTCGCTTGAGGACACGCAGCTGCAGATGGTCTGGGACGCGACGACGCCGCAGAACGCCTTTCTGTTGACTGGCGAGGGAGGCACAAAGCAGAATTTCAAGGAACGCGGAGGCATCCCGGTGCCGCGCATCGCAGGCATCCCCATCACCGGTGCCACCGGCAAGATCATCTTCAACCTGCTGAACCCGACCGTCGGCGCGATCCTGACGCTGGATCTGTGGCTCAAGAAGGACGTCGCCCAATGAGGACGATCGGACGCTGGCTGGCGGGAGCCCTCCTGTTGTCCGCTTGGGGCGCGCGGGCGGACACGAGCACCTACATGGTGCGGCCCGCCTGCGGTGGCGAGAGCTACACGAGCGGCCAGAACCGGCAGGGCCTGATGGACCCCACCGGCCGCATCTGCGACTCGGGCGGTGGCGGAGGTGGCGGCTCGAACGCCTCCGTTGGGACCAATGGCGTCACGGCGCCGACGAGTTCCACCCAGATCGGCATCTCGGTCGGCGGCGTTCTTCAGCCGGTCAGCGCCTCCAATCCGGTCCCGATCTCCGGTTCGATCACCGCGACCCTCTCCGGGTTCACGCCGAACGGCGTAGTGGCCAATCTTGCGGCCACGACATCGAGCGCGAGCGTGGCGCTGCCATCCGGCACCGTCGTCGCGGTCACGAATGCCGGCTCCAACACGGTCCACATCAAGTTGAGCGTCGGGTCGGGATCGGCGGCCACCACCGACTACGCGCTGCTGGCAGGCAACTCGATCGGCCTCACCGTCGGGTCGAACACCTTCATCAATGCGATCACCGACACCGGCAGTTCGGCGCTCAGCCTCGCCGGTGGCCAGGGCCTGCTTACCGGCTTCGGAGGGGGCCAAGCTTCGAGCGGAGGCGGAACCGCCAGCGTCAACCTCACCCAGGTTGGAGGAGCGGCGGTCGCGTTGGGCTCGACCACGAGTTCGGCCTCCCTGCCCGTCGTGATCGCCAGCGACCAGGCGGCGGTTTCCGTGAAGCAGGCGACGGCGGCAAACCTCAACGCCACGGTCGTCGGCACGGGCACATTCGCGGTTCAGAATACGACGGCGACGCCGGCGGGCACGAACCTCATCGGCAAGGTCGGTATCGACCAGACGACGCCCGGGACGACCAACGGCGTGCAAACCCTGTCCGGCTCGACGACGGGCGTCACCCAGGCGACCGCGGCGAATCTGAACGCACAGGTCCAGGGAACGGCCGCGAGCGGCGCCTCCAATGCCGGCAACCCGGTCAAGATCGGCGGCCCGTTCAACAGCACGCAGCCCAATGTGGCCTCGGGTCAGATCGTCGACGGCCAGTTCACGGCGCGCGGGGCGGAAATCGTCGCGCCCGGCGTGGACGGCTTCCCCGTCACGATTGGCGGCGGCTCGGCGGTGATCGGCCACGTCATCACCGATTCCGGCTCGACCACTGCAGCCACGCAGTCCGGTGCATGGAACATCGCCAATATCACCGGGACCGTGAGCCTGCCGACCGGTGCGGCAACGGCAGCGAACCAGCCGACCAACGCCACGGCTGGCTCGTCGAGCGCCGGAGAAACCGGCAACATGGAGATGGCCGCGGTCACGACCGCATCGCCTTCCTACACCACGGGCCAGACCAATTACCTGTCCTTGACGACGGCCGGAGCGCTACGCACCGATGCTTCGGCAACCACACAGCCGATCAGCGCCGCGTCGCTCCCGTTGCCCACGGGCGCGTCGACAGCCGCCAACCAGACGTCCGTGCAGGCGCCGGTGGCTCCTGCCACGGCAACGGCCACAAAGGCCAACGCCGCGGCCGGCCGCTACCACGCCACCCCCGATGCCGTCACAGACGGTCAGGAAGACGAAGCCCAGATGGGCCCGCACGGCGAAGGCAAGGTGTGCCCCGTCGATTCCACCGGCGCCTGCGCCGACCCGACCCTGGCCGTCCCCGTCACGCAATGGCCGAGTTCGTCGGCCAACGCTGCGCCCCTGCACAACCAAGTCACGACAGCGTCCTCGAATCTCGTTGTGGTGACGGGATCGCACAACCTCTACGGCCTGAACGTCGCAGCTGGAGCAAGCGCGCTCTACATCATGATCTTCGACGCGACGACGGCGCCGGCCGACGGTACGGTGACGCCGGTCAAGGTCTACCAGGTCGCGATCAACAGCTCGTTCTCCATCCCGCCCAGCAACGTGCCATTGATCCGTTGCACGACGGGTATAGTGATCGTCACCTCGACGACCGGCCCCTTCACGAAGACGGCCTCGGCCACGGCCTTCATCAGCGGAGACTACGAATGATGCGCAAACTCGGAATTCTCGTGGCCTTGTGCGCAGGCATGTTCTGCGCAAGCCCGGCCAGCGCCCAGCTGTTGTCGCACCAGGTCTGGACGGCAACGCCCGCCAACGGGCTCGTGAGCGTAGGCACCGGCGTCCTCATGGGCGCCCACATCACCGGAGCGCTGCCCGCCGGCGCCATGATGATGATCTTCGACGGCACCAGCATCCCCGCCGATGGCGCTCTCGCGACGGCTCCGCCGGGGTGTTTCACGATCCAGGCGACGATCTCGCCCAACATCACCTCGACCGGGTGGATGGCCAACGACCCGTCCCCTGTCGTCATCACCAACGGCCTGGTCGTGGTGGCGAGCTCGTCGGCGGACTGCTTCCACCTGACCAAGATCAGCAATCTCTATATCTCGGCGACGGTGGTCCAATGACTTGGCAGAAGACCTGGATCACCGCGGCGATCGGCGCGGCCCTGATCCTCCTCACCATCGGCGGCGTCGCCGTGAGCCTGAAGCCGCAGGCCTATTCGCAGATGAGCGGCACCCAGCCGAGCCACGGCATCCAGGGCCCCGCAGGTCCGACCGGCGCAACTGGGCCGGCCGGGATCACGTGCTACAACGCGAGCGGCGCAGTCGCGGCCTGCAAACTCTGGTTCGGGACGGCGACGGTCGATGCCTCCGGAAACTGGTCCGTGAGCTATGCCGGAGCCGGCTTCACGGCGGCTCCGAACGTGCAGATCACTTCGGTCAACACCGTGAACGGCGGCGTGCTCATCCCCAAGACCCAAACCAGTACCGCGACCGGGGCCTCCGGCAATGTGCAGGGACTGTCCGTCGTGCTCGGGCTGCTCACCCTCGGGCTTACGAGCATCAATGGTTCCACCATCAGCGTTCAGGCCATCGGCGGCTAAGAAGGGATACGAACATGTACGCGGATTACACAGGCGCGCTTTCGGCATCGGCTCTCAACTCCAATGTGGCCACACCTGCTGGCGCGGCGTTGGATGCGCTGCGCGCGGCCAAAAGCATCGAGGCCGATCCGGCCAACCAAGAACTCATCGCCGACACGATCTCGGCGTTCAAAACGGCCTTGCGCGGGATCAATGCCTTGACCGGCGAACCCGCGATGGCGGGCATCAAGCCCGTGGCGGGCTCGACGGTGCCGTACATCGACATCGCCTCCCTCAGCGTCACGCAATCCGATCTGCAGGCCGGTGCCGACCCGCTGGTGCAAGATGTGTGGGCAACGAGCACGGTGGCATGGAACGCCTGCACGGATCAGGACGTGCTCAACAATCTCGCGGTCGCGTGCATAGGCATGCAGGCCGCGCTGTCGGGTTGGATCGGCGCGCTCCACCAGCCCGGCTCGGCCGGCGCGGATTCCGGCGGGGCGGGCGGCAAAGGCACCCATCCCTGATGTTCGACACAGTCTTCTTTGGGTTCGCCGGCGCCACGGCTCTGTGCTTGGCGCTGGCCTTCCTACAGGCAGACTACGATCTGCGCGCTGTCGCATGCATCCTGGCAGCCATGTGGCTGCTCACCAACCTCGCCGACATCCTCACCCGCGGCGACGGCAAGTTCTTTCCGCTCCTCGATGGCCTTTGCAGCGTGGCGCTCACGCTCGTGTGGGTGCGCGAGCCCAGGCTTTGGCTTTTCCTGGTGGCGTGGATCTTCTCGTGCATGGAATTGCGGCACGCGGCGTACTTTCAGGGCGGCGACTTCGGGAGTGCCGCGCGCTACCGCTACGATCTCGATCTGAACCTCGGCTTTGCGGCGCAGATTGCGGTCGTCGTCATCGCGGCTTTGGCCGGAAACCACCGGATATGGCGCATCTGCGGCGCGGTTCTCGCGCTTTTCGGCATCGCAACGACTGCCCAAGCGGCCCCGGACGGACGGCTGTGGCTGCTGGCCCATCGCACCTATGACGGCGACGCGCTCGCGTATTTCAACCAGCTAGCGACGAACGGTTGCGCCACCCCGACGCCAGCCTTCAAATCCGCGGTCAATGCCTATGTCGTGGCAGAGCGCTCGGCCGGGAATTGGGGCTTCCAGGACCAGGCCTATATCTTTGCGACAGCCGATTCGTGTACGGCCGGCACCAACCTCGCCCAGCCACCGCTCTACAAGATCACATGGAACGGGACGTGCTCCTTCTCCTTGCAGGGGCTGAATGGCGACGGCGCGACCTGCTATGGCGACACCAATGTCCAGATGAGTGCCCTGGTGAACCTGAGCCAGAACAACGCGCACATCGAGGGCTACAACGCAGGTCTCATCACGAGCGGGAACGATGTCGGGCTGCTGAACACCGGTGGAAGCCTCCTGCTGCAGAACTTCAACCCCAACCGGGTGTCGCGCCTCACCAGCGCGGCCTCGATCACGGACACCGCGGCGGGCGCAGCTGGGCTCGCAGCCGCAGACCGGACGAACTCCACGACGATCACCACATGGATCAATGGGACCGTCCTGTCGAATGCGGTCTCAAGCACTTCCGCAGCCTCAACCGCCGCCGACGTCATCGTCTGCCGGGTGAACGCGTCGATGTGCGGGAATGGGATCCGGCTGCTCATGGCAGGTGTGGGCCAAGCATTGCCGAACGAAGCCCAGCACTATACGAACGCCAGGACGATGCTTCTTGCGTTGGGAGTGACCGGCATATGAGCGATCATCTTCACAGCGGCTTCGGGTTCCTGGTGACCCACGGGGGCACCCACACTGCCGAGGCGTGGGCGGAAGCGACGGCCTCCGGGCTGGTCAGCATCGATCCCGGGATGGCATCAGACAGGCTGCTTGCGGCCGCGAAGCTCCGGGCGACCGTTGTGGGGATTCTCGTCGCGGCATTCAGGCGGGTACACTCCGGAACATCGGCCACCGAAGCATCGGCGGTCAGCGACGAGTGCCTTGCGGCGATGGCCGAACCTTTCGGCGCCAGCCCGTGGGCCTCGTCCTTCGAGCATCCGGACATTCGGCGCGAGATCGGCGCCTATATCACCCGCAACCTCCTCACCGCGGCGGATCTCGCCCTGAAAGCGGAGTAGACACATGGCTGGCTTTACCACCGCCTTTCCGACCAGCACGAAGGCCGAACTTCCCCAGGCCATCCACAATTTCACCGCCACGACCGGGCACGTGTTCAAGATGGCGCTCGGCAAGGTGACGCCCACCGGCACCTATGGCGCGGCGACGACGAACTATTCGAACCTCACCGGCAACGGCGACGAAGTGACGGGCACCGGCTACTCGGCCGGCGGCTTCGCCTGGACGGCAGCGCAGAACATCACCCCGGCCGCGTCCGGTACATCGGCCACCTGGTCATGGTCGGTCAACCCGTCCTGGACCACGGCGACCTTTTCGACGGTCGGCTGCATCATCTACAACTCGTCCGCGGGCAACGCCGCCGTGTATGTCGGCGACTTCGGTGGCACGCAGTCGGTGTCGGCGGGCACCTTCACCGTCATCCTGCCGGCCAACACGGTTGGGAACGCGATCCTGCAGCTCACCTGAGGCCACGCGGATGCGCCCCTTCAAGGCCCAGACCGGCAACGACCACCTCGTCTCCGAGGCGCATGCCGCGGCGATCGATGCCGGGTTGGGCACGACCGCGTGGCCTGATGCTGGCGCGGCCGAGCGCCGCCGCGTCCAGTTGCTCGAGACCAGCAACGGCAGACCGCTGACGCCCGAGGAGCGCGCCGAACTTGGCGCGCTCACCCACATCAAGAACCTCCATAGCGCCGCCGCCTTCCTCGACCTTCACGGCTTCGAACCGTCCATAGTGGGCGCCAGCGCCGCGCTCGACAGCGTCCACGGCGGGATATTCACCGCGGCGTGCGGGTGCTCGGTGGCCGTGGCTTTCGACCACCATCGCCGCGCAGATCCGGCCAACCAGGTCCACGCCGTCGGAACGCTTGCCAAATGCGCGGATCACGCGCGCCACCAACACCACAAGGACCTCTTTGCGGCGCTCAGCGGCGGGGGGTAGGCGATGGCCAAAACCCTCCTCGGCGGCTGCTACGCGAACGATTTCCCCTCCGTAAACACCAACACCAACTGCTTCCTGGCGCTCGGCATGAACGGCGAGCGCGTGGCGGACGCGAGCGTTGCCGAGACAAACACGCAGATCAAACTGCGCCACGCCGGCACGCTGAGCCTGCTCACGGCCAACGTCTTCAACAACGCCCAGACGGCGGCGGGATCCGTCCAATTCCGTCAAAACACCGCCAACGGCAACCAAGTGCTCTCGATCGGAGCGACGACTGCCGGCCAGTTCCAGGACGCGACCCACTCGGACTCGATCGCATCGGGCGACCTTGTCGACATCATGTGGAAAGCGCCATCGGCTTTCCATGCCTTCCAGATCAGCGCCCTCGTGATGGCGTTCGACGCGACCGGGGCCACCGCCACGCTCCTGAGCTCGTCGGACGATTACGGAACGGGGGCCCAGGGGCCGAGCGCGGCCAGCACCACATATTTCGCCCCGCTGGCCGGCACCGGCGGCGGTTCGGCCTGGTTCTCGACGTCCGAAGCGAACCTGCAATCCCTCGTGCGCGCCGCAGGAACGGTGTCCAACCTCGCCATGGCGATCACCGCCAACACCTCGACCAACGGGTTGGCGGTCACCTTTCGGGACAACGGAACCAGCGGAAACGGTACCTTCACGGTGCCCGCTGCGACCACTGGTTATTTCGAAGACACCACGCATAGCGATTCCGTGGTTTCCGGCGATCTCATCAACATCACGGCGATCACCGGGGCCGGAACCGTCAACCAGAAGCCCTCGACCATCTCGGCGCTCTTCGTCTCGAGCGCCGGCAATTACGATCTGCAGGGCGGCCAGACGCAGACATCCGCCGCCGCATCGTTCCAGAACGCCAACAACTTCGGGCCCATTCTCGGTGCACTGGGATCGGTCAACGCCTTCGTGGCCATCGCCGAAGGCAACGTCCAGTGCAAGGTGCCGGTCGCCTTCACGGCCTCGCGCATGCGCATCCGGCTAGCCATCAACAGCTTCGGCTCGAATGTGGCAATGGCGCTCCGGGACAATGGCGCGGACGTGAACGGGGCCCTGACGATCACGGCTGCGACCACGGGCTATTTCGAGGACGCTACTCATAGCGATTCTGTTGCCGCCAACGATTTGGTGTGCTGGCGGATCGGGGCAGTGAGTTCCGCCGGAGCCATGGTGCCCAGCAAGTTCGGCCTCACCATGACGTCCTCCGCGAGCGCCACCGTCTCCCTGACGGGGGTTGCCGCCACCGCCGCCGCCCATGCGGCAGTTGCAGGGCCGCAAGCGTCTCCCGCGGGCGTACAGGCCGCCGGAGCAGCCCATACCGTGCTCCCGCAAGTCGGGGTCACCGCTGGGGCCGCGCAGTCTATCGGAAGCCGCGGCAACCTCGTGTTCGGCTCAGTGGCGCCGCTGGCCGGCGTTTCTGCGGCAGGAATGGCCGGCGCGGTTCGGCCGATCGTGCGGGGTGTTCCGGCGGGCGTGGCCGCGGTTGGTTTCGCCGGCCGTGTCGCAGGAACGCAGCACTTGGTCTTGGTTGGCGTTCAAGCCATAGCCAGGGCTGGCGGTAGCGCGCCGACTGGATCACCAACTCTGCGCGGCGTCCAGGCCTTCGCGCTGGCGTCCGAGGTTGGCCTATATGCCACGCCGATATCCTATGTCCCGGCAGCGCGCATCATGCGCAATACGCCGGTCCCGACGGTCGGCCACATGGGCAATATGCCCGTGGCCGTGGTCGCCAGGCTTTTCCCAAGCGGCCCGCAGCCACGGTCGCGTCAGGTGACGCTGCGCGGCGTCGCGGCGGTCTGCAAGGCCAGCACAGTCTCGCCCTTCTTCAACGTCAGCGTCCACATCACCGGGGTCCAGGCAGTCGCTAGCGCAAATCCGGTTATCGGCGCCGGCAACATGCCGTAGGATGGGAAACTGAAGCGGAGGTGTGCTTTGAACGTCGGCGAATATGGTGTCCATTTATGGTTCTCGACGGGCTTCGACATGCGCGGGTTCACGAGCCTGTCGATCATCTTCACCAAGCCGGACCAGACGGTCTTGACCGTCACGAATCCCGCCGTGTCGGTCGGCGCCGTGGACGAGAACACCGTGTTCGGACTTTTCCCCGCTAACAAGTACCTGGACTATGTGTTCGTGGAAGGCCAGGTCGACCAGGTCGGGGTCTGGGGTGTGCGGTGCACCTACACGGATGGCTCGCAACACCTGATCTCAGACCCGACCACCTTCACGATCAGGCCGTGAGGGACAAAAGATGGGAAGGCCCAGCAAACTCACTCCCGAACAGCGCGACGCTATATACAAATCTCGTCTCCAAGGATCCAAGCTGACTGATCTGGCAAAGCATTACGGCGTGAGCCATGCGGCTGTCTGGAAAATTTGCCAGGACCGGAGAGACGGCCCTGCCAAGCCGCTCCCGCGACCTCTGCCGGTCACTCCGCCCGCCGGCCCGTTGCCTGACAGCACGATTGCGCCTATTCCGCTCAGCCGCCTCATGGCGGGAAGGTGACCCATGGGCCGCAAGCGTGGCGTCCAATACCGGCCGGGCAGTTTCTACCGCAACGACGATCGCTCCGGCTTCGTCGTGCGTGCGGAGAAGACGCGCCAGGAATGGACCGAACTCATCGTCGCCGACAATCTCTGGGAAGCGCGCCAGCCGCAGGATCTCGTCGAGGGCGTGCCGGACGACCAGACGGTCGACAACGCGCGGCCCGTTCCTCCTGCGGTGTTTGTTGGCCCGATCAGCACCACATTGGCTCTCCCAGCACTCGTCGGGGCGACGTTCCTGTATCTGGACGCGGTGAACGGCTTCAACGACGGGCGCAAGGTCGGGATCATCCTGGACAGCGGAGACTACTTCAACACCACGCAGGCCGGCCCGCCCACATCGCTCGGAATCCATATCGCCCAGGGATTGCCCCTGACCGCCGCGCGCGGCAACACGGTGACCGCGTACATTCCGTCGCCAGAAGTGATTCCGACATGAACGATCTGCCGCCGCTGCAGGCCCGCGTCCGCCTCAACGCCACCGCGCACGCGCGCCTTTCCAAGAGCTACAAAGGCAACCGCGCGCGGGAAGAAGGCGTTGCCGGTACCGTTGTCGGCTATTCGGAAGGGAAAGCAGGACGCCGCGCAAATGTGATATGGGACAAGCCTGCGGGCCGGCCGCCGGAACCGGTTCACCCGCGCTACCTTGAGGAATCGTAGTCGTGAGCGACGCTAAGGTGACCTTCGAAACCCTTGGCTATGACCCATCTCCCCCGGGGGGCGAGCAGCGGTTTAGTTTTGCATGCCCGAAACATAAGGGGCGCCGCTGCGAGGGGCTGTTGATTCTCGGTCGCACCGGACTGCGCCACGACCCCCAAGGTCAGAACGGTGGTGCGGCGCATTGGGGATGGGACGGCAACCGCGAAGCCCCGACCTTTACCCCTTCGATCGACCACAAGGGGTGCTGGCACGGCTATATCCGCGGCGGCCGGTGCGTCGACACGGGCGGCAATGAAGAGCCTGAACCATGAGTAGCCCAGCGCTCCCGGCAACCAGCGGCGTCTCGAACTTCAATCCGCGCGCGATCGAGATCATCACCGCAGCGTTCCAGATCATGGCCGTGATCGACGCTTCCGAGGTCCCGGACGACACCATGGTGCGGCAGGGCATCGAGGTGCTCAGCGCGATGATGAAGGAGCTCGAGGCGACCGGCTATCACGTCTGGACGGAGGAAGAGGGCATCCTGTTCCTCCAACAGAACCAGATCCGCTACCTTCTCGGCCCCGCCCCCGACGGCACGCCGTCTCCCGACCACTGCGCCGATGCCGAGGACTACGCTCTCACCACGCTCGAAGAATCGGCGATCGCCGGGAATGCTTCCGTCATCGTCGCCGATCCGACGGGCATCGAGGCCGGAGATTACTTCGGGATCGTGACCAACGATGGGAGCGCCTTCTGGACGAGAGTGAAGGCCGCGCCGACCGGACCTGTCCTGCAACTCGTCGACGCGCTCACCGGCGACAGCAACGCCGGAAACTTCGTCTTCGCCTACACCACCAACATCGAACGGCCGTTGAGGATTCCGTTCTGTCGACGGCTGCAATATGCAGTGGGCAACAACGCCCAGGGCAATATCATCACGCCCCTCGTGCCGATGATGAGCCGGTCGCAGTATTTCGACCTGCCGGAACCGCGCACGCCCGGGACCGTCACTCAGGCCTATTACGACCCCGCCCGCGACCAGGGGAAACTCTACGTCTGGAACGCGCCCGGCAACGCCAACTTCGGACTGCGCTTCACCTGGTATCGCCCCCTTCTCGTCTTCACCTCGACCGACGACACTGCCGATCTTCCGCAAGAGTGGGGCAATGCACTCAAATGGAACCTCGCCCGCGAACTGATGCTGCGCTACCAGGTCGGCGCACAGCGCGCGCAGATCATCAACCAGACGGCCACCGCCAAGCTCGAGCTGGTCATGGGCTGGGACAGGGAAGACACATCGGTGTATTTCGGCCGAAACTCTCCACGCACCCGCGGCGGGAGGTAGGGCGTGCCCGAGATCGTCTTCGGCGTCGAAAGCTACGTCTCGCGCTCGCTCCCTCTCTCGGCGCAGCGCGTCGTGAACGCCTTCATGGAGCGCCAGCCCCACGGCACGAAGAACCAGACGCCGGTCTTCGGCGCGCCCGGTCTCACGCGCTGGATAGAGCTTCCCACCAAACCCTTGCGCGGGTTCTGGAACTTCAACGGCGTGCTCTATGCCGTGGCGGGCCAAGTGCTCTACCGGATCAACAACGCCGGCGGATACAAGGCGCTGGGTGGCGGCATCACCGGCTCAGGTGTCGTTTCGATCTCCGACAACGGCACGCAGATCATGGTGGTGAACGGGGTGGGCGGATACCTCGCGGACGGCACCGACAACTACCAGCAGATCCAGAACCCGAACTTCTTCAGCGCGTCGACAATCCTGTTCTTCGACAACTACTTCGCGTTCGACCGCAAGGGCACCAATGAGTGGTTCCTGTCCGGCCTCTCCGACGGCACGAGCTATTCCGGCCTGGATTTCGCGAGTGCCGAAGCCCAGCCTGGTTTCCTCACCGCGCTCGCGCAAAATCTGCGCCTGATGTTCCTGTTCTGCCAGAACCACATCGAGATGTGGTACGACGTCGGCGCCCAGGACTTCCCGTTCCAGCCCTATGCCGGCGGCGTGATCGAGAAGGGATGCGTCTCGCCGCACTCGGTCATCAACCAGGATGAAGCCCTGTTCTTCCTCGGGAGGGACAAGGTGTTCTACCGGCTCCAGGGCAATGTCCCGCAGCGGATATCGACCCACGCCGTGGAGACCGCGATCGCGAGCTACGGCGACGTTTCGGATGCCTTCTGCCTCACCTACACGCTCGAGGGCCACAAGATGGTGACCCTCACCTTCCCGAGCGTGCCGCACACATGGGAATACGACATCTCGACCGGGCTTTGGCATGAGCGCGAGTCCTGGGACGAGAACGGAAATAATCTCGGACGCTGGCGTGCGAATTGTGCGATCGAGATCTACGACAAGATACTCATCGGGGATGCCTTCAGCGGGGTTATCTCGATTCTGGACTGGTCCGTGAACAACGAACTCGGAAATACCCTGCAAATGCTCATCCATTCGAGCACGCTGCACGATGAGCGCCTTCCGCTGTTCGTCCAGAGGCTCGAGCTCGATATGCAGGTAGGGGGCAAGTTCGGAAGCGGTCCTGTCCTCTACGGTCACGCCCAACCGCCGCAAGCGATGCTGCGCTGGTCGAAGGATGGCGGCCAGACCTGGTCGCGTCGGCAGCGGTGGCGTTCCCTTGGTCGAGTCGGCGAGTACCTCAAGCGCCTGCGCTGGATGCAGATAGGCAGCGCGCGCCAGTGGGTGTTCGAGCTCACGGTGAGCGACGATGTTCCGCGGGTGCTCCTCGGCGCCTACGTGACGGCCGAGCCCGGAATGGAGTGAAAGATGTCCGGCAGTGGTTCCCCGAGCCTTCCACAAGCGAGCTTCCCGATCTCGCCACCGCTGGCGCGGATGCGGATCGTCGAGCCCACCGGCGAGTTCACGACACTCGGACTGACGTTCTTCTCGCAATTCTGGGCGGGCGTGCAGGGCACTGGTGGGGCAATCGACCAGATCGGCACCATCAACAACATGGACGGCGACGCCACCTTCGACAAGGACACCGGCCACATCACGGTGTTCTCGAGCCAAGGCAAGCCGTTCGTCGCATCGGCCTTCGTCGACACGACCGACGCCGACAACATCACGAGCGGCACGCTCGACCCGGACCGCATCGCGGACGGCTCGCTCGCGCTAGCCAAGATCCAGGCCATCGCAGCCCTCTGCCTTTTGGGAAACCCCGGCACGATAGCCGGACCTGCCGCCACGATCTCCATCGGCACCAATCTGGCGATCGCCGGCGGTGCACTTGAGGCCTGTGCGGGCGAGTACACGGTGGCGACGTTGCCAGCCGCGGCGCCGAAATGGTCCCGCGCCTTCGTGACGGACGCGAGCGCGGCCGCCTTTGGCGCCATCGTGGCGGGAGGCGGCGCCAATCCGGTCCCCGTATATTTCGACGGAACCCATTGGAGGCAGGGCTGATGGGACCTCCGAAGTGCCGAACCTGCGGGGTTGTCGAGTATCGCCACACCTGCAAAGGCGCGCTCAAGGAAGGGAAATTACATACTTGGCTCTCCGCGCTTGGACGCGGCTTGAAAAACGCTGGAATTGCATAGTAGACTCTCCGCATCGAATAGCTGAGAGAGAAGGCCTAACCGCGTCGCTTTCGGGCAAAACGCGGGATCAAGCTTTGCGACGGGTTAGAGCACAGGGAAACCCGGTAGGAAGCCCAGGAACAACGCTTTTAAGGGTCAGAAAGACAGCGGCCCGAGAGAGTTCCAAAGGCAGCGCCAAGCCTGTGTTGATCGGCCATCCACATGGAAAGAAGGGCTTGCTGCGCTGTCCAGCAGGCCCTTCGCTTTTCCGGCGATGTGCGCCGGTTGGCGAAGCAGAAGGCGCCAGCACCGAAGGCAAAGCGATCCGGCCAGGGGAGGCGCGCTCGCTAGGCTTCCGGTCCGCGCCTGCGCGTGCTATTTCGGTCGCAAGATAGCCAGCACAGCCCCCCAGAGCAGACCTTACTTTCAAGGCAGAACAGGCGGTTCCGGCTATGATTCTCCCCGTCGACTTCATCGACACATCGGTCATGACGGCCGCGCTTGTGATGAAGCACGCCGTCCACTTCGCCGACGACACGCGGCGCCAAGAGGCTTCGAAGTCTCCGCACCACGACACGCAGATGATCCTTCTACGCGCCCCAGCCGGAGATGTTTCCCGGGAAACATGGTTCGCCGATGTCGAGCACGCCGACACCCCTCTGTTGGCCGAATGGCCGAGCGCACGCCGCGTGATCGCGGCCATCGCGCGCAGCCACGAACGGCGCACGCAGCAGCAATTTGGCACGGCGATAGAGCCGAGTTTCGGCAAGATCATGGTGGTGCGCCTGAAGGCCGGCGGCTTCGTCGACTGGCATGTCGACCAGGGCGCCTATGCCGAGGCGCACGACCGCTTCCACCTCTGCCTGATCGCGTCGCCGGCCGCGTTCCTCTATTCGAACGGACAGGCAGCAGTGCTACAGCCTGGCACCCTGGCCTTCTTCGACAACCGCAAACTTCACGGCGAGGTCAATTTTGGACCTATTGCGCGGGATCACCTGATCGTCGACATCCGCCGCGCGGCCCCGGAGACGGTGCAGTGAGCGGACCGTTCCTCGTGCTTGGTCTGCCGCGGTCGCGGACGTCGTGGCTCGCCCATTTCCTCTCCTATCGCGATTGGAACTGCGGGCATGACGAGTTGCGCCATATGCGCAGCCTCGACGACGTAAAGGCGTGGTTCTCCCAACCGTGTGTCGGGAGCGCGGAAACGGGCGCAGCCCCATGGTGGCGCCTCATCGAGCGCTATGCGCCGTCCGCGCGCATCGTGCTGGTCCGCCGTCCAAAGGCCGAAGTGATCGAGAGCCTGATGCGAATTCCAGGCGTTGCATTCGACCGCTCGCACCTGGAACGTCTCGTTCGGCAGCTCGACCGCAAGCTCGACCAGATCGAGGGCCGCACCGCGAATGTCCTCTCGGTGCCGTTCGACCGCCTGGACGACGAGGCCACGTGCGCACGCATCTTCGAGCATTGCCTGCCCTACCACCACGACCACGCGCACTGGCAGAATCTGGCGGCCGTGAACATCCAGATCGACATGCCCGCGCTGATGAAATACTTCGCGGCCTATCGTCCGCAACTCGACAAGCTGGCCCTTGTGGCCAAGCAGCAAATCCTGTCCGAAATGGCCGTCCGCGAGCCGGTGCTCCCGAGTGGCTTCACCTTCCAGGCCGAAAGCATCGACGCGTGGGAGCGCGACGCGCCAAGCTTGTTCGAGGCGCATTGCGTCGTGGTGGGCGAGGCTCCGGAGGCATGGCGGGGCAAGAACATCCCGCTCATGCGCAGCCTGTACGAACGCGGGGCGATGCAGATCATGACGGCGCGCTGCAACGGCCGCATGTTCGGCTACCTGATGACGTTGCTGACGCCGTCCATGGCGTCCCCTGAGCTGAAGTCTGCCGTCCACACGACGTTCTTCGCGTCGCCCGACTTTCCCGGACTCGGAATGAAGCTCCAGCGTGCGGCCTTGGCAAAACTCAAGGAAGACGGGATTGGCGAGGTGTTCATGCAGGCCGGCACCAGAGGCTCGGGCGAGCGCTTGGGCGCGATGTACCGGCGGCTCGGAGCCCAAGACGATGGCCAAATGTACCGTTTGAACCTGGCGGAGGCGTAGATGGGAATCGGTGTAGGCGCGGCGGTACTCGGAGCTGGCGCTCTCGGCGCGGCAGGATCGTTGGGGTCGGGGTTTCTTCAGGCCGGGGCCGCGAACAAGGCGACCAACACGCAGCTCGCAATGTACAACCAGACGCGCTCGGACCTGATGCCGTACATGACCGGCGGCGCATCGGCGTTCTCGCAGCTCCAGAACCTGATCGGCCTCAACGGCGGCAACAGCCAGTCCATGCTCGCGACGCTCCAGAACTCGCCGGGCTACCAGTTTGCGCTCCAGCAGGGGCAGACTGGCCTCGACCGCACTGCGGCCGCACGCGGGCTGCTCCTCTCCGGCGGCCAGTTGAAGGACACGGTGAACTACAACCAGGGCATGGCCGACCAGCTCTACGGCACCTACTACAACCAGCTCATGGGCGCGGCGGGGTTGGGCGAGAACGCGGCAGCGCAGACCGGCAACGCAGCGACAGCGACCGGCCAGGGCATGGCGGGCTCGATCATGGGCGGCGGCCAGGCGCTCGCGGGCGGCCTCGCCGGCGGCGTCAACAATCTCGGTGGCGCGCTATATCAATACTCCATGCTCAACCAGAGCCAGCTCGGCACCGGGCCCGGCATTCCCGGCTATAACGGCCCTGGCCCCGACCCGACGCTGGACGAAAGCTTTCTGACTTCCGATCGCCGCCTCAAGACCGACATTCGTCGCATCGGAGGCACCGACTCGGGCCTGCCGATCTATTCCTACCGGTTCAAGGGCTCGCGCGTACCGCAGATGGGCGTCATGGCCCAGGATGTGGAAAAGGTCGCGCCCGACGCCGTCATCACGCTTCCGAGCGGCTACAAGGCCGTGAACTATCGTGCCGTCTCGCAGATCCCGCCACTCAAGAGGGCCGCCTGATGAAAAACCGTAGCGTGAAGCCTCTCAAACCCAACATCCCGGCCATGGGCAAGCACAAGCCGTCCAAGCCGCGGCTCAAGACACGCCATCTGTCCACCATCGGCAAGTCGGCGTTCGGCGCGCCCGACCCGACGGCCGGCATGGCGTTCCCGCCCGGCGCCGGTGCGCCTGCTGGCGCGCCCGCCTTTGCGCCGGGAGATCCCGGCGCGCCCCAGGCCGCACCGCCGGACGCCGGCGCGCTGGCGGGCGCGGGCGGCGGCCCGCCGGGGATGTAGGGAATGGCCGGGTTCAGTGGCATCCCTGCGCTTGACGTGAATCCCATCGGGGTTGGCACGGCGAACACGGCCGGCATGTTGGGCAACATGACCCAACTGCAGAACTACCAGACCCAACAGCAACTCCTGCCCGCCCAGATCGCGGACACCGAGGCCCAGTACGCGCAGCGCAGCCAGTTGCGTCCGCTCGAGCTCCAGGAAGCCAAGCAGAAAAGCGCGCTCGAAGGCGCCGAGTTCGGCAACCAGGCGCTCGCCCAGGTCGCGCGCGATGCCCAAGCCGCGGACCCGGAGGACGCGCCGGCGGTCTGGGACGAGGGCATGAAGAGGGCTGCAGCGCAGGGCGTCACCCAAGCGGACCAGTACATTGCCCACTATCGTCCGGATCTCGCCGAGCGCATCGCCGATGTCTATGGCGGCCGCACGGAAGGCGCGACCGGTGCACGCGCAAACGCGCAGGCCGGCCCCATGGGTGACCCGAACGCGGTGGCGCGCGCGGTCGCGCAGATGCCGATGCCGGACGTCAAGAGGGCGCTCGGCAACCTCAATCTCGCGATCAGCAGCTTCAACAAGGTCAAGGACCAGGCCTCGTGGGAATCGGAGATACAGACGCTGCGCGAGGCCGGGATCGCGGTCGACAAGTTCCTGCCGAACCTCGACTGGAACCCCATCAACTTCGCCGCCGCGTCGCGCGCAATCCGTGGCCTCGTGCCGATGCGCGATGCCATGGCCCAGCGCGCCGCGGCCGCGGCCATGGGCGCCCCCGCCGTGTCGCCGCCGCCGATGTACGAGCCGAACTACCAGTACGTCGGCACCGAGCAAGGGACGGGCAAGCCCGTCTATCACGACATCCACACCGCGCAGGACGTGACCGGCGCCACGCCGATCGGCCCGAAGCCGTCGACAGCGATGTCGACCTTCCTTCTCAAGCAGCAGGCCTATCTCCAGAGCCACCCCGACGACCAGAACGGCGCGCTCGAGTTCGCCAACGGCAAGCGCAACATGAGCCCGGCGCAGATGCAGGAATCCGCGCTCAACCAGGCCAACAAAGAACTTGCCGACGCCACCCTCGCCGGCGCCGTGATACCGGACCCGGATGCCTGGGTGCGCCAGAAGACCGCCGCGAATTACGCCCTGATCTCCGGCGCGGGCGCTCCGCAGGTTTCCAACCCGAAAGCCGTCACAGCCCCGGCAGCGCGCATGTCCGCGGGCGAGCGCCAGCAATCTCTCGCCAACGCGAAAGCCTTCATCAAGGCGCACCCGGAATTGCGCGACAAGGTGATCGCGCGCGTTCAAGAGGCGGGGCTGCCGACGCAGGGGCTGTAGATGGCAGCCCTGGCCTTCGACGATCTCGCGAATACCGATACGCCGCTCAGCGAGGACGAGGCGACCGACGCCGTCATGACCCTCGCGCCTGGGGCAGTCATCACCAGCGGCTACCGCACGCCCGACCATAATGCCGCCATCGGTGGAGTCGCAGGGTCGCTGCACACGCGCGGTCAGGCCCAGGACATCGTGCTCCCGCAAGGCGTCTCGCCGGACCAATTCCATCAACATCTCCTCCAGGCCGGCTATCCGGTCACGGAGTTTCTTGTCGAGAAGGCCGGCGACCCGCATTCCACAGGCCCGCATGTCCACTGGGGATGGGGACCGAAGGGTCAGCAAGGCGCAAGCGCGCTGTCGTTCGGCGATTTGGCGCAGCCCCAGCAAGGCCCGATGACCTTCGATGACCTTGCGCAGCCCTCAAAGATTGCCCATGCCACTTCCGAAGATTCCGGCTACGCGCCGGGCCAACTGATCGCGCGCAACCAGCCGTGGGTGCGCCCTGGCGCGAAGAACTTCAGCACGCCCTTGAGCCCGCCGCAGGAGCAGCAATTTCGTCAGTGGGTTTCCACCAAGAAGGTTCCTTTCGATCCGAGCGATCCGACGCCCGATTACGACATGCGCGGGTTCTGGAAGGCTTTGCAGACCGGAGACAAACGGGCGCAGACGGCGATCGACCCCAACGACGGCAAAATGCACTTCCCGGATTATTGGAAAACGCCGTACAGCGCGACTTTTTCGGCGGAAAGCCAGTGGGCAAATCCAAAAACCGCACCGAAGTGGAACGACAAGGACCAACTCGTCACGCCATCTGGAACCGTTGTCTACGATGACCGGACGAGGGCTTGGAACAACTCGCTGTTCCCCGCCGCAGCGCCGGAGGGATCCTGGTATGACGCGATCGCCTCGGCCATCAAGACGACCCCGGAGCGCTGGAAACAACTCGGCGCCGGTGCGCTGCGCTGGTTCGCCGAAACCAACCCGCAGTTCCTGCCGAGATCCGCGGAAGCGCGGGACTTCGGACCGCCGCTGGTCGCCTACACGCCGAAGGAGCAGGAGGACGTCAAGAAAATCGCGGCGTTCAGCGCGAAAGTCTATGGCGACGCCCAGGCCGACATCGCCGCGAACACGCCGAATCTGCCGGCGGGTTCGGCCAAGTATTACGCCAACCAGATCACCGCCGGCACGATCGATCTCGTCCCGCTTCTGGCCGCCACCGCCGTCACCAAAAACCCGGCGATCGGCGCGGCCCTGATGGGTGGGCAAGCCGGCGTGCAGAAATACGGCGCCGCCCGCGCGCAAGGCCGCACGGCCGACCAGGCATCCATGGACGCGATGTTCTCCACGCTGGTGAACGGCTCGCTCGGCGCGCTGCCGCTGGGCGTGCTCATGAAGCCCGGGCAGAGCTTCCTGGCCAAGACCCTCCAAAGCGCGGGAACCTTCGGCGCGACCAATGTGGTCACCGAGGCGCTGCAGATCGGCTACGACAAGGGCCTCGTCGACCCGAACATGACCTTTGCCGATGCGTGGGGGCGCCTGAGGGATGCCGGGATCGTTGGGACGCTCCAGGGTGCTTTCCTCGGGGCTGGCCACGCCGGGCTCGAGGCAGCGGTCGGGCGCCTGCAAGCTGGCGTGAAGCGCCCGGGAGCGCCGCAGGAAGGCCGCCAGGAGCCAACGGTCGCGCCGGCCGCCACCGCGCTCACCTTCGACGACTTGGCCACCCCCGGGCCCGCCCGGCACGCAGCGGGGCCAGTCCACGCCGATGTCGAGGCGACGCTCGGCCTCGCGCGCCCTGGCCGGCCTCCGGAGATCCAGGAAAGCAACGAAATTGCGCAAAACCCGTTGAGTGGGGTGCCGCAAGCGTTGAGTAGCCCGGAGCTCGCCGCACCCTCGCCGGGGCCGTCGTTTCGCACCACGCCGGCCGCCATCGCGAACGAGCACGCCCTGGAAGTGGCGCGCCTCGAGGCAGAAGGGAGCGCGGCAGCCGCGCAGCGCGCCGTCCCGTTGCCCTCCATGGACAAGCCGGCCGCGCCCGCTCCGGAAGCCGCGGCGCCTTCGTCAGGTGGGGTGCCCCAGCGCCCGCTCGAGCAGGATGTCGCCGTCACCGCCGCCGGCCGCGAGGTTCCCGTGCGCTACGCGCTCGTCGAGGCCGCGCATCTCGTGCCGTCGCAGACCCAGGACGGCAACCCGAACCCGAACTTCCCGGCCGACCTTCAGCCGCGCGATCGCAGCCGCGCGGTCAGCCAAGCCCAAATCGCCTCGATCGCACAGAACGTCAACCCGCGCCTGCTCGACCACTCGGTCAATGCCTCGGATGGGGCGCCGATCATCGCCCCGTCCGGTATCGTGGAATCCGGCAACGGCCGCAGCCTCGCGCTCCAACGCGCCTACGCGCAGGGCCTTCCGTCCGCCGACCGCTACCGCGACTACCTGGCCTCTCAAGGCTACCCGGTCGAGGGCATGACGGCGCCGGTGCTGGTGCGCGTCCGGGAAGGCGATCTCATCCCGTCCGAGCGGCAGGCCTTCGTGCGCGAGGCCAACCAGTCGGGCCAGCTCGGCTATTCGGCAACCGAGCGCGCGATGAACGATGCGGCCGCGCTGCCCGATCATGCGCTCGACCTCTACCGCGGCGGCGACATCGAAGGCGCCGGCAACCGCGACTTCGTGCGCGCGTTCCTGCGCGAGGCCGTGCCCGAGACCGAGCACGCCCAAATGATCGACCAGAACGGCGCGCTGTCCCAGGAAGCCGGACGCCGCATCCGCGCCGCGCTCCTGGCCAAGGCCTACGGTGACCCGGATCTTGTCGCGCACACCGTCGAGAGCCACGACGCGAACACCAAGGCGATCGGCGGCGCGATGACAGATGCCGCAGGCGAGTGGGCACGGATGCGCGCGCAAGCCGCCGAAGGCGACATTCCGACCTCCCTCGACCAGACCGGGAAACTTCTTGAAGCGGTTAATCTGGTGTCGCAGGCCCGGTCGGAGGGCCGAAACGTCGCGGAATATGTGGGCCAGACGGATATGTTCAGCGGCGAGGCCGTCGATCCCGACGTCGAGGCTTGGCTCCGGCTGATGTTCCGCAACACCAAGGACTGGACGCAACCGGTCGGACGCGAGAAACTCGCCGACGCGCTGCGCTATTACGCCCGCGAGGCGCAGAAGGTCCATGCCGGGCCGAACTTGCTGGGGACCGAACCGCTCGGCGCCCAGGACATCGCAAGCGCGGCGAAGGAACGCCAGTATGGCGGACGACCGGAAGGACAATCCCCATCGCTCGGTTTTGGCGAGGATGTACGTGCGCGAAGCGGCCATGGAACCGGACCCGAAACTCAAGCGCCAGAGGCTGACCGAGGCGCAGCAGTTGCGCCAGGTCCCGGCGCCGGCGCCCAAGACAACCCCGTAAACGAATTCGGCCGCACGGCTGTGGGCTTCGCGTTCGAACCGAGGGGTGAGATCGGCGCCCAACATTCCCTGCGCCACGAGGCAGATGCCTTTGCGCGCGCCGCCGGCACGGATCTACGTGATCCGGCGGCCGCGGCTGGAACCCTCGCGAACTACGTGCTCGCGCGCGGGCGCCGCAGCGGGGTCGAGAACCTCGCGATCTACGACCCAAAGAGCGGTTCCATCTTCGACGCGAGTTCGGTCGGCAAGATGAGCGCGGTCTCGTTCTCGCCGCGCACCGCCGCAGGGCTGAGCGACCCTACGAAAACCATCGTGTCGTTCCACAACCACCCGTCCTACAAATCGTTCTCGCTGGGTGACCATCTGACGCTGCTTTCGCCCGCCGAACACACCATCTTCGCGATCGGCCACAACGGGACATGGTACGGAGCCAAACTGAACGGGCGCGTCACCGGCGACCAGAAGGAAGCCTTTCGCGCCTTCGGCGATTTGCTGAAGTCGGTCGATCGGCACATCTTCTCGGCGGTCAATCCCGATGTGCAGGCTAAACGCATCGACGTTAACGATGCCAACGAAATGCACGCCCACTTGGTCAGTGAAGCGCTTGCGCGGGCGGGCCTCATCCAATACCTCACCAACTACCGGGTTCCCGAGCGCCACGCACCGCTCGCCGAACGACTGGTCCAGGAAGGCGCCCATGTCGCAGCCGCTCTCGCCAACGAAATCCCGGGGATCGATTTCCGGGCTGCTGACGGGCTTCATCGACCCGCCGGATCCGTGGGCTTCCAGGACGCAGTGGGAATCCTTCTTGGCCGAACTCGAGGGGATGCCGGACAGCGAGCAGCTGCGCCAGGCGAAGGCGCAAGCCCAGGACGCGCTCCAGCGTATCGAAGACCAGAGCAACTCCGGCTCCTAGAAGACGAGAACCACTACGAACATGAGCGGCCGCCGTTCTATTCGGCACTCACTCGCGCGATCGAGGACGTCAAACTCACACGCGCGCCAGCCAAGGATTGGCTCGGGCTAATCGACAACCTGCGCAACAAGGGCGTGAAGCAGGAGGAAATCGACTGGTCCGGGGTCAAGCAATGGCTCGGCGCGCAAACTGGCCCCGTGACGCGAGACCAGATACTTGATCATCTGCGCGCGAATGAGGTGATGGTCGAGGAAGTGCTCAAGGCCAGGCGCGGCACGCTGGCTTCCAGAGAGCTTGGAGGCGAGACAAAATTTGAGCAGCACACGCTGGCGGGCGGCAAGAACTATCGCGAGCTGCTCTTGACGCTGCCGAGTGACGGGCTCTACGGCAAAGCCGCTGCGGATGCCTACAACCAACTCAGCCATCATCTGCATGCGAAGTACGGCGACGGCATCATGAATAAGGCGACGTC
>Ga0209114_1000009_pt1 | contig 21697 bp, 31 predicted proteins | sample TexAe_RefH0_O3_FD_187953 | JGI IMG/M metagenome (GOLD analysis project Ga0209114, IMG submission 187953) | Forest soil microbial communities from Davy Crockett National Forest, Groveton, Texas, USA - Texas A ecozone_RefH0_O3 (SPAdes) (version 2) | ecosystem: Environmental > Terrestrial > Soil >...
CCTGAGACGTAGACATGATCCTCGCCCGCCATTAGAGCGTGCCGTAGGCCGCTCACGACGGCCTGCACAGGCTCTCCGAAGATCGCCCGCACATACTCAGCATCGCCGGTCAGGATGGCCTGTACGAGCGCCTCTGGGTCTGCGTGGTGGTCCTTGTCGTCCTTACCCTTGACCCGGAGCAGCCCACGCGGGAAGTTGTGGGGCTGGAACAGCCGGCCGGTCTGGCGGCCTGGGCCGGTGCCGTGGTACTGGAGCATCCCACGCGCCCGGCCGTCGCCGCCCACGCATTGCTCCATGCGACCGAGCTTCTTGATAGAGCTGGAGCCGATGAGCTGCTTGATCTCCAGGGCGCGGGTCACGTCCGGCGGCAGGATCGGCCGCTGCCAAATCTCAGGGTCGTCGTCTTCTGGGTCCCCGATCCATTTGCCGATGGTCTCCTTGGTCAGGTCCGGGATCAGGACGCCGCGGTCATGCGCCCAGCCCTTGAGCTTGGGGCTCCCCAGCTTCAGCCCGTCCGTGAGCTGGCCGAACTCATGCAGCAGCGGGTCGGACGCCTGGGCCACCACCTTCCGGGCGGCGCGCACGTAGTCCATGTCGAGCTTCAGTCCGCGCTCGTTGATCGTCTGGTTCAGCAGCCACACCGGCCGCTCGTAGTCCGGGAGCCAGCCCAGGCGCTCGTGCAGCGCCACCTGATTGGGAACGTCGCTCTCGCAATACCGATAGATGCGCTCCATCATGGCCGGCGTGCGGACGGGGTACATCCCGGTCTTCTTGTTGACCTTGGACAGGCCGAGGGTGATCCGCGTGCCCTCCACGTCCTTGACCTCCGGGAGGTGCATGGCCTCCAGGGACTTCTCCAGGCTCAGTGGCACACCACGCAGAGCGCACACCGCCATAGTGTCGTGCCACTGGTCGGGAGGGATGGGCGGCCAGCCATAGACAGCCACCATGTGATGCTTCCAGATCGACTTCTCGAAATCGACGTTGTGGGCGATGAACCGCACGCCGTCCAGCACCGCCTTGAGAATGAGCTGGGGGATCGGCTGGCCTGGAACCCAGCGGCACTTCGATCCGCGCCAGTCCTGGGCGCAGAGCACGAGCACTTCGGTCGTCACGTCTTCAGCGTAGCGCCACGCGCCGGCCGCCTTCAGATCGCAGTCCGAGGCCGTCTCGAAGTCGATCATAATCCAGGGGATCATTGGGTTCTCCAGGGAGAGGGTGAGGGCCACCGCTTCTGAGCGGGTGGGGTTTCGGTTAACTTGCACACCGGGAGTTTGTCGGTGGCCCTCGGGCAGTCAGGTTCCAGACGGTGGTCCTTTGTCAGGGCCGGCTGGGGACTACCAGTTCTCGCCTTCGTCCAGGCCGGCGGTCACGTCCTCGGACTTGTTGAGGCCGACATAGCCGGAGAAGGTTTCAGTCGCCGCCGGCCGGCCCGTCAGCCGCTCGCCCTTGTTCAGGGAGCAGACGGCGTTCAGGTAGCACGTGACGCCCGGCTTGCCCGGATCGTCGCCGCGGTCGATGGCGTCGTAGGCCTCGAAGTACAGCTCAACGAGCCCCTCGACGCCGGTGTAGAAGTACCGCTTGGCCTGCTGGATCGTGTCCGCGCCGAACTCCCTGATCTTGCCATCCACGATGGCGGCGACCTGGGGCGGGTTCTTGGAGCGGGCGGTCAGCACGATGCGGCCACGGGAAAACTCGCGGTCCTTGCCCTTGGCCTTGGCCTTGTCGGCGAGCTTGTCGCCGGAGGACCAGGGCACGGTCAGGTCGGAGAGGTTCACGTCGGGGCCGAACTTGGCGCGAGCCACGGCCGCAGCTTTCTTCTTCGCTTCCGCGAGGATGGCGCTGTCGGGCAGGAACTCGATGTTCAGGCTGTACTTGGGGTCCCCGGTCTCCTTGCCGTTGCGCACGACGCGCTTGGCTTCGGTGACGTTGGGGAAGGTGAAACGCTGGGCCTCGTTGTCGATCTTCAGCGTTCCGAGGGAGTAGTCTTTGGCTTCGGACATAACGTCCTCCTTATGTGCGGATGCACGGTTTATACGAGCCGAGGCCCGTGGGGAGAGCAGACCCTAGACGGCGGCGGCCCACTTGTCAAGTGCTCTTTCGACCTTCACTTCGTCCTTGGGATCGCTGGCCAAGGCTACGGTGAGACCTGTATCCGGCGTGTAGGCGAAGGACTTCACGAATTGCTGGGCCGCCTCGCTCAGCTTCTCCAGTTCGGCCGGCGACTTAAGCTCGGGCTTAGTCATGGCTTGGTCCTTGAACTTGGCCTTGGCTAGGTCCGCCGCGCCATCCTTCCAGACGCGGTTCGCCTTCTTCCGCACGAGCTTCGTACCCGTCACCTCACGGCCCTCCTGGAGCCGGCGGAAGGTCTCGTCCTCCAGGGCCTTGATGTAGAACTTCACGGCCTGGACGTACTGATAGCTCCGGCCAAGATTGGCGTCGCTCTCATGCACGATGGCGTCAGGGTTCGCCCGCATCGCCGCCCCGAACAGGGAGGTCATCATGGGGCACACCAGCTTCGCCGGGCAGAAGCGGCACCAGGGGCCGGGATCGAGGGTGTTGTCGAACTCGGTGGCGCACATGGCGGGCACCAGCTCGGAGTGAACCCACTCCTTGATCGCGCCTACCGTCGTCGGCCAGAACCGCACCGGGCCTCGGTTCGAGAACCCACGCGGCTGGACAATTCCAAGAGCAACAGGTGTCTCGTCCGGAAACGTGGTGCCGGTGGCGCGCTCAATACCGTCGATGAGGCCGAAGGCGTAGTATTGGATTTGCGGATTTTCTTCGGGGTCAACGATGATACCTTCACCGCCCTTGAGATCAACGACGGTGATGCGCTCAGGGGCGATGGCACCGTAATCAACTGATCCATAGAAGTTCTCGTGGACGGGGGAGGAGATGGGGGCTTCGATGTAGACATGGGTGGCCTCCCGGCCGATGGGGCGCACCACGTCCAGGTAGACCTGGATCGCCGTGGCCATGGGCTCATCAATCACGGTCTCGTTATAGGTCCGGCCGACGATCTCCCAGGTATCCATCCCGTTCGTCAGGCAGTCCGCCGCTGCTTCATGCATGGCGGTGCCTTCGCGCCGGTAGTCGGGCTCGTCGCTCTCCGGAAGCTTCAGCTCCTTGAGGAGGGCAACGGAGCCTGGACAGTGCATCCAGCGCTCCGCGCCTGACGCCCCCAAGGGCGAGTGTCCCCGGTCCTTGTGGGGCGCAACGGTCACGTCAGGGCCTCCAGCTTGTCGAGGAACAGCCGCCGCTGGGCTTGCGGGATTTGCGACAGGCTGAATTGCTTCGTCGGGTCCGGGTTGAACTCGCCGATCAGCGTGCGGATCGCCACGGGGTTGTTGAGGGTGGAGTTCCGCTTCGTCGCCGCCGCGTTCAGGTCCGCGTCCGTGATCGTGACCACGGGCTCGACCGGCGTGTCCCACTCATCGCCGGCAGAGGAAGCAGGCTCCGTTGATGGCTTCTCGCCGGGCTGCGAGGTGTCGGGCGAGGCGCTCGTGGTCGAACTCGACGTGTCCTCGGCCGGCGGGGTGGCCGGCTTGTCCGCCTTCTTGCGGCTCCTGGCCGCCTCGACCGGGGGGCCGGCGGCAGCGGCCTCACTGTCCGGGATGATGTTCTGCACCGAGGCGCGGCCGAGCAGCTTGTTGACCTGATTGGCGGCCAAAGCCGAGGCGTAGTCGATGGTGTTGACCGGGTTCTTGTCATCCTCCGGGATGTCGAACCGCAGCTCGACGCGGACCTTGCGCGGCGGGGTGTAGTCCTCCGCCGCCTTGGTCCCGTCTTCGACGGACACGAGCCCGCCAGTGATCTTCGTCATGGGTAGTCCTCCAGTTGAAAAGCAGTTCCCACAGGCACATGATCTGTCGTTGAAGCCTGAGCCGATCCAGGAGCGGCAAGGCCCCACAGGGAGCAGGGTTAGCCGTCGAACTTGCCGCGGAACTCAGGGTCCGAGGCCGCCGCCGGGGTAGGGGTCGCGCGCTGGGCCTTCAGCTCTTGCAAGGCCTCGGCCTTGATCCCCATGCCGCCGGCCGCGAAGGCGGCGATGACGGACAGGGAGGCCGCGATCTGTTCGAGCTTCTGCACATCGGTCGCGTCGGCGTCCGGGTTGCAGCACACTTCGATATGCTCGGGGAGCCCGCCTTCGCCCAGGATCGGCTTGTGGTCCGCGTCCAGGGGGATGAGATAGAAGTGATAGGCTGACGCCGGGGTCGGCGGGTCGCCGGGGTCCTGGGTGCCGGTCGGCGGCTCGATGATCTCGGGCACGTCCGGGGCGTCGCCGACAGCGGCGGCGGCGGCAAGCTCGGCTGCTTTCTGTGTACGCTTGGTCATAGCATAGTCCTCCAATGAGTGAGACCTAGCACGCTCACATGCGTCGGTCAAGAGCTTTGTTCGTGGTGATCAGCTTTCGTAGCGAGGAGGCTAGGATGCGCTCGCTGAAGCTCCCAGGGGCCACGAGAAAGTCAGCTTGAACTTGACCGTCCTGCCCCATACGATCCAGACGGTCAACGGCCTGCTGATTGTTGCCGGGTGTCCAGTCTGCTTCACCAAAGACCGAGTGTTGGCAGACTTCCTGGAGACCATCAGTGCCAGTTCCCATCGACTGAAGATTACCATAGCATAGCCGTGTGCCCACGTCTTGGCGAAACTGATCCACGAGTTTCTGCTTCTTACTCGCAGAAACGGACCCATCAATTCTGACCGCACCATATCTGTTTAGCTCCTTCTGCCAGATGTCCAATACTTCCGTGTGCCAGCCGAACAGGACCAGCTTTTCTTCGCCTCCGTCGATCAGCATCGCCACGTAGTCGGCGACCAGGGGAGCCATTGCCACCCCCATCATCCGCCGGACGGTGGCGATCTGGCCGAGGGTCTCGGCGTCCTTGCCCTCCAGGTGTTCGGGGTCGATGTCCAGCATACTCTCCGCCTGGAGCGCCCGCTTGACCGCGCCGTCCGGCTCGATCTGGACGATCTCGAACTTGGGGAGCTTGAGCTGGGGCAAGACCCCATCCGGCCCGTGCTTCTCCCGCCGGACCATGATGTTGACCCGCAGCCGGGCTTGCAGCTCGCCGTGGCGGCCCGTGCGCTCGTCTATGTAGCGCTTGGTCTCGCCGCTAGGAGCCTCGAACTCGATCATCTTGGCCGGGTTGAACCGCGTGCGGAAGCTGTCTTCCGACATCCAGTCGATGGCGTCGAAGTTGAGCCCTCGTAGAAGTGTGTAAGCCTCCCGTGGTCGGTTCGGAAGCGGCGTACCAGTGAGCGCGAGAACCGCGTCGCATCGGCTGGCGATGGCCTCGAAGGTCCGGCCCTCACCTCCGCCAAAGACCGCGCGCGTGCGAGCCGCATCAATGGTCTTGAGGTAGTGCCCCTCATCCAGGATGAGGAGGTCATACCATCCCTGGGCCAAGGCCCATCCCAAGGCAGGAGAGCGCGCGAGGTCGTAGGAGATGATGTTCCAGGCGGCATGGGGGTGAACTCCGTTCTTCCCGTTGGTTGTGACGTGGATCGTGTACGGCCAAGGCATGGTCGTCCACTCCCTGATCTTGCGCGCCCACTGGAGCCGGATATTCGCCGGGCAGATGACCAGCACCCGCTTGGCTCCGATCTCGTTGGCGAAGGCGATGGCCTGCATCGTCTTGCCGAGCCCCGGCACGTCGCCGATCAGTGTGTTCTGGCGGCGCAAGGCGTACTCAACCCCGGCCTTCTGGAACGGGCTCAGCTCTTGGTCCAGGGGGACCTTGATGTGGGCCTCGCTCGTCTTCGCCCGGCTCGCGTCAATCTCAGTCTGAAGACGAAGGAGCTGGCCCTGGGCGCGCTCGGTGGCATAATCCCAGAAGGCCACGGCCGCGTAAGGTTCGTGCGTGAACAGCACGTCTTCGCCGGCCGTGGAGTTGACCTCACTCCGGTCGAGGCCGTGCTCCTCCATGAGGGCCTTGGTCACTTCCGGGTTCGCTGGCACGCGCAAAACGAACGCGCCGTTGTTGGGGTTGTAGTCGAGCTTCACGACTTAGCCTTTCATGCGTTCGAGAGCATAGGCCCGCAGCTCCGCCTTGCGTTGCGGCCGGGACTTGTAGTCCGGGTCACGTGGCCGGCGACGGCGCTGGGCTCGCGAGGGCGTGCCGCGCAGCTTGTGATCGGCGAAGTAGTCTTGGTCGCCCTGCTTCAGGATGAGCAGTAGATCAACGAACGCCTGGGCGTATTTCGTGCCGGGTGGGAAGTCGATGGGAAGCTTAAACATGAGACAGTTCTTTCGGCTGGGCCTGCTTCGACAGGGTATCGAGCAAGACGGCTGCACGCGCAGACAATCGGCGCGCGGTATAGGCGAAGTAGGGGATAGGCCCGTCTTCAGTCGGGTCGTCGTAGATGCAGCGGCGTTGGAACAGCGCCACGTCTCCACTCTCCTCCGCCTCGGCGACGAATGTGAACGTCGGGTCTTTGCTCTTGCGCCGCTCATAGCTTCTGTAGTAGACCAGTTCCTCGCCGGGGCTGGCCGAAGCTAGCCACTCCCGGACTTGTTCGGGCGATTTCATGTTGACCTCCAGTGTCAAGGAGGGTATGTCTAGCCCAAGTGAGGATCGGATGCAACACCTTTTTTATGAAGGTCGTAGCCCAAAAGCCATCGCGGCTAAGAGGCTGAGAGAGCGCAATCGCTACCGGGCAGACCCGGCGGCGCACTATGCCCGCGTGCGTAAGGCACAGCTCCTTCGTGACTACGGTCTTACTATTGAAGAACATGAACGGCTGGTCTCAGAACAGGAAAACAAGTGTAAGCTCTGCGGATCGGGTGCTGAAGAACAACGCTATAAGAAACTGCATATAGACCACGATCATTCAACTAAGAAAGTTCGTGGCTTGCTATGCCATAACTGCAATCGGATGCTCGGTTATGCCAAGGATAACCCTGAACTACTAGAGCGTGCCGCTGCTTACATTAGGGAACACAATGACAAACCCGCTGCTTGAGCAGGCCTTGGCTTATGCCCGCGCGGGGAAGCCTATCTTTCCGTGCCTAGCCAATAGCAAAGACCCGGCCACCCCTCATGGGTTCCATGATGCGACGACTGATGAAACCACGATCCGGGCGTGGTGGCAAGAAGACCCTGCGTATAATGTGGCTCTGTGCCCGGATGATTGCGGCTGGCTGGTCGTTGACCTGGACAAAGACAAGAAGACCGGGGACCACACCGGCGAGGAGACGTGGGCCAAGCTACTGGAGGAGCACGGCGAAGCGCCGACCTATGAAGTCGTCACCCCGAGCGGTGGCCGTCACCTCTACTACGCGGGTTCCGGTCGGTCGAGCGTGCGCAAAGCTCTTGGCCCCGGTGTTGATACGCGGGGCGTTGGCGGTTACATCCTGATCCCCCCAAGCGTGATCAACGGCCGGCCCTATAAGGTGTTCGCGAATGATCCGATCACGGAGCTTCCCGCGTGGGTGTCCGAAAAGCTGACGACTTCCGTGGGCGAGGCTCGCGCGGCCGAGGCTGAAGACCTGGACCAACCCGCCGCGATTGATAGGGTGCGCCGGCTACTCGCTACGGCCGAGCCCGCGATTGAGGGTGAGGGCGGCGACGACGCTACCTTCCGGCTGGCGTGCCGCGTCCGCGAGATGGGCGTGTCTGAAGGTACGGCCGTCGATCTCATGCTCGCCTGGAATGATCGCTGCGAGCCCCCGTGGGATGTCGATGAGCTGGCGATCAAGGTTGCGAACGCCTACGCCTACGCACAGAACGGCGAGGGGGCGTGGGCCGTGCCGAGCGCCGTCGAGACTTTCGCTAGCTCGCCGTTGCTGAAGGGGCTACAGACCCCCTCTCAGCGCTCGCGTTGGCATGTCTACATGCCGGCGGAGCAAGACGAGTGGCCCGAACCTGAATGGCTGATCCCCGATCTCCTGCCTAAGCAGGGGATAGCTATGCTGTACGGAAAGCCGGGGACATGGAAGACCTTCACGGCCCTGGACCTCACGCTGCACCTAGCCGCCGGGCTCCCTGTGTGGGGCTCAGAGGGCGGCGACCCGGTGCCTGTGCTGTACCTAGCCGGCGAGAGCCCGCGCGCCCTGGGGCGCAACCGGCGGCCGGCGTGGCAACTGTTCAAGGGCGTTGACCGGGTGGCGCTCGACAAGACCTTCGGCCTTGGCCCCAATCTCCCCAAGGCCTATGATCCGCCCCAGGTCCGCGAGATGGTCGAGGATATCCAGGCGAGCGGCTATCACCCCAAGGTGGTGGTGATCGACACCCTCGCCCGCTTCGCCGCCGGCATGGATGAGAACTCGGCCAAGGACATGGGCAACGTGGTCGAATGCCTGGACTTCATGGCGAAGGCCTTCGGCTGTCTCGTGCTCGTGCTCGCCCACACCGGAGCGAATACAGACCGCGTGCGGGGGTCTACCGTCCTCGACGGGGCCTTCGATACCATGATCGAGGCGGAGCGGTTCAAGGGCCTCCCGGCGCTCGCCCTATGGGTCCGCAAGCAGAAGGATGCGCCGGAACGGCCGCAACCCCTGACGTTCGAGGTGAGGAGCTTCGGCGGCTCGGCCGTGCTCCAGCCCACCACCCCGGAGGAGCACGCGCGGATGATCGCGAGCCCGGACGCGGTGTCGCCGGCCAAAGTAGGCGCGGCGCTCGTGAAGCTTGGAGCGACCAGCTTGGCTAAGTCCGTCACGGCGCACGTGGTGGCGAGCGAGGTCTTGCCGCCGGTCGAGGTCGAGGATGAGGAGCAGCGGCAAGCGGCCGTCGAGGCTATGGCCCGGCTCCTGAAGCGGCGCGCGCGGCGCGACCTGTCAGCCTATGTGGACGGGGACCGCTGGCATATCCCCATGGTGAGCTGATATGAAAGAGCCCGCCGGGGATGCACTACCGGCGGGCTCAACCATGTGGCGCTTAACCGCGCGGCCACTCTGCGACAGGCCCATACGAGGGCAAGGCCTAGATTTAGCTGCTTTCGTCCTCCTCGTCAAGTTCGTCCTCCGCCTCAGCGAACGGGACCCAGGCCCAGGCCCCGACCCACACGCCCTCGTCGGCGGGCGAGAGCAGGGGCTCGTCATCGATCTCGATGTCACGGTCGGAGCCGCTGGCGTAGTCGTCGCGGGCGCGGGCGATCTCGGCGTCGTAGAGATCGTCGGGGTTGTAGAACCGGGCGAAGGCGGTCATGGCTTCCGGCTGGGTGAGCCCCGCGCCGATGAGCAGTTCGAGCGCCGTCCCGACCGTGAGCTGACGTTCGGCGAGGAAGCCCCGAAGGGCCTCCACGCAACGGAGGTCGGTGCAAGCGCCCTCCGGGGGTTTCTGGATGTTAAGCATTGGCCTCATGCTCCTCTTGCTTGGTGAGGCGATGCCGGCGCGGGGGTGGTAGGAACGCTTCGAGGTGGCCGGCGGAGACCTCGAAGAACGCGGCGATAGCGACGACGAAATGCGCCCTATCCCCAAGGAAGCGGCCGACCGGCGGAACCATGGTTCCGGCGAGATCGAGCGCGAAGAAGCCGAGGGCGATGTGCAACAGGGTGTTGTGGACCTTGTGCGTGATCGTCGCCGGCTTGACATGGAAGGTCATCATTTCAGACCTCCCAAAAACAGGGCGTCGAGGCTATAGACCCCCGCGCCTTGGGCCAAGATGAAGGCGAGCATGACCAGATAGAGCACCTCCGGGAGATAGAGGTAATCCGACATGCGCTCATGCCAGCGCTTCGACTGGACGCGGCCGAAGGCGTCGAGGATGCAGGCCCCCGAGCAGATGATCAGGAGCCCCAGGGCGGCCGGAACCGCAAGGGCTCCCACGATGAGCCCCAGGCCCCCGAAGAACTCGCCGCCGGGGATGAGGTAGGCCCAAGCCGGGGACCGGAGCCCCCATTTCTCGAAGCCGGACAGGAAGACGGCGCGCTTGTCACGGAAGAAAATCTTGTGCGCGCCGGCCAAGGTGAAGAAGGTCCCCACGGCCAGACGGTCGGCGAGGAGGCCGAAGGCGCTGAAGTCAACGCCATTGAGGAGGAAATGCAGCATTACGCGGCCTCCCCGATCAGGCGGCCGACAACCGTGATTTCTTCGATCACGGCCGCTTCCAGGGGAAGCTCGTGACCATTCTGGAACGCCTCATAGGCCGCCTCGCTCTTAGCGAGCAGGGCGTAGGCGTGGCTCATGCTGGCCGCCAGCTCGGAAAGCGGCTGGCCGTTGGCTTGGGCGAGGTAGATCGACGCATCGAGCAGCGCGATCATGTAGCAGCCGGGACAGAGATCGGCGGTATCCGGCTTGGGCGGCTCGCTCTTGCGCCTCATGAGGCTGTCCAGGAACGCGGCGACCTTGCGCCCCACGTCGTGCCGGTGGTGGTCTTCGATATGGACGAGGGTGGGGTCGCCGCCGTAGGTGCGTCCGTCCGTCCCGTGGGCCAACACGATGTCGGAAGCCCTTGAGTGGAAAAGCTTGGTCATCTCACTGTGCTCCAGATAGGGCGCGGAATTGCGCCAAGCCGGTCTGTAGCACGATCCTCACGTCGAGCGTGAGTTGTAAGTTTGCAACACCTAGCCCCGGCCTTCGCCGGCCTTCAGCCAGTCGCCGGACGTGGCCCGCCAATCCTTGGCGATCCATTTCCGGGCCTCCTCAAAGAGGGCCGCGCGCTCATCCTCCGTCGCGTGGATGGCGTCGCCAATCCGGTTGAGACCGTCGCGCAATTGGCTCGCGCTGCACAGGGCCAATAGCTCGCTTTCGCCGTCGCTCATCCGCCGGCTTTGCATGGGTGCGATCACCTGTCCGTCAGCTCGGATTTCGGCCGCGCCCACGATCCGGGGCGGGTTGCTGGCGGCCTTGCCGAGGATGGCGAGCACGATGCAGCCGATCAGGGTTTGATTGCCGCGCGTGGCGATGACCGCCCGGCTTGGCCATGCGGCTATGCTTTGGGGTTCCATGGTTTCAGCTCCAATTCCATCCGTACACGGTCGATTTCAGCGATCAAAAGATGAGCCGGATCAATGGCTTGATCAAGCTCGATGTAGCTCACACTACGCTCACTGTGAACCCCGCCTTCACGGCCGAACCGGAAGCCGCGCACGCGAATGCCGCGCTCATGCAGCTCTAGCGTCACGTGATCCCACAAGGCCGCCTCATGGGCGGCTTCAGCAAGGGCGGCAAGGAGTTGAGGTCTGGACATGGCAAAGCCTCCCATGAGTGTGGCCCATGGGAGGGTTATGCCAGTTCCTCGGCGAGCCGTCAAACGGCCGCGCCAGCCTCCGCCATGACCTCTAGCACGACGGATGCGCGCGGGTCTTCGGGGTGAGCCTTAAGCCACTCTGTGAGAGCCACGACTCGGCCTGGGATAGGCTCCAGGGGCGGAATGGTCCAAGGGTCCGCGCCGGCCGCCGGGAGCGACGTAGCGGGCCATAGGATGCGATGCAGGGTCTTGCCATAGCGTTGGAAGGTGAGGGACGACGGACGCCCCCCAAAGTCGTCCTTCCGCCGTAGCAGCTCCACCGCGAGCGCGCGCGCCTCCGGCCCCTTCTTTGGAAGGCCGTAGAGATCGCAGAGTTGGGCCACCACGTAGTCAGTCGCGGCCGGGATAGTGAGGGCGGCTAGTACCCTCGGAACCCCTTCCGCGACCAAGTGACGGATTTGAGCGGGAGCCATCATAGCAGGGCCTCCAGATCGTGCAGCACGAGCGAAAGCAACTCGTTTTCCTCGCGTTGCCATAGATCGACAGCGGGGAGAACGGCGCGCTTTTTGAGCCTGCCCGGCGGCGGAATGAAGACGCACTGATGTCTACCCTCCTGGATGTCTTTGCAGAGCTTCCGGGGATATGCAGCGAGCCGGCCGCCCTCATCCGACCAGATGGCCAGCGCCCCCGCGTGCGGGAACCACGAGCGGGCCGCCGCAATGGTGGTGAAGCCGAAAATGTGTCTGTCACCCCACTCGCCACCATCACCCCACGGGGTGAATTGAGGCAAGCCGTCCTGGAATGGCAGGGGGGTCCGGGGATAATGGCCGAAGCCATCACCCTCCGCCGGAGCCTCGCTCGCGGGGTCGAACGGGTCTAGGGCCTGATAGTAGCCCTTCCCGTTCTCCAGCTCCAAGCGCCAAAGAAACAGGTTCTCCATCGTCTTATCTCCAGGTCGAGCAAGAGCGCTCTACACGGCCCCTGGATCGCTCCAGAGGCCGGCTAGAAGGCTCTAGGCCACGTTGAACGGTTGAGGGGTCCGGGCGACCCTGGACAGGATGATGGCGGCTTGGCGCACGGCCGCCTCAAGCTGGCCGGGGGTGTAGTTCCGGCCGCCGCCGGGGTTTGCGGCCGTGTTGACGCGGTAGCCCACCTCATCCTTGCGGAGGGCCGACAGCGCCGCGTCCAGCGCCCACGACGCATCGGCGAACTCCCGCGCCGTCACCCGCGCCCGTTCGGCCAACACCTTGGCCCGCTGCACGACTTCGGGGAGCGGAGTGTCAGGGTAGGTGATTGGCCTCTTGAGGGGGGAGGGTTCGGGGAAGTTGCCGAATTCGTCGTCGCGGCCGTGGTAGCGTTCCAGGGCCGCCTTGGCGTCGTGGTGATCGTCCAGCGCCTCCAGCACGGCCGGGGAGGGCCGCAGGGGGTCATTGGCGTGGGCGATATCCGCATAGGGGTCGCGATGGACAGGGCCGCACGTGGAAGGTCCTCGCGCGAGCGAGGGCGTGGAGCGGTAGCCGGACAGGACAGCCGCCGCGAGATAGCCGAGCTTGGACATAACACAGTCTCCATACAGAGCGGGAGCGCTCTACACTCCCCACCCCGAAGGATGGAGAGGCTAGAAAGCTCAGCCGTTGGACGCCAGCCGGTGGCCCTCGCGGGCATGGATGAACGCCTCGCCCACATCGACCGTGAACAAGGCCTGTTCGCGTGGCCAAAGGCTGAAGGCTGACGCCAACAGCTTCTCAAAGGTCGGGAGGTCGCACGCGACCTGATAGACCACCATGGGCTCAATGATGGTATCCCCGGCCTTGTCATTCCACGCGCCGATGACAGGGGCTTGGCGAGTGAAGCCGCCGGCCCCCACGATGGCCAAGGCCTCCCATTGGCGTTGAGCGTGGGGGTGGGGCGGGAGGTGAAATTGAAAGAGCTTCACGACGCCACCCCCTTCAGCGTGCCCTCGCAGAGCTGCGAATGGGCCTTGGCGGCATAGTTGCTCGTGAGCTTCCGCCCACAATCGCACTCATAGCGAACCGGAGCCGGTGGGCGAAGGCCCGGCAAGACTGCCCTTTGTTCCCGTGTCATCCAAACACCTCCAAGAACAAGGCGCGTTGAAATTCGCGCTCGCCCGCATAAGCCGCAGCATCAGCCGCACGAGCCGCCGCATAAGCCGCAGCATCAGCCGCATCAGCCGCATCAGCCGCATAAGCCGCATCAGCCGCATAAGCCGCATCAGCCGCCGCATAAGCCGCCGCACGAGCCGTTTCGGGTGAAGGATTGGCGACCCAGGCGGAGGCGGCGTCGATGGCGGCTTGCACGCGAGGATCAGGGTTGAGGTGGGCGACATGTTGAGCTGACTTCAGTGCGAACTCAACGCACTGACGCTTGAGGCCCAGCTTGCCGGCGACCCATAGAAGGTCTTCGACTGACACGCCTGCATCCAGCGCTTGAGCGGCGGTCATGTATTTGCGCCGGCCAAAAGAGGGGATTTTGGCGAGTGAGCAAGGCCGCAAAGCCTTTGCCTGTTCATAGGTCAAACGAATGGGGGACTTGGACATAACGATCTCCAGACATCAGCCCAACACAAGCGTTAGGCAAGCGTCCCGTAACACAGATTAAAGGGAATGGCAAGGGAGGCGCTGCAAAGCGTTCTCAAAGCGTTGCGTATAGGGGTACTAACCTTCACCTATGCGCTTCACTACGTCGTGGCGTCGGGGGTTCCCTTACAGGGGTTCCCCGAAAGCCCCGAACGTGTTCGCGATGCGAAGGATACTGTTGTTTGGTTGAGAAAGTCAAATGACTTAGAGCGTTGATATTCAACACATATTGCGGGAAGGCCTTGGCCTATGACACGGGTGAGCGAGTGCTAGCCTACACAGGCCAAGGGGACAGCCGCCAGCCGCCGACCATAGTACAAACGAAAGCCCCGCAAGCCTAAGCTCACGGGGTTGAGATCGTCAGTAGGTCCAGACACCTATCAGCCATAGCCCGATGGCCATGGCTCCAAAGGCCAGCCTCATGCGTCCAGGGCGTCGAGCAAGAGCGTGTCATACTCCCGCTCCGCCGCGTGCAGGGCGTCCAGGGCCTTATCGACCTTGCGGAAGCCCTTGGCCGTGGGGTTCGCCCTCCAGATCGCCTTGTAGGTCCTGTCGGCCGCCTGCATACGCAAGCGAGCGTCGCGGATTGCCTCATCAGTTTGTGCGTTAGTCATAGCTGCATCCTCGTTATCGAGCATAGGCGCTTCGGCCCCCAATGGGCCTCAGGTCCAATATAGGCGCTCGTGTCTGGCCACCGTGTGCGAACGATGGCCAGCCAAGACCGTCTACCAAGGGTTTACGATCATCCCCACGCCTACCAAGATGAACGCCAGCCCGATCAGGCCGACATAGTGCATCAGGATCCAGCGTTTGGGCGCTTTGGCGATCACACGTTGCGGGCGGAATGCCAGTGCAGCGGCGATATCGCGCTCTTGCGCCTCGTATTCGTCAGTGAGTTGTAGGTGGAATGCCATAGGTTTAGCTCCATTGTGAAGCGTCATCATTACGCCTCAATGTCTTAAGGGTCAATGAACAATCGCAAATGATGGATTGAACGCCTGTTTGGGCTGCTATCCATTGCTTATGATGGAATGCGCTGACACTCACATAGGCCATGATCATGCACGCCTATGGCACACGCTCGCTTACCCTCAAATGCAGCGCCCCGATCACCCATGCTGATACATGACAAGCACGCTTGACACACGAGCCAACGCCTATTGATCCTAGCAGACCTATTATTCCCAGCGGCATGGTAGGGATTGCCACGAAAGACCGGGGTGGGGTGGCGGGTGGGGCCGGATGACGCGCGCGCGCTGTGATCGCCCCTCAGCTCTCTCGCACGCGGCGACTTCGCAAATTTCCGCGGCGACTTTCCAAAATCCCCGGACCTTAAATTTATTCGGGTTGACACCAGCGAATTTTGCCTATAAACAGATTGCATGTCCCGACCACCCTCAATTCCGACCGCGCCAGCTAGCGAACGCGACATGCCCGATTGTCCCGAGTTCGCAGCGCTCGAACCACGCCAGCGGGTGTGGGTCATGGCGTTCCTCGACAATGGCGGCAACCAAACTTCCGCCGCAATTACCGCAGGAGCCAACGAGGGCAACACCGCTCGGGTGTATGGCTGGCGGCAGGCGCACGATCCCAAGGTCTTGGCCGCCCTGCGTATAGAGGCGGAGCGCCGCGGACAAACCCACGCTCCCCTGGCGATCCAAACCATGATCGACATCATGCAGACGCCGGGGCACAAGGATCAGTTCAAGGCAGCGGTGGAACTCGCCAATCGCTCCGGCCTGATCGTCGCGCAGAAGCTCAACGTAGAGCACCTGCACCGAGACGAGACCAGTCCCGAATTGATCAAACAAATCAGCACACTAGCCCGCACCCTTGGCCTCAACCCGGTCAAGCTTCTGGGCTCCGCGGGCGTCATCATTGACGCCGAGTTCGAGGAGATCACCGATGACCGACAACCTGACGCAGTACCTTCCGGAGAGCGTGAGAGCCCCGCTTCGGGAACCGCCGGAGGCTCCGCCCTCTCCAATCAAGAAACGGGCGCACCGGGCGGGGACGAAGACCCTGGGTCCGAAGAAGCGGAAGCGCCGGGTTCTGAAGGGGCGTTCCACCACGGTGTCGAAGGCTCGACCGAAGGCCCCGAAGACCAGCGATACCTGGACGGTCCTGCCGAAGACGACGGAGACGGCTGGTCCTGGTCGCCTGATCCGGGAGCTGAACACCCTCGCGGCTGAAGCCCTGGAGCAGGGCAAGCTGGGCGATGACTACCGCTACAAGTCGGCGGCGGCGCAGCTCCACTCGACCATCTTGTCGCTGGGCCTGGACCACGCGGGCCGCTCGGTGGCATTCGACACCGCACGCCGGCTGTACTGTCGCGCCCGGCCGGAGACGCCCCTGGCGGAGGTTGATCTGACGTGGCTCTAATCGACCCCAAGCTCGAAGCTATGATCCGCCTGCGCGATACGTTGCAGGCGGCGGCCGACCGGCGGAAGTTCCACCGGATGGACTTCTTCGAGCCGTACCCGAAGCAGGCGCAGTTCCTCCGTCTTGGCCGCACCAAGCGCGAGCGGCTGCTGATGGCCGGCAACCAGAACGGCAAGACGATCACGGGCTCATATGAGGCCGCCTGCCACGCCACGGGCCATTACCCGGCGGCCTGGGAAGGTCGTGTCTGGGAGCGGCCAACGAAGGGCTGGGCGGCAGGCGAGACGGGCACGGTGGTCCGGGACGTGAGCCAGAAGTACCTCCTGGGCGAGCCGGGCGACATAGAGGCCCTGGGGACCGGCATGATCCCCAAGGAGGACATCCTGGACCTGTCGCTCGCGCGTGGGGTCACGGACGCCTATGACACCGCCCACATCCAGCACTACACCCAGGGCGACAAGGACGGCACGTCGATCATCCGGTTCAAGTCCTACGAGCAGGGCCGGACCAAGTTCCAGGCCGACACCATCGATTGGTTCTGGTGTGACGAAGAAGCGCCCATGGACATCTACTCGGAAATCCTGACCCGGACGACGGCGACCGGCGGCATGGGCTGGATGACCTTCACCCCCCTGAAGGGGCGGTCGGATGTGGTCCTGCGCTTCACCGACGAGCACGACCCCAGCCGCGAAACCGTCACCATGACGATTGAGGACGCCGAGCACATCCCGCCCTCCGAACGGGCGGCGATCATCGCGGCGTGGCCGGTGCATGAGCGGGAGGCGCGAGCCAAAGGTGTGCCCATGCTGGGCAGCGGGCGCATCTTCCAGGTCTCCGAGGACGCCATCGGCGAGGACACCATGGAGTATATCCCGCCCCACTGGCCGAAGCTGTGGGCCATCGACTTCGGGATCGGCCACCCATTCGCCGCGGTGCTGATCGCCTGGGATCGAGACAACGACGTGATCCACGTCCTGCACGCCTTCAAGATCGCGGACCAGCTCCCGATCATGCACGCGGCGCAGATGAAGACCATCGGCCGCAACGTCCCGGTGGCGTGGCCGCACGATGGCGACAGCCGCGAGAAGAACAACGGCGAGCCCCTGGCGAAGGCCTACAAGGATCAGAAGCTCCGTATGCTGCCTGAACACGCGACGTGGCCGGACGGCTCGATCTCGACCGAGGCGGGCATCATGGAGATGCAGCAGCGCTTCGCCACCGGCCGGCTGAAGGTCGCGCGCCACTTGTCCGAGTGGTTCGGCGAGTACCGGGAGTATCACCGCAAGGATGGCGTGATCGTGAAGGAGCGAGATGACATCATGAGCGCCACCCGGATCGCTGTCATGGCGAAGCGGCACGCCCAGCTCGTGCAGCTCGGCGACCGCCCCATCGACCGCAGTCGGGAGCAGATTGCGGACGGGGTTGACTTCGACTATTTTTCACAGTAAGATAGTCAACATGAACCGGACCCAATACCAGCGAGAATACGCGCGGAAGCGTCGGGCTGACCCAGCCGGCCGCGAACAGAACCGCCGTGTCTCCGCTGCGTGGCGGCTGAAAAACTACCAGCGCGTCGCCCTCACCACTCTGCGTCAGAGGGCCAAGGCACGCGGCATCGAGTTCAACCTCACTCCGGCCGACGTGGATTGGCCTTTGGTCTGCCCTGTGCTGGGAGTGGAGCTGATCTACGGTGGGGGCAAGGGCTCGCATCCGCACTCGGCTTCCTTCGACCGCCGTGACCCAACCAAGGGCTACGTGCCGGGTAACGTTTTCATCATGAGCTGGCGAGCGAACCGGATCAAGAACGACGCGACCGTAGCTGAGCTTCGAGCCCTGCTTGACTATCTTGAAACTGACGACTAGACTGGCGCGAAATCACCCAGCTCTTGTCGGAGGGACTGCCATGAACCATGTCCTCGTGTTCCTGATCATCGCGATCTTCCATTTCCACAATCCGCCCGAGTACATCGTGACAGTCGCCCCCCAGGGGACCACTTTGGAGGAATGCCAAGGGGTCGCCGTCAAGACCAAGGCCGCTTTGCTCGCGCGCCCGGACCCGACCGGCGAGCGCAAGGATGTCGCGGCCGTGTGTTCCGTTCTCACTGAAGGCTCCGCTGATTAACATGCCCCCGATCAATCCCAAGAACATGAACATCCCCGGCGCGGCCAATGATCTTGGCCTCAGTGGCGGGCAAGGCGACCAGCTCCAGGATCAGCTCGATGCTGAGCTGGAGCAGCGCCGCAAGCTGAAACAGCAGCAAGGTTCCTCGAACCTGATGCAGGGCATCTACGGCCCGAGCGACGGGGGCTCCGCGTCCGCCATGCTGGGCATCCTCGGCCAGTCGCAAGGAGGCCTCGGTGGCGGACGGTAATCGCTTCGATGTGAACGCGCCCCTGATCCAAACGGAGCGCGAGCAGCAGATCGTGATCGAGAGCCTGGAGGAGTTCTCCCAGATGCAACTGTGGAGGAACACCTTCGCAGCTCAATGGGAGGAAGTCGCTGAGTTGGTCTTGCCGACCAGCCGGAATACGTTCTTCTATGGGAACTTCAACTGGCCCGGCCAGAAGAAGACCGACCGTCAGGTGGACGCCTCGGCGATGATGGCGCTGTCCCGCTTCGGCGCGATCTGCGACAGCCTGCTGACGCCTCGGAACCAAATCTGGCACGCCCTGACGACCGACAACCCGGACCTCAAGAAGGACCGGGATACGCGCATCTGGTATCAGGAAGTGACCCGCCGGCTGTTCAAGCTGCGCTATCAGCCCATCGCCAACTTCTCGGCACAGAACCAGAACAACTATCAGTCGCTCGGGGCCTTTGGCACGGGCGGCATGTTCGTTGACCAAGCGGTGGACGCCGCCGGCCGGCCGATGCGCGCGCTGCGCTACAAGGCGATCCCGCTGGGCGAGCTGTTCCTGCACGAGAACCATCAAGGCCTGATCGACGGCTTCATCCGGTGGTTCCGTCTGACGCCGCGGCAAGCCTACCAGAAGTGGGGCGAGCGCGTGCCGGCCAACATCAAGGCCGCCATGGAAAAGCACTCCGAGACGCCGTTCAACTTCCTGCACCGGGTGTGCCCGAACAGCGACTATGACCCCAATCGGGTCGGTGCGCCGGGGATGCTCTACACGAGCTACTACATCTCCATTGAGGGCATGAGCCTACTCCAGGAGGGCGGCTACCGCACCTTCCCCTTGGCCGCCTCACGCTACGACCAGACCCCCGGCGAAACCTACGGCCGCGGCCCGGCCATGATGGTGCTGCCGGCGATCAAGACCCTGAACGCCGAGAAGCGGACGTTCCTGAAGCAAGGGCACCGCGCCGCGGATCCGGTGCTCCTGACGGCCGACGACGGGCTCGTGGGGGTCTCCCTGCGTCCTGGTGCGATCAACAAGGGTGGCGTGTCGCCTGATGGCAAGCCCCTGATCCAAGTCCTCCCCTCCGGTCAAATCCAGATCAACAAGGAGATGATGGACGAGGAGAAGAACCTGATCTATGACGCCTTCATGGTGAGCCTGTTCCAAATCCTCCAGGAGACGCCGCAGATGACGGCGACCGAAGTGATCGAACGGACCAACGAGAAGGGCATCCTCTTGGCCCCGACCATGGGCCGCCAGCAGAACGAATACCTCGGCCCCATGATCGAGCGTGAGCTGGACCTGATGGCGCAGCTCGATCTCCTGCCACCCATGCCGCCCGCCCTGCGCGCTGCACGAGGCGAGTATCACGTCGAGTACACTAGCCCCCTGGCGCGTGCCGCGCGAGCCCAGGAAGCGGCTGGCTTCATGCGTTCGGTGGAGACCTCCCTGACGGTGGTCAACGCCACACAGGACCCGTCGCACCTGGACGTGTATGACTTCGACACCGCGCTGCCGGAGATCGCCCGTATCCAGGGCACGCCGGAGACGTGGCTGGCGGATGACAAGGCCATCGCGGCCAAGCGCCAAGCCCGTGCGGCGGCCCAGCAGCGGCAGGAGCAAATCCAGGCTGCACCGGCCCAGGCGGCGATGATGAAGGCCCAGGCGGTCCAAGCCAAGGCTGGCATGGCCAACTCCGTGGCGCAAGCTCGGGGCCAGCCGGGGCCTGGAGGTGGACAAGCCACTTCAGTTCCGCTACAAGGTGGAGGCGGTCCTGGAGGTCCGCCGCAATGATCCTAGTCTCCTGCACCATAGAGCCCGGCGTGGGTCAAGTCTTGCGCAGGTATAACCCTGCCAAGCCAACTGGACTTACGCACGAGCAAGTGCTACACGATGAAGTTCCCGCGACGCCCGAGCTGGTGCGGGAGTTCTATACATTCCCATGGAGGTGGGCAAGTGTCACCGGACAAAGAAATTGAGCAGATCGGGCGAACGCTCGATTTCCTGCGCGCCCGCAAGCGCAACTATCAACTCGCTTTCGGCACCCCGGCCGGTCAAGAAATCTTGATTGACCTCGCCCAATTCTGCCGCGCCAACGAGACGACGTGGCACGAAGACCCGCGCAAATCGGCCGCCCTGCAAGGCAGGCACGAGGTCTGGCTGCGCATCCAACAGCACCTCAACCTCTCCTCGGAGGAGTTGATGACGCTCTATTCGGGCCGCCCCGTGGTCCGTCTCATCACCGAAGACCAAGCTGAACAAGAGGAGGCTTAAATGCCCGAAGGTCAAGAAGGCGCTGCCGGCACCGGTGGCGATCAACAGCAGCAACAGCAAGCTGGCGGCACCGGCCAAGGCGCGGGCGGTGGCGACCCCTGGTACAAGGGCGCAACCCCCGAAGTCGTCGGCCATCTCCAGGCGCGCGGCTGGGAAACCAAGACGCCCACCGAAGTCGCGCTCGAAGCCGTGCGCGCTCACTTCGAGGCGCAGAAGTTCATCGGTGCTCCGCCGGATCAGATCGTCCGAATGCCGAAGGACGCCTCCGACGAAGCGGGCTGGTCCGCCCTACGCTCCCGCCTGGGTGTGCCGGCCGACGCCGCCGGCTACAAGTTCGATGACGTGAAGCGGGCCGATGGGTCCGCCCTGGACGAAAGCCAGCGCGCGTTCCTGGCCCAGACTGCGCTCAGCGCCCACCTAGCGCCGGACGCCGCGGTCGAGGTCGCCAAGGCCTTCACCAAGTTCCAGGACGACGCCGCCAGCCGCACGGCCGCGGACAACACGGCCAAGCTCGCCGAAGCCAAGGCCACCCTCCAGAAGAATTGGGGTGTGAACCACGAGGCGAACCTGTTCATCGCGAGACAGGCCGCCGCCGCCCTGGGCGTTACCCCGGAGCAAGTCAATGCCCTGGAGAACGTCGCCGGCTACGACAAGGTGATGGAGATGTTCCGCTCCATCGGGACGAAGATTGGCGAGGACAAGTTCGTCCAGAACCTCAATCCGAACCAAGCCGGCGTCATGACCCGCGAGCAGGCCATGGCCAAGAAGCAGGAACTCATGAACGACAGCACGTGGACCAAGGCCTACCTCAACGGCGACAGCGTGAAGGTCCGCGAAATGACCGCGCTGAACACCATCATCGTGGGCTAGTTGACAGGCTCGCAGATCGTGTTATATTCAGGTTGTCGCTGCCCGGCTCGCGCAGGGCGGCGGCAGGCCCCGGCGGCGGG
>Ga0209114_1000010_pt1 | contig 21398 bp, 29 predicted proteins | sample TexAe_RefH0_O3_FD_187953 | JGI IMG/M metagenome (GOLD analysis project Ga0209114, IMG submission 187953) | Forest soil microbial communities from Davy Crockett National Forest, Groveton, Texas, USA - Texas A ecozone_RefH0_O3 (SPAdes) (version 2) | ecosystem: Environmental > Terrestrial > Soil >...
GCCAGCCCGAGAAGGCGGTCGTGGTCGAGCCCGCCCCCGCCACGAGATTGCCGTTCGCGAACCCGCCGGTTGCCGCATTGATGGCGCCGCCGACCGAATCCTCCTGGATCGCGTAAAGCTGGTTGGGGTCGTCGCACACGAAGCCGTAGTTCGCGATCGATGCCTGCCGGTAGACGGGCAGATCGCGCGTGATCGTGTAGCCGGAACCCTGCGGGCCGTTGCAGATCCCGATGAAGCCACCCAGCACCACATTGGTCGCGCCCGCCGTGGCGATACCGACCGCTGGGACACCGAAGGCATCCGTGCCGCCGAGCGGCACGAGGGGGTCGCCGAGAAAGATGTTGGTGGCCTGGGAGGTCGGGAAGTAGACCATCCGGCCCTGGCCCGACCAGGGCGTGCCGTTGTCGTTGATCGGACGCAGCCCGAAGGGGGAATTCGAATTCGCCATTGCCGTCTCCCGGTCAAAAGTCCACGCAACCGCGCCCATGCGCGGGGGCCGTCATGCGCTGAACTGGTCTGACCTGGGATTGTGCTGGCTAGGCTAGGAGGCGGCGGGTTCCTTCACCGAGACGATCGTCGGTCCGGGGGAATAGAACTTGTCCTTGTCCTGCGGGTTGGCCGCTTGGCCTTCGCGCAACGGGATCGGGTTCCGCTTCATCTCGCCTATTCTAGCCTTGGCCTCGGCGTGGCGCCGAGCCATCTCCCTGTCCCGGAACACCTGCGGGATCTTGAGAGCATACGCGTAGAGCCCACCGCCGGTGCGGCCTCGGCCCACGATTCGCTTGACTGGTCTGTTCTGGCTGTCCTTGACGCTGGTCCAACCGCGTTCCAGTTGCTCGTCGATGCGGCCCGGATCGTCGTTGAACCAGTGCACGTAATATCCCGGGACCGGCGGGAGCGCAAGTTTCTGCGTGAGAGCGCCGAACGGCTTCGCGCTCTTCTCGATGCGCGCGATTTCGGCCTCAAGGCTGTCGGGCTCGCGCAGAAGCGGATCGTCCTCGATCCCGAGAGCAAGATCGGCCGTCATGTTCTTGCGGCCGCGCACAACTTCCTGCGCGCCGCCAAGCGGCGGCAGATCAGACCGCGACTGCGGTCCGTCGCGCTGGATGACGCGTGTCTGCGGGGGCAGATCCTTCTTTTCGTCCGCCATCTCCGGAGGAACCTTCGTGGAGGCGGCGCTTTCCGGCGCGGGCTGGTAAAAGCCGGCGGCCGGTTCGGGTTTGTTACGGCCTGCGGGCATTGGCGCGCTTCTCCTGCTTGCTGGTTTTGTGGCGGCCCATGACGTCGACCACATCGGCGTGCGGATCGTAGAAGATTTCCAGGTATTCGGCCTCGGTCACGTCGGGCATCGTCTGCTTCGCCGCGTTGAAGCCGGCGCGCGCCTGCGCGCGTTCGGTCGGGTCGGCGATCGCGTTGATGCCCGTGGCCTGGCGGGCAGGCGGCTGGCCGCCGCGCGGCGCGAGCGGAGCGCCCGCCGGCGGCTTGCGTGCGGGCGCGGCTGCAACGGCCTGGGTTTTGCCGCCTTCGGGAAGACCGAATTTTCTCGGATATTGCGCCATCACGATTTCCTTCGCGGCCTCGAGCTGTTGGGCCAAGCCAAGCCCGGGCGATTCTTCCATGATCTGGTTGTGGGCCGCGATCATTGCCGGATTGAGGATCCTATCGGTTGCCGCCCACGGGTTTGCGGCCAGGAACGTTTCGTATTCCGGCGCCAACGCAGAGGGCGCGGGCTGGCGCAGCTGGGGTGGGGCTTCGTCGGGCCTGATGACCTCTTCGCGCGCCTCTTCCATCGCGCTCAGCTGCTCGCCGAGCTGATCGTAGGTCTGCACATCGCCGTTCGCCACCGCAGCACGGCGCTGGGCCTCGATGTCGGCGACGGCCTTGTCGTAGCCGGCCTTATTGGCCTTGCGCGCGAAGTCGAGCGATTTTGCCAATTCCCGGCGCATCTGCTCGACTTCCGCCACTGTGCGCTCCTGGGCTTGGCGCATCTGCTGCACCTCGCTGGCCATGCGCTCGTTTTCCTCACGGAGCCGACGGCGATCCGCCTGGAGAAAGGGCATGAACGTCTCGCCGCGCTCGAGGAAAGCCTTGGCGTCCACCCATCCGCCGGGCTTACCGCGGTACTCCTCGAGAGGACGCCAGCCGGCGCGGCGCGCTTCCGCCTCGACTGCGGCCTGCTCGCCCGCTTCCGCCTCGCCGGCGTCGACCAGGGTTTCCGGCTCGTCGACGAGCGCTTCTTCCTCGGCCTCGAGCACGACCGGATCGATCTCTTCGTCGTCCGCCACAGCAGGCAGCGAGGAGGCGATGTTGCGAGGAGGCGCCATGGTCAAGCCTTTTTCGATTTGGGTTTCGTCGTTTCGAGAGCCTCTTCAGGCTCTTCCAGCGCACCCACGCAGGGATAGTCCATCAGCCGGTAGATCTGCCCATCGCGGCCCTGGAACATGCGGCCAGCGTATTTTTCGAAGACGATGCGATCGCCCGGGACGGGCTTGTAGCCGGTCCAAGGTCTCCCGTTCGAATAGTGGGAGAAGGCTTCCTCGCCGACGGCGACGATGACGCCAGTCTCGCTGCCGAGGTTGGCGCGGTCGACGAGCTCGTCGATCATGTGGATGCCGCCGGACGTCTTCCTGGTGGTGAGATCGGGCAGCACGAGAACGCTTTTGGCGAGCGGGATGAACCCCGATGTGTTCTTGCCGGAGAACACCGTCCGCGTGTACTCGGCCTCAAGACCTTTGAAGGTCCCAGCACTTTGCGCTGTCATGGCTTCCCTGTGTTTTGCTTGTCTTTTCTGTCAGCAGCGATGCCGTAGAATCGCTGAATATCCGAAAGCGCCATGGCGCACAACCCGCCCAGCTCGAGCACGCGGCCGCGCGCCTCGATCTGATCGGAACGATCGAGCGGCGCGCCGCCGAGCCATTGCTCCTGGCGCGTCTGCGCGATGCTAGCCGCCCGATGGGCCAAAAACAGGAGGAATGCCCGACTGATTGGGCTGTGGCGCCACGCCTGGAACTCCTGTTCCGAGATCCCCGCCACCACCGGGTTGAGGAACTCCGGCTGGCCCAGGAACCGCTCCAGAAATGTCGTCGGATCCGTCGCCGTCTGATCCTGGTCCTGCTCCGGGTTGCTCACTAGCGGCCTCCTTGGCGCGTTGCGCGATATCGGCCATGTGGCCGTGGTGAGCAAGATGGTGGCCTTCGCGCGCGACCGCGTGGCCGTGGAACTTCGCGTCGACATCGGCCGCCTTCACGCTGGTATTGAGGGCCTCGATGTGCAGGCGCAGCGTGTTGAGGTTCGCCTCGACCCACTGAAGCGTCGCGCCCTGCGACGAGCTCCTGGCCTTCTCGAAGTTGAGCATTGCCTGGGTGTAGAGCTGCATCTCGTGCGCGCGCGTCTCGCCGAGGCGGGCCTGGTCGGACGCGATGTCGAACTGCAGCCTTTGAGCCTCGGTTTGGGCCTTGGTCTGTTCGGTCTGCGCCTTGAGCATCTCCGGGCTGGGCTGCGGCGGCGGCATCTTGTCGGGAAGCAGTTCTTCTATGCGCTCGATATTGGCCGCCTCGAGGTAGCGCCGCGTCGCGACGAGCGGGTTGATGAGCGGGTTGTTCTTGGCCGCCTCCTGCAGGACCATCGCGCGGCCGAGCTTCTGCATATCGGTGACCTGGGTCGGGTCCGCGACGGGCTCGACACCGCCGCCGAGACGGTAGTCGTCGGGACTGACGACGCGCCAAGCGTCCCCGACCCGGTAGCGCTCGTCCTCGACCAAGTAGATCCGGTTCAGCCGGTAGAGTTTGGCGAACTCGGATTTCAAGGCGCGGTAGATGCGCTTGTGGATGGCCGTGTAGACCTTCATGCCCTGCTCGATCAGCGCCAGCACAGTCGTGGGCGGGGCGTTCGCCATCGCGGCGTCGCCGGTCAGCACATCCTGGATCGAGGCCACATCCTTCGCCGCCTGGACGAGGAAGCCGAGCAGCTGGAACAGCACCGCGTTAGGGCCTGGCCACGGGATCGGGAAGATCGCGTCGCGGATGTTGCCGCCCTTCGCGTTCACGGGCTTGTACTCGCCGATGTCGAAGTTCACCGGGCCGGCGTGCAGATTGAGCCCGGTCCCGATGAAGCCGCCACCCGCGATCTGCAGATGGCCCGCATCGAACATCTGGTTGATCGTGGTGTTGATGGCCTCGTTCAGGGGCTTGAGGAGATGACCGAAGCCGATCGGGTAGGAGCCGCCCTTCGGGTTCGGCAGGAAGCGGAACAGCGTGTAGCTGTCGACGGGCACGATCCGCTTGAGCTTGTCCGACTTGCCGTCGGTGATGATGCCCTCCTCCTCGTAGCGCGCCACGATGCGCACGACCTTGGCGCTGCGCTTGTGCACCGTGACGATCAGTGGTTCGGGATAGCCGTCGCCGTCGAGGTCGAAGCGCCGGTGCTGCTCGAGGAACTGGTGCGGGGCCGAGGTGTCGGTCTGGTCGACCTCCCCGTCCTCGCCGGAATCGCCGGGTCCGTAGACGACGTGCAGGAACGCCTCGTTGTCGCGCTCCATCTCGTCGATCTCGTGCGGGTAGAGCTCGAGGATTTCCGTGTGCCGCGGCGCTTTCTCGAAACTCGGGGCGTGGAAATTCCACACCAAGTTCGAGAGATGAACCAGGACGCTCGTGTTGCAGTCCTCGCGCACGTCCCGGAACGTCTTGCGCACCGCGCCACCGATGATCGGCAGCTGCATGAGCATGGTGTCGGTTTGCTCTTCCCACTCGGCCATCTGCTCGAGGAGCTGCCACGACATGTGCTCGCCGATCTTGTTGGCCCGGATCTGCTTCTCGCCCGGCGGCACGCGCCACACCGGCTGTTGGGTTTGCGGGTCGATGATCGGCCGGCCGCCCTCCTTGCCGTCCTCGGTCGCGGGCGTTCCCTTGTCGTCGCCCCACACGATGCCTTTGACGACGTTACGCCCCTGGATGATCGCGCCGTAGGAGCGCGCGTTGAACAGCATCGCGCCGCCGGTGATGAGCGGAAAGATGACGTTGCTGGACTCCGGCCACGGGTACAGCTTCGGCTCGGCCTTCTGGGTCGCGAAATCGAGCGCGCGGTCGGCATCATCCTTCCATTCCGCCCGGCTCGTCTCGTCGATGTTGTACTCGCGCACCACGAGATCGCCGAGGTGGTCGAGGGTCTGCTGGTCGATATGGACGGCGATGTTGACCTCGTCGATCCATCCGATCAGGCGCGCCTTGATGGTCTCGGCGCTCTCCCGCTCCCGCGGCGACGGCTCCTCGATGTAGGTGGCATCGTCGAGAGGGCCGTCGAACTCGGGGATCTCGGACGCTGCCAGCGGCGCGACTCGGGACGACTGGTGGGTGGACATGGACTGGCCTCGAAAACCTCGTCTCCGTGGTGTAGCGGGTTCCGGGCTAGAACGCACGCCGGCGGCGCGGCTGAGGCGGCCTAGGCTTGTGCTGGGCCGGGATGCGGCGCGCCTTCTCGATCGAGACCACTCCGCCCATCCCATCGGCGTAGTGCTTGCGCGCGTTGTCCTCGAACAGGATCGTGCCATAGGGAACCGGTGAGGGGGTTGGGATCTTCCACGGGAACTTGCCCGGGATCCGCACCGCGCGCTGGAAGGGTTTTAGCCGGCGCCGCAAAAAGGTCCGCAGAAAACCAATCATTCCGGTATCCCCAACACACCAAGATGAGTTTCAAACGGCAGAATCCCGTGCCAGCGGGGTAGCGCGGACCAACCGTTGTTGTCGCGCCGATATACGACGAAAGCCTTTATTTTCCCACTTTTCCCAAATCGCCACCGCACCGGATGTGCAGCATCCTCGTAGTCGAACACAGTGTCGTTGCCAGAGTGGTATCGTTGGCAGTTTGCCGGAGGATCGGGAAGCACCCGTTCAAAGTCACCAGGCCCGACGTAGAGCCGCGTCACTTCGCAACTCTTTCCGGATAAAGCCTAGCAAAGTTGGCGTCCGCTTCAGCGTTCATTGCCTCAATATCGCAGTTGCCATCAACATCGGTATGCCGCTCTATGAAAGCTAGCACAGCTTTCCATTCTGCGTCGGTGTACCCTGGCGGCGTTCTGGTCTCGTCGAACGGCATCTTAGATCCTGCGCCCCTTGTGGTGCGGCTGGATCTTCTTGTTCCAGTAGGCGCCCTTGGACGCCGTCGTGGCGAACACCTCGGCCTTCTCGGCCGGCACCTCGTCGTACTCGTAGGTGGCTCCTCCGTGCGTGCGCACCTGGAGCTTGCGGGTTTCCGGGTCGTAGCCGTAGGAGGCGATCACGCTCGATCCGTTGACGGCCGTGTGGTTCATGGTGACCGCCCCGCAAGCATAAGCTCCAGTTTTGCGTTTTCGAGCATCCACACAGCCTGCGAGATGGTCAGGCCGTTGTCGCGTGTGTGGACTGTGACATTCGCAGGGTCGCGTGCCGACTCGGTTTCGAACAGGAAGAACCAGTTTTCGAGAGGCCCCAACTCACCGCTTTCGAGCTTCTCCAGAAGCGCGTGCAAGGCGACTTTCGCATCCGTCGAACGATCCGCCGGTTCTGGGCTGCCATCAAGCCGGACGATTTTTGCGGTCATGCGGTCTCCTTTCTCGGGTGGCGCCGCGCCGATCACCAGCCGCGAGTAGACGCTCCACTTCGCGCACCTGTGGGCTCGCTCGATTTCCGGGCGATGTCGCCAATACAGGGTGTCGCCCGCTGCATGGCGGTCCGCATAGGCGCGGAGATGGACGAGATAGGCCTCTACCGCCTCAAACGGTGAGCCGTGCCATTCACGTCTCGCGCCTTCCACGGTCATACCGTTTGACGTGAAAAGAACGAAGGGCTCCCCGTTTGCAGCAAAGGTGCTGTCCCCATCGGGCCCGCGCTTGAATGGCGCAACTATCTCGCGGACTTCCCTCTCGAGCTGGGCGGCGGCCTTCTCAGTGTCAGTGCGCATCAGTACCCCGTCACCCGGCTCTTGCCCGCCGTCGCCCGCGGCGGCCTCGGACTGTTGTCCTGCGGCGCCGTACCCGTCAACCCGCCCCCGAAGTGCTCGACGGCCCGGTACTCGATCGTGTCCATGAGGTCACTGAACGGGTGGTTCTTTTCCGGCTCGCTGGCGAAGCGCTCCGCGTTCATCTGCAGGCGGCGGTAATAATAGGCGCCGAGGAACGCCTTGCGAACATTCCGGCAACGCGGATGAATGACCAGGCGAGGCTCACCATTGTCGCCCAAAGTGCGCAGGGGCTTCCGCACCGACTCGAGCCTGAGCGCGAGGTTCTGCTCTCCGCCACGGATCTGGATGCCCTTGCTGCGAAGGATCTCGAAGCATGTCGCCTCGTCCGTCTGTACACGCGTGTCGCCGCTCGGGTCGCCAAGATCATCGAAGTCCGCGTGGCCACGGAAAGCACGGCTGCAGTGCTCAAGAACCTCGTCAGAGAAGCGATCGGCGCCCATGCCGGTGGCGACGAGTTCGTCGAAGATGAGCCATTGGCCGTTCGGCAAAACTTGGGAGAACGTACAGGCCGGAGTATTTCCGTTCCAACTCGGCTTCCCACCGCGGCGCACATAGAGGGTGTGGTGCGGGACGTTGAGGCAGTATACGAAGCCGTCGTATGGCACGCGGCGGAAGTTGCGTTTGAGCAACTCGGCGCGGGCGGCGACCTTTTTGAAAGTCACGCGCCAACCCCCACACCCCTTGATGATGCGCCCATCCGGCAGCGGCTTTTGGCGACGACCCGGGCGTTGCCATGCCACTGCCGAATTCCATCCGGCCTTTTGCGCCAAATCTTGCATGTCACCCGCCATCCGGGCTGAAGAGGTGAAAAGTGTGTGCTCGACAGACCCGTTCGGACGAGTCCGGATATGCCCGTCGCCCGCGGTGTAGGCCATGATGAAGGCACGGATTGTTTCGGGGGGCATCTTCTTGAGGCAGAAGGGGACGAAGCGGTACGGCTGCGTTCCAAATTGGCGAAGATAAAGGGCGACAGAGGCATCGTGCGCCCGCCACCCTTTCGTCTTGCCGTGGTCGAACCACCGCCAGCCCAGGCCTGTCGCCGCAAGTATGGCTTCCATCTCCGGACGTCGCTTCATCTGGTAAACGACAACCGAGGTTTTCCCGTTCACGCTTCCTTCGGCCAGCCATAGCCCCATGAACTGCGCAAAGGCGAGCTCGTTCTCCAGACCGCGGCCGCTACCATTTTGGAGCCAGTGGACCGGACGGTCTCGTTCCCCACTCCATTTCGACAAGAGGTCGACATAGTGGTGCCCGGTCATATGAGTTGCCAGCCACTCTGCACTCTGCCAGTGCACCTTTCCGGGGCTGTCGCGATAGGTGAACGGGACGCGATGCTCCGGGGTCACGCAAATGTTCAGCTCCGTGCTCGACCATTCAAGCATTTCGCCCTTGTACGGCTTGGCGATCTTGAACGCAGCACGGGCATACTCCATTGCGCCAGTGTCTGGATCACGGGTCGCGATCATGTCGATTGCGCAATCCACGTCCTTGAACAACTTCCATCCCTGCTCGGTAAGCACCTCGGTGTCTTCGCTGTAACAAAGACCAAAATCCCATTGGCGCTCGATCGTGCGGCCGGGGACGGGATCGGCCTCCTTGATGTGGATGCGGTCATTGAACTCGGGGAAGACGATCTTGTTGTCGGTGACGAAGCCGTACTTCCCCTCGACGTAGACCTTCACCCACTCGGTCGACTTGCCGATCTTCATGCGCTGGTAGTAGGCCGGTCCGCCCGGCAACCCGGCCAGGTTCTCGGCGTCCGGGCTCAGGCCCGACGGTTGGTGGAAGATGGCCGCGAATTGCTCGGGTCGCACGATGCCGGGCGGCAGGCCGCCGGCGCGCTTCATCTCCTCGAAGTCCTTGAGCCAGTCCTTCTCCTCGAAGAACCGATACCAGCGCGAGTCGACATCGGGCGGGTTGGTGTCCATCCAGATGCCGCTCCAGGTCGCGCCGCCCTCGTCCTGGGGCGGGTAGCGGCCGACGCGGCCCTGTAGTGCCTCGACGATCGCCCACGGCACCTCTCGGGCCTCGTTAATCCACCCTCCCGTAAGGTCCAGAGACAGCAGGTTGCGGATGTGCTCCGGCTTGTCGAGCGCGCGGAATAGAACTTCGAACTCTATGCCTGCGAACGCCTTCACGACGAAACGGTGGTCGCTCGAGTACCAGCGGCCGAAGTATTCCGGCGGCAGCCAGCGGTGAAAGGTGGGGATTGTCGTGTCGCGCAGCTGGCCGTAGGTTTGGCTTGACCAATGCGCTTTACCATTGCGTCGGACATAGACGACATGGCTCGAAACTTCGACGCAATAGACCATGCCGTCGTAATCGACCCTTTGCCAACACCCAACCGGCGGGTAGTGAAGCGCCCGTGCGCGCGTAGAGGCGTCGTCAACACGAAAGCCGACTTGAGTCGCGTACACTTTGCTGGCTTCCTGGAAGCTGAATTTCCCCCAGTTGTAGGTACTTACATACAAACGGTGATCGGGCGTCACGAGCATATCGACGCTGTCGCTTTGTACCCCGATCATCGGCCCGCGGTGATGCGCGGCGTAGTAGTAGCTCGGCCGCTCAAAGACCAGCTCGCTGTCGTTGCGCAAGGTGGCGACGCGATCCTCGGGTAAAAGGTCACGGAAAAACTGCCAGCCCATTCCCTCTGTGAGAATTTGGGTTTGGTCGTCGAAGCAGTTGCGGATCACAGCCCAACGCGTGCGGCGCACACCGTCATGACCTGGTTGCTGGTTCGATGCGCGGTAGGGAAACTCTACGACGCAGCCAGAAGACTTCCCGCTGCCGAATGGCCCCATGACGCCACGGATGAACGCGTCGGAATGGCTGAACCCCGCGATCGTCGGCACACCCGAGTAGTCGTAAGCGATGCGCACCGGCTAGGCCTTGGGTGCGAAAACAGTTTTTGTTTGCGCCTCAGTGTATTCGTGGAGGCCATCTGCCAGCGGCACCGCAATCCCATCGATACTGCGGCGGGCCGCATCCAGGCGCACGCGCGCAAGAAGCAGCGCCTCGCGGAATAGCGCGAGTTCCTGGAATGCCGCTTGACGCTGGCCTCTGGTGGCGACCTTGAACGCCTTCTTTGCGGATTCCGTGGCACGCTCGAGCAAGTCCGCCGTTATTTGCTCCGCGAACAGCGCTTGGTAGCGCCAGTTGAGTGGATGGCCCGGCGGCAGCTTTCTGGCGCGCCACTCCTCGATCGCGCACCACAGATCGTTGCTGAATGTTTGGCCCAGGCCCATCAGGTGAGCTCTCCACTGAGCGCGTAATCGAACACCGATATGACGGAACCGCAGAAATGGCAGCTGCGACGCCTGCGCCATAGCCGACGCAGCCAAACGCGGCGGCGCCCGATGGTTGTGACAGGAAGCCATGCGTAATATGGCTCCCAACTGCCTATACTCTCCATACGCAGGGTGCTCCTATCCATGTCAGTGCCCGATCAGGGTTGCGAACCCACGCGGCTTGTATAGCGAGCAAGCCGGGTCGGTGTTGGGGATGATCGGGCGCAGGCTCTCGAACTGGTATTGGACCTGGCCGGCGAGACGCCCCGGCCGCGCGCCGAGCAGTACCACGCTGGGCGGCACGCCGAAGCAGGCAATCTGCGTTTCGTCGGCCGGTTTGGCGTATTTGCAGAAGCCGCAAGTCGGTTCGGCGATGTCACGCGGGCTTTCGTCGGCCATCCGGTTTTTCCTCTTCCTTTGGGAGCCGACCAACCATCACGAACTCGACGGGCTGTGTCGGGTCGCCGACATGGCGCAGGCGTTGCGAGTAGCGGGCGGGATCGCGCGCCTCGAGCAGGCGGAACGCCGCCTGCGGATTGGGCGGGTAATACTCCTCGTAGTGGACGATGACGGGCTTGGTCTCGACCGTTGCGCGCTTGCCGCCCTTGGCCTTCTTCACCACCACGCGCGGCGGGAATATCTTCACGGCCTTGTGGCTAAACCCGGTGGCGCAGGCGAACATCGCCGCCTCGAGCACCTTCACCTGAGCTGCCTCGCCGCGGTGGAACGCCTTGCCGAAGTCCGGAACCAGCATCTTCCAGCGCCAAAGTGTGGAAGGATTGACGTCGAAGAAATTGGCGATCTGCACGTCGGTGTAATCGTGGTCGCGGACGAGCTGCTCGACCTGGGCGATGTAGACGTCCTTGAAGCCGGCGGGCCTGCCGGTCTTGGCGTTGCCGAAAGTCTCGGATCGTTTCGCATCCGGCTTGATCGGATTGCGGGGGCGCGCCATGAAAGCGTCTCGCTATGCTGGGCTGTTCTATAGCGAGAGATATTTCCTATCGGCGCCAAAAGCAACGGCCCCGCGGGGTAGGCGGCCGCGGGGCCGTCCTTGGTGTACAGGGGGAGTCTGATGCACGGACTATACGTTGACCGGGATTAAAACACAAGCGCCGGTCTGCAAGGGAGGGGCAGACCGGCGCTTGATGCGCTGTGCCGCGTCGAGTGAGCGATGGGCCCACTCACCATGCCAGAGGGCGCAAAACTGTGCAACCCCCGCCGTCAGCGCGGGGGATGATGGGCGAAATGGCCGGCGTGGAGCTTGCGGTCTGCCTTGGCATCGATCTGGGCCTTCTGCGCCGGCGTGATGCGGCCGGCGCTCTCCTGCTGGCTGGCGCGCGCCTTGGCGTTCGCGGCGTGTGCCCGGTCGGGCATCGGATATTTCCGCTCGGACGGCAGCCCGAACTCGGATGCGGGCAGCGCGTTACGGCGCTTCGCCTTGAGCTTCGCCATCGCCGACTCCATCGAAGAGGAACGTTTCGGGCACAAGAACGCACGAATGGGCCGCCGGGTCTTCCTCGATCTGCCAGCGGACCTGGCGGCAGTGGATGCAGCGCGTCCGGCCGTCCGGGTACTCGTGCGCGCGGGGAACCATTTTCGGCGGCGTTTCGATGACCTCGGCGGCTTCAGGCTCGACTTCGGAGAAGTCCGGGACGTCATCCGCGACCGGCTCGACGCCGCCGCTAAGCGGCAAGGCCGGCCCGAGCTCATCGACAGGGATTGCGCACGACGGCACGGCTTCGGATGCCGTCGCATCCTGCTGCTTGAGCGCGTCCTCGACGGGCACCATGGCTTACGCCTTCTCCGCGTAGTGATCCATGTGGTGGCCGCCCGGATGGGTCGGGCCGTGGTCGGGCGCCGCCTGGGCCGGGTGGTGGCGCTTGGTGTGATGGACGGACTCGCCGATGCCGCGCTCGTGGTCGGCCATCGGCGGCATCCGGCCGGTGCCGGCAACCGCGTCCGCATGGCGCGGGCCCTGGCGGTTCGCCTCCGCGAACGACTTCACGCCGAAATCACCGCCTTCGTCGCCGCCAGCCATCGCCTTGCGCGGGCTCATGCCCTTACCGCCGGCCATCATGTCCTTGTCGCCGTAGCCTTTGCCCTTTGCCATGTCTGCGCTCCTTTGCCTTTGTGTGGCCCTGGTACTTGCCTGCAGCGCTATCTGCTGCTGTGAAGTCGAAAGCCACGCTTTGTGGCACGTTTACGGTTTTGGCGAAAGCCGGGGAGTGAGCAACCGCCCGCATGAACGCGGCTTGCCTGGCGCGACTATAGTCGCGGATTTTAAGCCGTTCTTTGCAATACCGACGCCGATATTGAGGACACAATTCCCATTATAGGCTCAAATCCTACGCCGCAGGAATTCTTGCCAAGATATGACGCACGTGGTCGGCTTTCGTTCCGCTTGCGCGTATGTGCCGTTCCGCGCTTTTGTGACGACCGCTGTCTCTGTGGGCTATCTCATGGGTCGTATCGTCACCGCCGCCGACATCGTCGCCAAGTTGGGCGGCGGCCGGTGGGGCCGTCATTCGGGCAACTGCCGATGTCCCGCGCACAAAGATGACACACCGTCACTCGCTGTCTCCGAGACCCGGGACAAGCGCATCCTGGTGCACTGCCACGCTGGCTGCGACCAACGCGCGGTACTCGACGCGCTGCGCGCGATGGGCCTATGGGGCAAGGACGCGACGATCGACCCGTCGCACCCGTACTTCGCCACAACCAAGTCGGACGGCATGGGCTCCTACGCGGACCGCGAGAGGCGGCTGCGCGCGTCGGAAGACTGGGAACGAGCTCTGCCCGCGAAGGGGACGAAGGTCGAGGCCTACTTGCGCGCGCGCGGGATCCGCCTGGCGATGAGCGACCAGATCCGCTACGCGCCCTCCTGCAAGCACCGCGAGGAGGGCAAGTCCTTCCCGGCGATGATCGGGCGCCTCGCCGATAACAAGCAAATCTGCTCTATCCAGCGCACCTTCCTGGACCCGATTGAGCCGCGCAAGGCGCAACTCTCCGATCGATCCTTCGCCGTCAAGAAATCCCTCGGGCCGATGGGCGCGGCCGCGATCCGTCTGAAGATGCCGGCGGGCGACCAGCTGGGCCTGGCTGAGGGCATCGAGACGGCGCTCTCCGCCAATCAACTCTACATGGTCCCGACCTGGGCGACGTGCTCGGCCAACCGCCTGGGCAAGATCGAAATCCCCGACAATATCCGCAGCATCGTGATCTTCGGTGACTCCGGTGCCGTGGGGCGGCGCGAGGCCTTCGCGGCGGCAGACATCTACGAAAAGCGTGGGTTGCAGGTCGAGATCGTCTTCCCGGCCGCCGATTTTGGGGGTCAATTCGACGATTTCAATTCTGCTCTTCAGGATCGCCAATGATCCAATATGCAATTCTAAATTTCCGGGCCGCGCCATGAACGATGGCACTATTGACCTGGACACGAGACGGGGCGGACGGCCGGGTCCTTTCCGCATCCGCGACTTGTCGGAGCTCGAAGGCCGCGAGGTCCCGCACCGCGACTGGCTCATCCCTTCGGTGCTGATCCGGCGGTCGATCACCCTGTTCGCCGGCGACGGCGGCGTGGGCAAGTCTCTCATGTGCCAACAACTTCAAGTCGCGGCGGCGCTGGGCGTCGATTGGCTGGGCCTGCCGGTCAAGGAGCCAATCACTTCGTTTGGCTACTACTGCGAGGACGACGAGGAAGAGGTTCATCGCCGGTTTTTCGATATCTGCCGGCACTACGGCTGCAGCTTCCGGGAACTCGAGAACAAGGTTCTCTTTGCCTGCCGGGTTGGCGAAAAGGAGAACGAACTCGTCCATTTCCGGGGCAAAGGCGACTTCGCCAAGCCCGAGCGCACGCCCGTCTACGCCCAGGTGGCGGAAATCGTCAAGGAATACGGGATTCAAATGACGATCCTCGACACGATCTCCGACATCTTCGCCGGCAACGAGAACATCCGCTACCAGGTCAAGTCCTTCGTCACACTCATCCGCGGGCTCGCGCTCATCAACAACGGCGGCGTCATCCTCACCTCGCACCCGTCGAAATCCGCAATGATCGACGGGTCAGGCTTCTCCGGCTCGACGGCATGGAACGGCGCCGTGCGCAACCGCCTGTACCTCACCGCCCCGCAGAAGAAAGACGACGAAGGCGACGTCAAGCGAACCGACGAGCGCACATTGCGGATCATGAAATCCAACTACGGACCGTTCGGCGAGAAGATCCGCTGCAAATGGGATAACGGCTGCTTCTCGCTGTCGGGGTCGACCACCGGCTCGATTATCGACCGGCTCGACGCGAAAGCAAAACTCCTGGAAGCGGCGCGCTACCTGGTCGACCAAGGGACCTTCTGCATAGCTGGCGACAATACGCGGTCGTCCCTGACGGCGCTGGCAAGCCGACTGCCGTCGTGCCGTGAATTCAGTTTCGGCATCCTGCGCGCGGCCCAGGATGCCTTGGTGAAGGAGGGCCAGCTCGTCTACGTGGAAATGGGGCCGCCAACCAAGCGTCGCAAATACGTCCGCCCGGAGGAAATGCGCTATCCGGGAGAGGTTACACTGCTATGAAAACTCCACTGCGATCAGATTGGAGGTACCGTGAGGCCAGAGCGGCCCTTTGGCTCTGGAGCGACGGACGATGCTGGTATTGCGGAATTCGCGTCGGACAGAACGAAAGGACCATCGATCACGTCATACCAAACGGTGACGGCTCCTGGAGCAACCTTGTCCCTGCCTGTACGACCTGCAACCGGATAAAACGTGCTAATTCCGTCACCCAATTTCGCGCGTTCAAGGGCACACCATTTCATGGTGAAATCCAACATCTGATGTTCCCACCGAAGAACGAGCCTTCAGCTCACCCATTCGAACATCCAAAACAAGCCCCAGGGCTCACGACCTTCCGTGACCGCCTGCTGCTTAGGGATATCGAATGGTTCGGACGGAACATCGCGCCGGTGAATATTTCGGTTTCCGGGCCGAGATGGTTGGCACCCGCTTGGAAGCGTTAATTTCCGCTTGGCACCCGCTTGGCACCCGCTTGGCACCCGCTTGGCAGGTGCCAAGCCCTCGCGCGCGCGTAGTAGATAATTACCAATATTATAACTCTACGATCTCTAAGAAGAGTCTCAGTAGAGGATTCTTGGGTTCACGGATTTTGAGTTCTTTTCTGGAACAGGATCCCGGTGTTTCGACCGGAAAGTCCGTATGGGGAATCCGCCGATGACGAAACGTTCCCGTCCGCCCGTGGGGCTGATTTTTGCCGTTCTGTGCTGCGGCGCCGTGATGATCGGCTGCTTGGTCGCGGGGCTGGTGCCATGATCTGGACCGACGATCGCGTCGAGCAGCTCAAGAATCTCTGGACCGAGGGATTGTCGGCCAGCCAGATCGCCCGCGCGCTGGGCGGCGTCACGCGCAATGCGGTGATCAGCAAGGTGCACCGGCTGGGGCTCGCCGGCCGCGCCACGCCCTCGCGCAGCGAGCGGCTGCCGATGGTGCCAAAGGTCACGATGCGCTCGCACATCCCGCCGGCGCCGATCGTGGAGGAGGATCCGCTGATCCTCGACGACGGCAGCCACATCACGACCCTGACCGTGAGCAACAGGCATTGCCGGTGGCCCCTGGGGCACCCAAACGAGGAGAACTTCCACTTCTGCGGCCATGCTCCACGTGCGATGGAAGACGGCGGGGGACCGTATTGCCCCACCCATGCGCGCAGGGCGTTCGAGGGCAAGCTCAAGGACCAAAAACGCCGCGACCAGGCCTTCGAGATCAACCCCAACATGAACCGCGAACCTTGGGTGCGGTAACCGTGTCGGCGCCCACAACTGGACGAGAAGGGCCCGTTCGTGCTCGTGTGCGGCCAGGATAGACGAGAACAGACCAATGAAGATGTTCGTACGCACGCACTGGGCGATAAAACGATGAGCCGGCTTGTCAACCGGGCGGCATTCGGCGCCGGCGCCCCGCGCCACTTCACGAGCTTGGACTTGCTCGTGCCTTGGGCGCGCTCCCGAGCTCGGCAGTTCCTCTACGACGGTATCGCGGACGAATACGGCACCGCCGTCACGCGGGCCTGCGCCTCGTTCCTCGACGATGATCCGGAGCGCACCGTCCTGTGCATCTTCACCCGCGATACAGGCCACCACGGCTCGGGCTGGTGGAAGAACCCGGACTTCGAACGCTGCTGGCACCTGTCGCTGTCGCACCGCTGGGTGCCGAGCGACACCGTTGCGGTCATGGACTTGAAGAAGAATGAGGAGATCGCGCGCGCTGTCTTCGGAGAGGATGCGCGCTGGGCGTGGCTGGAAGGCGCGTTCACCGTCGACGGCAAAGAGCGGGACGTCATGCACTACAGGCTGTTCGCGGACGAGGGCTGGTATCCGATCAAGCCCCACGGCGAAGTCTACGACCGGCGCAACACCCCGCCCGACTGGCGCAGCTTCTCGGAAATCCACGGCTACCGACCAGGCGAGGAGGACGCCCCGTTCCTCACCCAGACGAGCGAGAGCGGCACATGACCCGCACCCACTATCCCGAGAGCCACATCGTCTCGATGACGCTCGAGCGCGAGGGCGAGCAAGTCGTGAGCGTGGCGACGTGCCAATGCGGGAAGTTCCGCAGCTCGGCGCCGCGGTCCATGACGGGCTACGCTCATCAAGATGACGAAATCGAGCGCCACTGGCGCGAGGTGGAGGGCAGCGCACCATGACCGACGATCCCGGAACCCCTCCCGACAAGCGCCACTGGATCCCGATGGACGAAATCTTGGGCCTCGGCGGCGCCACCGTGCTGGTCAGAACGCGCGAGGAACATCTGCAGGGCTGTACCTGGTTCCGCGTCACAGAGGTGAACCGCCAGGGCGCGTGGATGGAGGGCTGGATCGTGCGGCCGGATCTCGAGAGCGACCCGCCCACCGACGCCGAAGTGGTCGGCTACGGCTCGTCGGGCTCCTGATGGTCGCCTATTCGTTCAAGGCCCAATTCGTCCCGGCGATCGAGGAAGGACGCAAGCGCCACACCATCCGCGCCGTCGGCAAGAAGCGCCACGCGCGCCCAGGCGAGGCCGTCCAGCTCTACACCGCCCAGCGCACGATCCATTGCCGCAAGCTCGGCGTCGCCATCTGCGCAGCCGCGCTCCCCATCCGCCTGGAGTTCGGCCGGCGCACGCGCGTCATGATCCAGGGCCGGCCGCACCTCTCCAGCAGCCATGCGCTCAACGGCTTCGCCCAGCGCGACGGCTTCGAAGACTGGTTTGCGCTCCAGGACTACTGGGCACGCGAGCACGGCGCGACCAGCGCGTTCGATGGTTTGCTCATCGAATGGCGCGATCTGGAGCTGATCCGATGCCTATGAAGCGCTTCCCGCCGCTGCGGCCAGCCGGTGACGGCAAGATTTGGTTGCTCCCGCCGCGCAAGGGCATCGGCCGCAAGACGCTGGAGAACTACCTCATCGTGCACATGCCGGACTTCGGCGCGCTCAGCAGAGAGGGCAAGGACGAGGTCCTATCCGATCTCTTGAAGGGCGGTTCCTGGCTGAACGTACGGTTTCCGGACGGCGAGTGATCCGTCGTTTTCGAAAATGGCGCCGCCGTCTCAGCCCAGCTCGTCGCAGAGGCGCGGCGACGAGCTGGGCCATGGCGTCAGTCCTGGGCGCGCCGAAAGCCTTCCGGCACGTACTCGCGCTGGCGCCGGATCTGGACGACGGAGTTGGGCGGGATAGCCACGGTCTCATGCGTGTGGAAATCGCGCTTGTGGACGATTTCCGCGCCGTCGCCGAGGCTACGGACGTAGGCGACGAACTCGTCGTCCGCCGCCTCGAAGACCTCGGCCCGCGTCATCTCAATGACGTGATGGTGGCCGGTCTCGCTGTGCGCGACGATGTAGTGGCCGTTCTCGGCCGTCGCGGGCTCCGCGCCGGCCGGCACTTCCGAGATCGGGATGATGAGGATGTCGCCTTGGGCGACGGGACGTGACGTGACGGTTTTCATGTGCGGAACTCCATGGCTCGCAGAACTTGGGTGTCGACCGCATAGGTCCAGCTATTCGCCTCGAGCGCGGTCTTCATCTCGGGCGGAACAGGTAGTGCGAAGGTGCGGCCAGTGCCGCACAGCGCGCGCAGGAACTTTACGCGGCCGAGGTCCGGGAGATTGACCTCCAGAAGCTCGCCGATCATCGGATCTTCGTCGCGGTCGATCAGCTTGGCGTCGAGCTCACGCAAGATGCGGTCCCAGCCGACAATCTCACAGGCCGCGCGTCGCTGTTCGATATTCGACCAGGTCAGCGCCACCTTTGCGGTCAGCCGCTCTTTGTGCTCGACCCATTCCGCAGGGATGCGGACGCCATGCCAGTGATAGAGGCTCCAGCCGTCACGCCACCGGTGCGACGGGCCGTCCTCGCAGTGCGGAAGGTTCTGATCGTCTATCCGGATCACCTCCGGAAAATCGCTGACGATGCAGAACTCCGGATGCATGACGCGGAAGCCGCCGTGAATCGCCGCTGCTTCCCAGTGTGCGTAGGCATCGTGCGGCGGTAGCTTGAGGCCTAGGATGTCGCGCGCCGCGGTCAAATAGCATTCCCAGGGCGCCCACATGTTGCCACCCTGATAGACGCCGCCCCAGCGCGTTGCGCATTCCAGTCCGAATGTACCGGCCAAATGCCGGCACGCCTCTGCGGCGCCTTTTTCGGCCGTGGCGATGTGCGTGGCGATGTGCGTGGCGCTGTCCGTGGCGATGCGCGTGGCGATGTGCGTGGCGCTGAGCGCGGCGATGCGCGTGGCGCTGAGCGTGGCGATGCGCGTGGCGCTGTCCGTGGCGATGTGCGTGGCGATGCGCGTGGCGCTGAGCGTGGCGCTGTCCGTGGCGATGCGCGTGGCGCTGTCCGTGGCGCTGTCCGTGGCGATGCGCGTGGCGCTGTCCGTGGCGATGCGCGTGGCGCTGTCCGTGGCGATGTCCGTGGCGATGTGCGTGGCGCTGAGCGCGGCGATGTCCGTGGCGATGCGCGTGGCGATGCGCGTGGCGCTGTCCGTGGCGATGCGCGTGGCGATGTGCGTCCTCTGATACCAAATCGCGGCCGATGCGCCGTAGGCGAAGGCCATGACCATCGGCGACGGAGCAATAACGACACGCGGCTCATTCAGACCCGCCGCGGCGTAGATGCCCTTGATCGCCGGGATGATCTTATCCGGCTCGATCGGCGCAGTGCGAAACGCACGTGCGGTCCAGAGCTTGACGTGCTCCGCCATCTGCGCGCGCTCGGCGTCGGTGATGCCGCCCTCAGCTCTCGTCGGGGTACGGATAATCTTCGGTTTTGATGCTGCTTTGGGTTTCGCCACGTTTTTGTCCTCTATGCGATCTGGTTTGTCTCGGCCGGCTCATAATAGCACTGAGCACCGCCGCGTCAGAAGTGCGCCGGTCGAGTAGGGGTTAAAACGACCGCTAGGGCTGCGGAGGCGGCCAAACACTGCTCATGGTCCATCTTTCGCTCGGTCAACCGGATTCCCTGGAACGTCGTCCTGGGTCAACCGGAATGCCGAAACCTCTCGGTCGAAGATCGCTTCGGCGCGCCCGCGAGGGCGGCGGTCGCTGAACATGGTCATCCCTACCCTGCAGCCATCGGTGCGCGCCATGCGGACGCCGTCGACAGTGTCGTAGGCGATCATTTCTTCGTCCCTTCCCGGATCAGACGGGCCAGTTTGGAATGAGCGAGGATGAGGTCGGTGCGGTTGCCCTCCCAACTCGGGGTTTGGAGAGCGGCACCTGCGGCGCTGTAGAGCGCGCGGAGCTCGCCGAGGGTGAGGTCGTGGACGTCCTTTGTCATGCGCGCGTCCTAACATCTGGGACCGGCACGCGCCACGCCGGATGCGGAAGGCGGTTAACGAACGGTTTCCGGCGCGAGGACGACCAGACCGACATCGGGCTTGCTGGTGAGGTATGCCGTCACCAGTGGACCGCGGACCGGCTTGCCTGTCGCGGTCTTGCGCCACACGCCGCCATCGCGACGGTAGATGCCGTCGGTCGTCTCGATCGAAGCGTGGGCGCGGGCCTTGGAGCGGGGAGGGTTTCTCGGCATAGGTTCCTCTTTGCCGCGAGAATGGCTGAGCCAACCTTCCGAGGAAATCGGAAAGTTCGAATGCGGTTAAAGGTCAGATTTGCGTCTCGGCTTCGAGGAATGCGCAGACGAACTCGGCCGCGACGACCGGGTTGATCGCGTTACCCGCTCCGCGCAGTGTGCCCAGGCGATTGGGAACCCCATGAGCCAAAGGGAAAAACGCGGATTCAGGCTGGCCTTCTTCGTCGGCGGGGATACGTCGGAACTTGCCATCGGCGCAGGCGATAAGGACGCTGCTATACCGAGCGTGAGCCCAGCCCCGTTGCCGGCGATGCCCGTCTCCTTGATCGCTTCGAGCCGCGCCATGTGCTTCGTCGGGTCCGCGCCCACATTCATCGCCGCTGCATCCGGCGTCGCCCAACCGGCCGCGATGCGCAAGCTCGGGTTCTTCTCCGGTCCCCGGCCGCCGCTCGTCGCCCGGTCGTCCGTCGCCATGGGCGTCGGCCAAGGAGACATTCTCGCCGCCGAGGTGAGCGTGTCGGGCACCTTGCGGTGCGCGCCCGTCGATTCGCTGTCTTCCGCTCGTGGCGTAGGCCACCCAGAAGATGCGCTGCCGGATGTGCGGCGCCCCAACGCCCGCAGCGCACAGATTGGCGGCCCCGACGGCATATCGATCACCTTCCAGATCAGCGCGAACTCCGGCGAGCCACTCAAGTCCCAGCGGGCTCGCAATCTGCTCTCCAAAGACCGTTGCAGGGCGGCACTCAGCGATGAGTGCGTGAAAAGCGGGCCAGAGGTGTCGTTCGTCGGCATGGCCTTTTCGCGATCCCGCGAGCGAAAGCGGCTGACAGGGACAGGAGCCGGACCAGACGGGGCGATCATCGGGCCATCCGGCGAGCCGGAGCGCGTAGCTCCACCCGCCGATGCCGGCGAAGAAATGGTGCTGGTCGTATCCTTCGAGGTCAGACGCCTTGACATCGACAATGCTCCGTTCATCCACATCCCCGGGCGCGATCAGCCCATCGACGATCAGCTCGCGCAGCCATGCGGCTGCGAATTTGTCGTTCTCGTTGTAG
>Ga0209114_1000012_pt1 | contig 14530 bp, 26 predicted proteins | sample TexAe_RefH0_O3_FD_187953 | JGI IMG/M metagenome (GOLD analysis project Ga0209114, IMG submission 187953) | Forest soil microbial communities from Davy Crockett National Forest, Groveton, Texas, USA - Texas A ecozone_RefH0_O3 (SPAdes) (version 2) | ecosystem: Environmental > Terrestrial > Soil >...
GTGTGCCCGCCGCAGGCTGGCAGCTCTACTTCTTCGCCTCCGGAACCTCCGAGCCGCTCGACACCTACGCGGATGCCAACCTGTCTCAGCCGAACACCAACCCGGTGGTGGCCGATGGTGGCGGCGTCTTTGGACCGATTTTCTACGCCCAAGCCACATACAAGGTGGTGCTGGCGCGCGCCGACGGCAGCACTGTGTGGGCGGCCGATCCGGTGGCGCCCTACATCGCGCCGGCGCAAACGCTTTCCACGACGGTGGTCGCCGAGTGCACGGTCGACGGCAACGGGTCGGTTCCGGCCATCGGGGTGTGTGGCGACGCCTATATCCCGGTCGGCTGTACGATCACCGCCGCGGTTCTCCAGGCCGACCAGCCGGGTAGCCTGGTCGTGGACGTGTGGGCGGCGCCGTTTGTGACCAACACGCCGCCCGTCGCCGGCAACTCGATCTGCGCCAGCGATCTCCCGACCCTCTCGTCCTCGGTCAGCAGCATCGACACCACGCTCACGGGCTGGGACACCGAGCTCGCCGCGGGCACGGCGCTGCGTTTCAACATCGTCTCGATCGACACGATCACGCGCTTTACGATGACCCTCGTCGCGGAGGTATCGTGAGCTTCCGGCCGCTGATCCAGTCCTTCGTCTCGGCAAATGTGCCAAGCCCGAACCATTTCCAGGCCGTCCCGGACTGGTCGCATGACCGCCTCTTCGTCTACGAGCAGGGTGGTAGCCAACAATGCGCCCGCTTCGTGTTCAGCACCGGCGCCGAGCAGGGCCACGCCAACCTCGCGGCGAGCGGCTTCATCAACTGCATGAGCCTCGACCGGATTGGCAACATCTACGTGCCGCTCGACCTTTCCAACTACACTGGCGTCGCGCAATACACGCCAGGACTCGAGCTGCAGGGGGCATTCGGTGTTCCCTCGGCGGACCCGAACTATCCCAACGGCATCAACCTGCCCTCCCTCATGACCTGCGTCGGCACGGCGAATGCCAATTTCCTCGTCGCGGCCGGCGCCGAGCACACGGTCGACCACGGGCCGATCCTGTCCCTGATGTTCGCCGGGCGACAGCTTGGCTTCGGAGGCCACGAGTTCCCGACCGGAAGCCAGTCGGCCGTCATGTGCCAAGGCTATCAGCTGGCCGATAGCGCCAATGTGTTCACGCTCACGGGGCCGATCCTGGACGACGTACTAGAGGAGGTGCACCTCTACACGACCTCCATGAACCAGGCTGCGGCAGCATGGCCGGTTGCCGACTGGCCGGACGCCCCGAACCCTTTCGTCTTCACGGTCGAACTCGGCCAGATCGTTCCCACCGATGTGGATCCGTCCTGGACGACGATCCATCTCAACGGCTGCGTCTTCGACGCCAGCGATGGCCAGGTGGTCGCGATCCTGACCTGCAACGACGCGGTGACCAACACCGCCTACATCGTGAAGATCGACGTCGCGGATGCCTCGATCAAGTGGAAGATCCCCGTCCCGCACACCACGACCGACAATTCGATGATGCAGATGGGCCGCACCCTCCACGGCACATTTGCCTACCTGTCGATCGGCGGCATCACGCCACACGTGCATGAGGTCTTCATCATCGATACTGCGGATGGCACCTATACGAGCTATTCCGATGGCCTGGACGGGATGACGCCGCTAGGCGGCCAATGCTTCGACGAGATCAGCGGCGCGATCCTATGCTACGGTAGCTATACCGAGGGCGCGGACACGCCGTTGCCGATCAACGACACACCTTCCAGTTTCACTGGCTGGTTCGCGGTCTATGTCACCGAGCGCTATCAGCCTCCCGTCAACGTCGGCGGCCGCACGAGCCATACAGCCGTGCGCGTCTACACCGGCAGCGCATAATGGGCTACAACCAGCCAATCCTCTGACCAAACAGGAGACCTTCCATGCAGTTCCTTGCCGGCTACAAGTCCTACCTTACCGCTGCCGCGATGGTGGCCTACGCGGTGCTCGGCTACTTCGTGCTCAACGCCATGGACGGAAACACCTTCGCCACCTGGCTCGCGGGGGCCGGCGCGCTCATCGGTATCCGGTCCGGCGTCACGACCGAGTTCCAGAAACTTCTCGCCGCTCTGGGCGTGGATGTGATGGGCGGTTCGGCGTCGACCCCCTCCGCAGTGCAGGCCTCGGGCTCGAAGCTGCTCAGCACTGCCAGCACGATGGCGAAGGCTGTGGTGAGCCAGGGCGCCGTGAAGGCCCTGACCGTCCTGCTCCTCGTCTGCGCCATGGCGCCCGCTCTTTCCGCCTGCGCCACCTACAACGCGCTGTTCGGGGGCGGATCGGCCCCGACGACGGTCTGCTCCACGCCGTCCCAGTGCGTCTACCAGGCCAAAGGCGTCTTTGCCGGCAGTTTGGCCCTCTTGGGCGCCTATGGCGGTCTGCCGGCCTGTCCGCAGCCCACGCCGGTCTGCAAGGACGAGTCGACGTTCTCGACGCTGCGCGACCAGGCCCACACGATCCAATCCGACCTGGATCTTGCCGACCAGATCGTGAACAGCGGGCTGCTGCCATCCGGTCAGGCCGCCACGGACGCTGACAAGCAGGCGGCGGCGAAGAAGGCGACCATCGAGGCCGCGGCCTTCAACACCACAGCCTCGGCGCTTCCGCACCGCTGATCCCCACCTCCGCAACCCAAAAGGAACCCAGACCATGTGGCTCACATACATTGCGGCCGCGATGCAGGCACTGACCGCGCTCGATGAAGCCGACCAGAGCATCGCCGCCATCGTCACCCAGGTGAACACGACCATCGCGGCCGCGCAGGCGGATGGCAATCGCGATCCGACGGCCGATGAGCGCGCCGCGCTGGACAAGGTGATCGCCGACGAGATGGCGAAGATCGACGCGGATTGAGTTTTCGGACAGAAAGCGGCGCCTCCCGGTTTCTCGGGGGGCGCGCTGCGTCAAATTACGGCTCTCTGGTGTTTTCCGCCTTAGAACATTGCGCGTGCCGTAGAGTTGCACCATTCTTGCACTCCCCAAGGATAGCGAAGCCAAGACCAGGTAGCCTTTGGACCCTCTATACGTTTGCTAGGGGCAGGCCGTGGTTGGATCGTTCATCATGCAAGTCCTGAAACTCTACTGGCCCCCTGATCCGGACTGGCGGTCTCACGCCTTCCGGTTCCACTTGGCGCAATCCGTGAGCATCATTGCGATGTGGGCTGCCGCGTGGGTGTTCGGCCTGTGGATCGTCGGACGGTTGCCGTTCATGCCGCAGGTGGCATGGGCCTCGGACGTCGCAGCTATAACCCGGAAAGTCGATGCCGTTCATCAGGAGAACGGCCATATCAGCGCGACGCTACGCAATATCCAGCTTCTTCAGCTGCACAACAACATCAGCCAGCAGCTCAAGGATCTCTGTCTTGCGAAGAGATCCAAGAACCAAGTCGATCTCGATTCGGCCAACGGCCAACTCACCCAGCTGCTCGACGAGTACTACGACATGGCGGGGAGACCGTTCGCGCTTCCGAGTTGCGCAACCGTATTGGTGGACGCGAACTGACTCCTACAAATGGGAATCCCGAGGGTCATTGGCGGCAGACCCTGCACCGCATTCCGTCGAGCGGATCGCGGCGCGTCTCCTTCGGAACGCGACCGCGTTCGAATTCGGCGCGCAAATCCTTGAGCGCGGCGGGCCACGAGTCGCGGCCAGGGGAGCGAAACGTATAGCCTGTAGAGGCTTCCCACGCCTCACCTTCGAGGTAGGCCGCGAGATTGTCGCGCCAAAGCTCGTACCACTCTATCAGGCGCTGGAAAAAGCAGACCATGCAATCCGTGCGCGGCGGGATAGAGATCCCGCGCACGCGATTGAACTCCACGACTTCCGCCAGCCCCATGGCGGCGTCGCGAAGCGGGAATACCATCTCAACATTGGGAACTTGCTGATAGTCGCCGCCCTCGCGCTGATCCTCGTCAGCGCGCAGCCCGACATAAAAGACCGCGGGCGCGCTCTGCATCAGAAACGCGGCGAATGGTTCGATCTTGAGGACGCGTGTGCACCAACGTTGCCTCCAATTCGGGAGCGCCTTCCACTTCTCGATGAGAGCGCCAAGGCCGCCCGGATACATGATTGGCGTGATTGGGCCGATGCGATCCCGCAGCGCGCGCATATGCGCGTACCACGCTGGTGGCTCGTTGCCGGTAGGAGTGCAAACCCAAGTGAAGTCGATTTCGGGGTGCGTCTCCTTGAGCAGCACAGCCATCGCCACGCTGTCCTTGCCGCCTGAAATCGCGCCAATGTGTTTCATTTATGACCCTCTGGACTGAAGTATACCCTACAAATTCTCGAGCCTTTTGACCGGCGTGGGTGCGAAGGTGCCGCGCTTGCCCATCTTGCGCGAACCCCAGCGCCGCTTTGGAGCTGTACGGCCGGTCTCCCCGCGTAAGCGCTTGTTCTTGTCGATCGCGTGCCGGTCGCTGTCGATGGCGGTGTGCGGCCCCCGCGGGCCGTAGGTTTTTCTTTTGTTGCACGACGGCGTGAGGCCAAAGAGGTGGTCCGGGTCGTTGGCCGGCGGGATCGTGTCTTGCGTTTCTTCGTTCCATGCGCGCAGTTCAAGCGGCGGGTCGTGGTCCATGACGAAGCCGCGCATGAGTCTTTCGCCGCACCCGCAGGCACACCGGCCCTCCTGGCGCAAGGCGATCACCGCGCGCAAGCGCTTCGGGATAGATTTACGTCGTCTTGGCTTCACGTTGCGCTCGCTTTGTCGCCACCGATTTCGCGAGCCCTCGGCGGCGGTTACAAACGCCGCACGATGGCACGAGGTTGTCCGGGTCGTTGTTGGTCTTCACGTCGTCAAGATGGTCTGGCTGCACCGTTTTCCAAGTTAGAGGCGTGGTGCACCAATGGCAGACGGGCAGAGCGCCATCGAGTTTGTCGTAGAGCACGAGACGGTGTTCGTACACGTAGCCCTTCCTGTCCGCGAGGGCGTGTCCTGGCCTACGGAGCCGCACGTAGCCGTTGCTGTTGGTATAGCGCTCCTTCGGAGGCTTGCGCGCACCTTCCGGTTCGGCCACAGGACCGCGCGGATGCGCTGTGGGAAGCCCGCGCTTATAAAGGCGGTAGTAGTGCCTTTCGCAGTATGGCGAACAGCGCCCACGTGGTTGTCGACCGCACCCGATAACCACGCAAACTTCCTCCGGCCCTGCGGGCCAGTGCCAAGGACCGCTCATTCCTCGCGGGCAGCACGGTCGGCTGCATCGAACAGTGTGTCGTCGGCCAGCGCGGCTGCTGCGAGCTTGTCGAACTCCCGCTCAAGGCGCTTGCTGTCGGCCAGCGCGCCGGGGTGGCGGTCCTTGAAGTAGCGCTTCTGGGCGGTGCGCATAGCCACCGCTATCTTGAGCGCGGTCTTGAGCCGCTCGACCTGGCTTTCGGCGCTCATGCGGGCATCCTTTCTCTCACTTCCTGGGCCAGGACCTGACAGCGAGCCCGGGTAAAATCGTCCTCGGCCGGCCACGCTTCGAGCAATTCGATGCGCCATGCGTCGGTAAGCCGGCGATCCGCCAGTATCTGGCCCGGATTCTTGTAGATGCCCGGGAGCCCGGCCTTGACCTTCTCGATCCAGTCGCGCCCGCGCATCTACGCGGCTCCATAGAACTTCGATCGCGGCTGCTTGCCTTCCTGGTCGCTCTGCCACGCTGCAAACATCTGCTCTACGCTGGCGCCCGGAAGAAATTCAAGAATCGCGTCGCACTCGGTCGCTCTCCCATCCCACATGAGATCGTAGGCGCGCTGGAGCATAGCCTCCATGAGCGCGCGCTTTGCACGGCTATCAGGGATCATCGCCATGGCCGTCCGCTGGCGCCCTATCCGTCGCTCCTCGTCTTCGAGTTCCTGATTTCGGCTGGCCATTATCCGCACCTCCACGTCGAAACGATTTTGCGCTCGTAGTCGGCTATCGCCCACAAACCTCGTCCGGTATCGTCCATGTGCCCCCTACAGGATCAGGCGCAGCGGGATGGCCGCGATTTCCGGCCGCATATTCGAGGTTTCCTTGAGTTCCATCTCGAACTGCGCGTACTTGGTCGAGTCGAGACCATCCTGGACGGCCACGCGCGTGACATAGATGTGGAACTCCACCCCAGCTTCGGTCACGCCTTGCCAGATGCGCGCCGGCACATCGGTGCCGCCGATCTGGATCGTGACGAGTTTGTCGGTGCTTTCAAGGGTGGCCTTCATGACGCTGCTCGCAGTGTTCGCGCGACATTGAGGATCGCGCGGCGGCGCTTGGGCGAATCGATGCTGGCATAGGCCTCGAGCAGATCGCTCGCGCCCGGCTCGGTCAGGAAGGCGATCTGGCGCGACATCGCGGCCGACGACTTCGACTTGTCGAGGTTGCCGATCAGGTCGGCGACGCTGCACTCGAGCGCTTCGGCGATCTCCACCAGCCGCGAGAACGAGATGCGGTTGGTGCCGTGCTCGTATTTCTGGACCTGCTGGAAGGTGATGCCGACGGCGCGCGCCAGCTGGTCCTGCGAGTAGCCGAGCTCCTTGCGGCGCAGCCGCACGCGCGAGCCAAGCGCGATGTCGAGCGGGTGGGGCGGTTTCTTTTCTTCATCGCGCTGTTGGAGTTTTCTCTCCTTGGTCACCATGGTCTTTCCTTTTCTATCCTAAGATTGGTCGCTGTCCGGGGTCTGCCCCCTATCTCGGCTTGGCCTTCTTCGCGGACGATTTGGCCGCCTCGGTGCGAGCTCGCGTCACCTCGAGCGTGCGCTGCGTGAGGCGGCCAAGCAGTACCGCGCGCTGGTCGTCGTCGAGGCCTTCAAAGGTGTCGATATTGATCTTGCCGCGTTCCTTGAACTCGACGAGGTCGTCGCATTCGCCGATGGCGCCGAGATAGCCGTCGATCATCTTCTCGGCGAGCGCCATGCGATCCGGCGCCGCATCTTCTCCCGCCTTCTCGTGCATTTCAGCCTGCACTGCGACCGGGTCCGGTTTCCGGTCCGTATCCGCTTCCTGTTGACGCACGCCATCGGGGTCCGTGGCCGACGTCTCCTGACGCTCGAACGCGCTCTCCTGCGGCCTTGGTGGCGTCATGACACCACCACCTTCTGTGCCCTTCATCGGCGTGACGTCCTTCATCGGCTCGCCATAGAAGCCGGTGGGGTCGATATCGAACGGGATTCCCATGAGCAGCGACGGCACCACCTGGTTCGCGAACGCTCGCACAGCCGTGTATTTGATCTGGCGATGCGGGGCCGTCGCCCAAAGCGGGGAGTTGAGCGGGAAGGCCTCGATGAGCTCGAACTCCAGGGTGCGCGGCGTCGTCTCCCCCTTGACCTGGGCCGACACCACCACCGAGAGCCCTGCGGCGTCCTTCTGGTCCCAGGTCGGAACGGGGTATTTGCCGCCCTTCGGGCTCTCCTGGATGCGGAACTTCGCCTTGACCTTGGCCCAGTCGCCGACGAGCTGGTAGTTCACGCCGCCTTCGAGGCGGCCGCTGTTCTCGAGGATCGCCTGGATGAGCTTCCCCTCGTAGCCGATGGACCCGCCCGGCGTCTGGTAGGTCGACATCGCGACGCTGAACGGATCATGCTTCCACACGATCGCCCGGCTCACCACCGCGAAGCAAGCCTCAGGCTTGCCGATGAGGTGCCGCGGCATCATCCCTTCGGCCTTTGCCATGTGGGAAGCGATCTGCTTGCATCGGGTGTAGAGCGTGTCGTTGAAGAAGATCGCCAAGCCAGGCGACATCTCCATCGTGCTGGGCAGGCCGGCGCTTCTCAGATCCGTATCGGTGATGACAACAGCCTTCAACTCGTCGTCGGGCATTGCGTTTCCTCTATGTCTTTTGCGGTTCAGGGTCTGCGTCGTTGTCACCGGCGGCCCCTTCAAGGACTCTGTCTCCGGTCGCTTCGTAAAGGTCCCTGAATTGCTTGCCGGTGATCTTGATCTTGTGCTCCACGAGCAGCGGAACCAAATCTGTCGCCGGGGCGTCGGACAGGTAGCGACCTAATTCCATTGTGACTGGGGCAAGGATATGGTCGGCGGCGAGGCGGCAATTTTTCAGCGCCTTGTCCTTGGCGGCGAGGGATGAGCGGAGGAGGTCGATTTCAGCAGCCGCGCGTTCAATCAGTCTTACAACGTCCCACCGACCATAGATAACTTCGCTCAGCGAGTTGCGAAGTTTGTCCGGAAGATCGTCCAAACCGTCAGCCATCGCTACGCCCTGATCGCCACATCGCGGCGCCACGAGAACACCACGCCCGGGAGCGCCGGGTCGGTGTAGCGCTCGCCGGCGAAGCGGTCGCGATGTGCTGCCATCCACCGGTATGCCGCACCGCTCAACGCATCGGAGGTGAAGTGTTCGCCGAGCGGGCCGCACACCGCGCGCAGGGCTTCCTCGTCCACGACGTCATGTTCCCACCGCCCAGTTCCGCTGGCGACACTGCCGAGGTCGCCGCGGACCCGGCCGAAGTCCGCGTCGGTGGCGGTATCGAGTTTGCGGTCAAGCCTGTCGGCGCGATTCTCGGCGCGCTCGGTCTTGACGGCCAAGTCTTTGGTGTCGCGGCCAGCGGCGCGCTGTTCGCGGAGCGCCTCGGTCTGGTCCTTCACGGCCGCGCGGGCTTCGCCTTCGGCGGCCTTCTGTTCCGACCGGGCCCGCTCGGCAGCAGCTTCAGCAGCAGCGCGGTCTTCGCGGGCCTTGGCGGTGGCAGCTTCCGCCTCGGCCCGCTGTCGCTCCAATTCCTCCGCGTGCTTCTGAGCGGCCTCTTCTTCGGCCTTCTGCGCCTTGGCACGGCGCCTCCGTTCCTTGGCGTCCAGGCGCCCATTGTAGGCCTTGCGCAACTCGTCCAGCCGGGTGCGAAGGGCGGCAACATCCACCTTCTGGTCGTCGTCCAGCAACAGGGACTGCGCCACAGGCGAGGCCAGGGCGCTGATCGAGCCGCCGACGCGGATGTAGGAATCCAGCGTCTTCATGTCATCCTCGTTGGGCTCGACGTCCTCGTCGAGGTCGGCGGCGGCCTTGTTCAACCGCTCGGCTTCCTTCATCTGCCGACGGATCTCGCGCAGGTTCGCGGCATTCCGGTCCTTCTCGGCGCGCTCGCGGGCTTTCTTCTCGTCGGAGAGGCGCTTCTCCTCAAGTCGAGCAGCTTCGGCCCTCTCCTCGGCTTCGCGGCGCTGCTGCTCGGCGGCCTCGGCGCGCTCGCGGGCCTTGCGCTCGTCGTAGGCGGCCAGTTCGGCCTTGGCCTCGGCCCACAGCGCGTCCATGGCGCGCTCCTCGGCCTGCTGGTGCAGGCGTTCGGCGTCCCGGCGCTCGGCTTCGGCGCGGGCCTCTGCGGCCTTCCTGGCCTCTTCCTCCTTCTTGTCCGTGTAGGCCTTGAGCCGCGGGCGATATTCCTCGTCCCAGGCCTCGATCTTCTCCTTGGGCGTCGTGAAGAAGTTCTGGACAACCTTCACGATCTTGTCCCAGGGCCCCTTCTCTTTCTTGCGGTAGGCGTCGAGCACGCTCTTGAACTTGCCCATCTTGCCCAGCACATCGGACAAGGCCTTGGCCTCGTCTTCGGTCTCTATGGTGGACGGGAAGGTCTTGAGTGCGGATTCGAACCCGTCGATCTCGGTCTTGACTTCGGGATAACGGGTGGAAAGATCGCCATGCGCGGCCGTATCGGTCGGCACAGTGATCGGCGGGAAGTTGGCGCCGATGACGGCGCGGGGATTGGGGTCGTCGGTCATGTTCAGACATCCCATGAAAGGTCAATGGATTCGCCGGCCCGAAGGATTTCCACGACGCGCTCCCAGTTGCGCCGGTCGCTCTCAGACGCTCCTGCCAAGCCGCTGGCCAAGACGCCTTCGAACCAGTCCAGATGTGCAGGACTGACGGTGAGCAATGGACCGCCGCACGATCCGTCGTGGTCGAAGAACTTCCGAGCGACGATAGCCTTCAAGGGCAGCTTGAACGTGATTTCGTCGCGGGTTCGCTTTGGCGTCTTGCGAACAACAAGTGTGCTGCTCATGCCCGTTTCCTTCTTGGTGGACAATGCGGTGTAGGCGCCGCAAGAATGTTGATCTGGTTGGTTGGCGAACCCTTCGGCAACTCCGGCGCGTGTTCACGGCACCACGCGCCATCGGCGACCTCGAAGTCAAACTTTTCGCGCGAGATTGGTGAACGCGCGAGCCTCGACCATTGCAGAACCGGATCCGCGGGGCGTCCGGCGATCTCGCAGAACAACAGATCCTTGCCGGTCGGCTTGTCGGTGGCGAAATCGATCTCCGGTTCGCGCCAGATTTTGCCCGGCAGGAGCGGCCCGTTCTTCACGAGGCGGCCCATATAGAATCCGCACTGTGGAATGTCAGGCATGTCCTGGCCTGGCGCGGCGAACTCGTCCTCCCACCATTCGAGCGCGCGCTCCGGATCAAGCGGTTCGACGACGCGCTGCATCTTCGGCTCGGTCGCGAAGATCGCCTCGAAGCGACCGCTCGCCTCCAGCGTCGCCAGGATCTTGTCGATGTGCGCCCGCTCGATTGGCAGAAGGACCAGGTCCTCTAGTCTCGCATCGAGCGGCAGGTCTCGCTTCAAGGTGGCGAGCGCGCGGTAAAGGCGCAGCTGCTCGAGTTGTCCCCTGAGACGGAGCCGCTGGCCAGCCAGGATGATCGGATCGCGGGCGCCGGCAGCCTCGACCACGCCCTCGACGGTCCCGAAGTTGCGGATCAGCGCGGCTGCCGTCTTGAGGCCTATCCCGTCGATGCCAGGGATGTTGTCGACCGGGTCGCCGGCGAGCGCCTGGACTTCGGGAACGCGGATGGGGTCCACGCCGAACTTTCGACCTCGCACATCGGCCTCGAGAAGCCGCACCCGCGCCACGGGGTCGACGACTTCGACCGCGCCGTCGACGACGAGCTGGAGCATGTCCTTGTCGGACGAGACGATGGTGGTTCGCATTCCGACCGCGCGCGCGCGCGTCGCCAGCGTGGCGATCACATCGTCCGCCTCCGCACCAACACATTCGACCGGCGCGACCCCCATGGCCTGGGCGGCGTGGCGCAGATAGGGCAGCTGCGCGGCCAGTTCGAGATCGCGCGCGGGACGGTTGCGCTTGTAGGCCGGGAACAATTTGTGGCGGAAGGTCAGGCCAGGCGCGTCGAACACCGCAGCCGCGTGGGTGGGCTCGTCGGCCTGGGCCGCGCCGAGCAGGCGCCACATCAGCCCCATGAACCCGGTAATCCCCCAAGTGGGCAGTCCGTCGCTGCGATATTGGTTGGCGCCGACATGGTAGGCCCTGTGGGCGAACCCGCTCGCATCGATGAGCAGGAGATGGTCTTTCATATTGTCCGCTCACCCGTGGATTGCGCGCGCCGGATAGAACCAGTTTGATATTCTTCTGTCAAATGTGCTAAGGCCGTCACGCAAAACATAGGATTTGCGGATGGACCTCGGAGAACTCCTGAGCCTGTCGCGCGAGCTCAGGCAGATGACGCTACGCGATCTCGAGCAGAAAAGCGGGGTTTCGAACGCCGTCATCTCCCAAATCGAGACCGGGTACGTGAAGGAGCCCGGATTCCGCACCGTGGTGAAGATCGCGCGCGTGCTCGGCGTCAAACTCGACCGTCTGGCGGCGACCGTTCCGGACTGACCCCAAATTCCTTGCCGCTGCCCGGGGCCGCTGCGCCGCAAGGATCACCAGAAGCTCGGCCCGACAAGGAAACGCAAGCATGGCAAGACCAGCAAAACCGAAAGGTAGCCGAGGTTCCAAACTGCAGAACAGCCTCAACGAGGAGGATCTGCGGCCCTTCCTCGACGAGGTGCACAGCCTCACCGACAGCATGGAGGAATACTCGGCCGGCCGGCGCCAGCAGATCGGCAAGGTCTACGAGAAGGCCTCCGAAAAGCTCGGCATGACGAAGCCGGCCGTCATGTTCATCTTCAAGGCCGAGCGGCGCGACCGCAAGGACGCGGCCAAGGCGGCCAAGATGGACGCGAGCGACCGCGACAGCCTCGAGAAGGCGTCCAGCGCGTTCGGCGGTCCGTTCGGCGACTGGCTGAAAGACATGGCGGGCCGCGCCGGCCAGCAGTCCGAGGCCGCGGAGTAGCGTGTGCGCATCGTCTTCTTCGATTTGGCTACGAGATCGGGCTGGGCTGCGGGGGACGATGGGGGTGTCGAGGACTTCGGTGACTTCGAGATGCCGAGGACGGGGATGCAGGTGGGGGAATATCTTTGCGTGGCGGAGCGGCACATCGACCAGGTGGTGTGCCGCTTTCGTCCCGACATGGTGGCGTTCGAGGCGCCGTTTCTCAACCGGCGCACCGACACGATCCTGAAACTCCGCAAACTTGGCGGCCTGGCCAACATCGCCGAGATGATCGCATTCCGCCGCGGGCGAGAATGGGGGCACGCAAGCGGATTGGATTGCCGCGAGGCGATGGTCGACGATGTGCGCCGGCATTTCCTCGGTCGCGAATATCCCCGCACCCGCCAGCAGGCGAAGATCGCCACCAAGGTGCGCTGCCGCGATCTCGGATGGGATGTGGACAACGACGACGAAGCCGACGCTCTTGCCGGGCTCTCCTACATGCATGCGATCATGGATCCGGCACGGGCGCTTGATGTGGCGCCGCTGTTCCGGTGGAAACCGAAGCCCAGATCCAGAAAGCGCAGGCCAACGTGACCTCGCGCTTCTACACCGCGCTCGACTTCGATGTGCACTTTTCTAAGCACGTGCCGCCCGGCTGGTCGTATCGCTACCTCAAGGGACAGTTGATCGCGAAGTCAAAAATCGGCGAGCCTTGCGACGATGAAGGCTGGGACGAGGTTCGCTTCAACCCGGCCGACCGTTGGGTGTGTGAGGACACGCCGCAAGCCCGGCGGGCGCGCACATGAACAGGCGCAAACCTCCGAAACAACTTCGACTTTTTGCGGACCCTGAACAGCCCGGCGGTTGGGCGCGCAAGCCGGAGTTCGTCGCCACATATCGCGCGGTTCTGGTCCTGCGCATGAGCGGGCGCCGCTGCTTCAGGCTGGGCCACGGACACCACCTCGTTGATGGGAAGTCGATCACCACGGCCGAATTGATCCGCAGATCATTGCGCGCGGACGCCGCGTCTTCGCGCGTGCTGTACGCGCTTGGCGTATCGCTATGAGCGTGCGGATCCTGGAAGGCGATTGCCGCGTGGTTTTGCGGACGCTGCGGATCTCCTCTGAAAAGAGTGGTCAAGAAGACGTTCCGCCCGCAATCGGATGTGAGTCCCGAGAAAGGCCGACGCGGCCACGCGGAGCAGAAACCCATGGACGACACCAGCAATCTGACCGGGACGCCCCGCGGGGTGAACGCCACCGAGACGCTCGGCTGGACGCCGTCCTGCAAATGCGCCGCCGGCGTGGTGCCAGCTGTGGTTCTCGACCCCTTCGGTGGCGTCGGCACGGTGGGGCTGGCCGCCGATCGTCACCAGCGCGACGCCGTGCTGATCGAGCTTAACCCGGACTATGCCGCGATGGCCCGGCGCCGGATCAAGGCCGAATCGACCCTGTTGGCTCATGTCACATGAAGAAGGATCAGATCCTGCCTCTTCTTGCACGCCTCATCTGCCAGGAGAGGATGTTGAAACCCTGCGCATGCTTCGACAAGAAGAAGCCGAAGATGTGCGCCGATGCGCTCAGGAGGGCCGAGGAAGCATGGGCAGCGATCGAGCAAACCAAGGGGTCTTCGGATGGCGCGGCGGTCTCATCCAGTACCAGGGCCCGCTCGTCTCGACGAAGCCGGACCTGATGCGCACCGTCACGCCGCGGCTCGACGAAGAGATCAAGACATCGCATTTTCTGCGGTGGCTTCTTGCCGAACCTGAAAGTGTGGCGCTTCATCTCGGCCTGATCGGCGCGCGCAACACCGAGACGGAAGCCGACAGAGCTGACCGGGCGGCCCGCCGGCGCGAGAAGCGCGCCTTGGGGGCCGAGCTCCTGCGCGTGAAGGAGATCAGCGTTTGAACGCGCAGCCGTTTCTCTTCGGTGAAGGTTGGATCGAGGTCCGCGACGGCAACCCTACTGAGCGCGCGCTGTTCGACCGGCACTACTCGCGCTACCGCTACAAGGACGGCCGCCGCCCGAAGCTCTGCGTCGGGCCCGGTGAGAAGATGGTGCTGCTCACTCCCTGCGCACGCGCCCTCTTCGCGTGGCGCAAATTCAAGAGTGATGCTGGCGAGATCGGCGTCAACTGCGCAATCTTCCGCAACGAGGGGGCTGGGCTCTCTAGCGCACTGATCGTGCTGGCCGATGCGCTGGCGGACATGCGCTGGCCCGGCGAGCGCCACTATACCTACGTCAACCCGCGCAAGGTCGCGAGCTCCAATCCCGGCTATTGCTTCATCAAGGCCGGCTGGCGCCCTTGCGGCTACACCAAGAAGCGCGGCTATCGCATCCTGGAGCGGCTGCCGTGAAGAAGCACCGCGCCTACTACAACGAGAACGACAAATTCGCAGCCGCATGGCTGCGCGAGCTGATCGTCGATGGGCTGATCGCGCCCGGGGATGTGGATGAACGGAGCATTGTCGATGTCAAGGCGTCTGACCTCGAAGGATAGAT
>Ga0209114_1000014_pt1 | contig 12397 bp, 14 predicted proteins | sample TexAe_RefH0_O3_FD_187953 | JGI IMG/M metagenome (GOLD analysis project Ga0209114, IMG submission 187953) | Forest soil microbial communities from Davy Crockett National Forest, Groveton, Texas, USA - Texas A ecozone_RefH0_O3 (SPAdes) (version 2) | ecosystem: Environmental > Terrestrial > Soil >...
TAGGTACCCTTTAAACCTAATAAAGATGAATAACACTAGTCTTCTACGTGTTACCGCGACTGCTGGCACGTAATTTGGTCAAGACTTATAGATAGTAAATTGTCATTATCATTCTTCTACCTAGAACTTTATACGACTTATTCGTTATACGTTCTTCCAAGTTGCTGGTTCAGCCGTTAGGCTATTGACCAATATACCCCACTGCTGTACTATCTGCCGTGGGCTTTTTTCAGACCCAATGTGGTCGATCGACCTTTCAGTCTCGACTGCCGGAACATGAGCTAGCTTTACGCTAATACTCCTCCAGGATATACGCTAACATCTTAAAGCGAAACTTTCTATTTCTTTTTTATTATAAGGGATTTTGTCCTTACTTTAAGGCAGCTAGGTTATCATTTACTCACCTGTACACCACTTCTAATTAAATTTTATAAAATTAGACGTTCGATTAGCATGTGTCAAGCATTTGGACAGCGTTCATTCAGAGCCATCATCAAACTCAACTTTTTATTATGGTGGTTATTACCACTACTATTGTTTTCATTTTAAATAAATTACTTTTTTTTTTCGGAGGTTTTTGGATATATTTAAGCGAGTTATTGTACTTGTTGTACGTGTACTTTTTAAAGCTAAATATGAAACGTCATTTTCATGATTTTTACAAAATGTATTATTAATACATTTATTATATATAAATCTCTTACTTTCTGTTAAATTTTAAAGTTTTTACCTTTGTTTTATAAAATATAAATATGTTTATATAAACACATACCAAATTAGCTCTTGACTTTCCTATGTTAAGATGAATAACATCATACATTATTAATCACTATTTATATATAATATATTTATATATTTTTACTTATTTTAATTATAATTTTAAACTCAATACTCTTATAGTAGTTATACATTCTTAATGTAATTCTAAAGTATCTTTTATATAAGAAGAAGATAAAACCACGAAAACTTGTGCTTGTATAAAAGCAATACCTATTTCTAAGCCTGAAAAGGCTATTATAAATAGTAAAGGCATTAGACCTAGTAAAAAATAAACTAAACCTTTACTCATTATATTATAAGTAAAACCTCCTAATATGTTTAATAGCATATGACCGCTTAAAACATTAGCTGCTAATCTTAATCCTAGAGATACATTTCTAGCTAAGTAAGAAATGAATTCTATTAAAACTAATAAAGGTAATAAACCTAATGGACAGCCTGAAGGTACAAATAATGAAAAAAATTTTAAAGCATGTATTTGGAATCCTAATATTGTTGCTCCTATAACGATAGTAAAACTTATAGAGAATGTTACTATGAAATGTGAAGTAGGTGCGAAACTATAAGGTACCATACCTACTAAATTATTTATTAATATGTATATAAATAAGGAAAATATTAGAGGAAAAAACATTTGCCCCTTATTTGAGTTAATTTGATTAACTACTATACTGTAAGCAGTAGAATATATGGATTCTTGACTTATTGATCAAGAATTGGGTGTTAATATATTATAGTTAGTTGCTAATAAATAGTACATAAATATAATAAAAGTTGTTATAAGTAAATATAAACCTATATTTGTTAAGGATATTTGTATATTATCTAATAAGTCACCTTTAATACTAAATAGATCTCTAATAACAAATTGGTCTAAGGGACTTTGATTTCAAATTGGAGCATATTTAAATAATGAGTCTTGCATATTTAAATCATAAAATTTATCTATTACTTATTATTAAATCACTAAATATTTTTGTTTTTTTTTTTTATTTAGGCAACGTATAATAATAAGAATGCCATCATTAATGCAAATAAACCTGTAGCTTCAGAAAATGCAAAACCTAATATCGCATAAGAGAATAATTGTCCTCTTAAAGATGGGTTTCTAGATACACCTATTATAAGTGCACCAAATACTACACCGATTCCTACACCTGCTCCTATTAAACCTGTTGTGGCTAATCCTGTACCTATTATTTTAGCTGCTTGTATCATTTATTGTAAAATATTTTACTCCTCCTTATACTAAGAATAAGCGTTCTTTTTAAACGATTTTTTTTTTTTTATTATATATATTTTTTTTTTTTAGTATTTTTCAGTAAAAAATACTAAAAGTGAGCTTTGTAAAGGCAGACTTACAAAAGCATGTGGCTTAGGTGGGCTATTTAAGCTTCATTCAAGTGAATTGTAATTTCTATTAAATAAACTTTGAAATAAATCACTAAAAAATTGAGGAGTTAGTCAAGGATATCTTGAAGTAGTTTCCCCGTAAACTAATTGTACGTATACAATATATAAAAATAATCAAGTGGCTACTAGACTTACAATTGAACCAAAACTACTTATTATATTTCAACCTGCAAATGCATCAGGATAATCGCTAATTCTTCTAGGCATACCTTGTAAACCAAGGAAATGTTGAGGAAAGAATGTTACATTAACACCTATAAATAATATTATAAAATGTACTTTACCTAACATAATATTATAATTAAGACCTGTTATTTTGGGTATTCAGAAATATCATGCACTAAATAAGGCAAAAACAGCACCCAAAGATAATACATAATGGAAATGAGCTACTACATAATATGTGTCGTGAAATGCTATATCAAGTGATGCATTAGCTAAAACAACACCGCTTAATCCACCTATTGTAAACATTACGACGAAACCTAGTGCAAATAACATTGAAGGTGTTAAGTGTATTGATCCACCATAAGTAGTAGCTAATCAACTAAATATTTTAATACCAGTAGGAACTGCAATTATTAGTGTTGCAGCTGTAAAATAAGCTCTTGTATCAACATCTAATCCTACTGAGTACATATGATGACTTCATACAACAAAACCTAATACTCCTATAGACATCATGGCATATACCATACCAAGATAACCAAATACATTTTTATTTGAGCTAGCTGAAATTGTAGTACTAATTATACCAAATCCTGGTATAATTAAAATATACACTTCTGGATGTCCAAAAAATCAGAAAAGATGTTGATATAATATAGGATCACCACCTCCAGCTAATTCAAAGAAGGATGTATTAAAATTTCTATCAGTTAATATCATAGTAATAGCTCCGGCTAATACAGGTAAAGATAATAATAGTAATACAGCAGTAACTACTACTGCTCATCCAAATAAAGCTAGTTTATGTAATCTTATACCTGGGCTTCTCATGTTTAAAATTGTAGTAATAAAGTTCATAGCACCTAATAAACTACTTACACCTGCTAGGTGTAAGGCAAATATAGCTAGATCTACACTAGGTCCACTGTGACTTTGTACACCAGCTAAAGGTGGATAAAGTGTTCAACCTGTACCAGCTCCATTTTCTATCAAGGCTGCAAATAAAAATAAAACTAAACTTGGTATTAATAATCAAAAACTTATATTATTTAATCTAGGAAATGCCATATCTGGTCCCCCTACCATTAATGGTAATAAGAAATTACCGAATCCTCCGATCATAGCAGGCATAACCATAAAAAATATCATTAGAATAGCATGTGCTGTTATTATGCTATTATATAATTGATTATCTGCTATATATTGTACACCTGGTCCTGATAATTCCAGACGTATAAGAACAGAAAATGATGTACCAATTAATCCTGAGAATATTGCAAACATTAAATATAATGTTCCAATATCTTTTGCATTAGATGAAAGAAATCATCTTTCTTTTCACATAGTTATTTTACTTATGCCTTTAAATATATTAGATTTTTCTTTTTCACCTAATGTTGAACTTATATCTTGTGTTGTAGAATAATATCTAAAGCTATTATCTTGCACTATTTTTGCAAGATATTTGTCTTAATGTTGAGCGAATAGAATTGTTTATATTCGTTTTAATATTACATAAAATAGACCATCAAAATATCTATTAAAACAACAAGTAATATATTTATTTATTACCTACTTTTTTAATCTAAACGCTTCTATATGAATGCTCACCCTTCGTTGAAATACACTAAAATTGAGTTTTCACGTACGTTATAGCATATATCATGTTCGAAATTATTATTATATTACTAGTTATTGCCTATTTATATTTTAATTTTTATTATAAAAATTAAAAGATTATTATTAGTTAATAATAAAAGCTATTTTCAAAATTTACCGATAAATATTTAAGGGAGGATACCTTGATTCGAACAAGGATATACTATGCCACATACAGCAGTTCTACCATTAAACTATATCCACCTATTTAAATTACTTCTTATCCAAGACTTGAACTTAGATCCAAATATTAGGAATACCATGCTCTACCATTGAGCTAATAAGAATAATATATTATTTACATAAGTATATTTTATTAACAAACTACATTAATATAAAATACGCCCTTAAGATGACTCGAACATCTATACAAATATTAACAGTATTTTGCTCTACCTTTGAGCTATAAGGGCAGTTATTTTAAATCAACGGTACTTTTTACAATTAAAATTTTTAATTTAAAACAATAACGCGCACAGGATTCGAACTTGTATCGCCATGTCCGTAGCACAGCATTTTAACCATTAAACTAGCGCGTATATAAATACATGTATTAAGTTTAATGCACATATAATTATGTTGGAGCGATTCGAACACTCAATAGTAAATACCAAAAATTTATGACTTACCAATTAGTCGACAACATATATAAGTTATACATAAACTAAACAATAATGTGAATACCTATATAATAATTTAATAAATAATATAAATATAATATTTCACATTATAGGTGACAAGACTCGAACTTGTAAAGTTAAAAACTATTCCGTCCTAAGCGGAACCTGGTTACCAAATTTCAGCACACCTATAAAAAAGTGTTCGAGATAAGACTTGAACTTATAGCGAACATCTATACTAATACATTATGCCCGGAGTAAGATTTGAACTTACAACCTAAATAGCTTCAATATTTTACTCTACCAAATTGAGTTATCCGAACTTTTGTAAAGAAGTATATTTTTTGGGTTGTTAATAAATATATAATTGTATTTTATGCATTTATTATTATAAATTTTCTATACAATATTTTACCTTCCTTCTTATATCTACGTAATGTAGATATACCTATTCCTAAATATTTAGCTGCTTCTATGTTACTTGAAAAATATTTATCAGTATTTGTTTCAATATTTATAATTTTTACGGGCAAAGATTTTATTAATGATATTCTATTTTTTGTTTCTGTAGTATGAGTTCTCCCAAAAAAAAAGCTTTTCTTTCCTAATCGTAATTTAGCAGCTAATTTCATTTTTTCTTTGAATTCATCTGAATATATACGATTTTTTGAAGCATTACTTATTAGCTGCTTAGTTTCTTCAGATTGTTTAGTACCCAACCGTGAACCAGCTATTTTTGATATATTATACTCTGGTTTTAATATATCAATGTAATACTGTTCTCTTTTTATTAATACGCTTGGCTCACAATATTCAAGAATGTCTATGCTAAAATTATAATAACCATATTTTAATAATGAATTATAAATAATACTTGATCCTTTTTTTACTCTCTTTTTAAGAAAAGCTAAAGAGTAGTAATTACTAAATCTATTACCTAAAGATATAGAAGAGCCTATATAACTCTTGCTTGTTATTAAATTATTTCAACGATATATGCCAGATTTCTTTTTATTTTCTTTATATACAATAGATTTGTCTCTATCTGCATTAGAATAAGATACAATAGGTATTATATTTACATTATTGTCTTTCATATTTTTTCTATTTATAATAAATTTTATTTAATACAATACTAGTTATAAAGGTACTAGACAAACCTTAAAAATATAACCAAAATACTAAATTTTGCCTTACTTAATTATAAAATTTAATATACTTATGTATGTATAACATATAATAATTGAGGCTGGAGAAACTAGGATTTGAACCTAGATAAACAATTTGCGAGATTATCGTATTACCTAATTATACTATTTCCCCTTTTTTTTTTTATTTAACTAAAATAGATTATCATTTAATATTACCTATATTTTGGTGTATATTCCTAAATGTAAAATGTTCTTTAGTCAAAGTCTCATCTTTTCAACTTTTATTTAAATTGCCTTTATAATAATGAAGTCTACTATGATTATATAATGATTTTCTATAATCCGTATCCAAATAATTTAAAAAACTATTTATACTGTTAATTTGACCTCTTCATTTTTGAGGCCCTTGATTTACATTATAACCTTTATCAGATATATTTTTAAGTAAAGCCTCTTTGTCTTTAACAACAAAAAGTAATTTATTAAAAGGATTGGTTAATTTTACATCATTATTGAGAAAAATTTTTTTATTAGTAAATTTATCAGGACATATACTACCATATATAATTTTACTATATTCATAGTAATTTTTGTTAAAACTATTGTCTAATAAACAGGTCATTTTTTCATAATTACCTACATATGTTAGACTACTGCTGAATTCTATCAAGTTTTTAATATCTAATACATATTTTTCATCCATGATAGTTTTTAAAATTAAATTGTCTTGTTCTAAATTATATTTAAGATTAATGCTTCGCTTTATCTTTAGTATGTAAATAAAAATATTTATTTACCAAATCATAATTTAAAAATATATTGTCAAGAATAACTAAATATTTACCTCATTCATGGTTATTTTCAGTAATAAAATAATTTCTTACTAAAAAGTATACTATCAAAGTTAAATAAAAAATATTATTATAGTATATATAGCTATAAACTAAACTTCTTTTTTCCTTGTTAAGTATCCTAAAAGCTATAAGATATAAGCCTTCTTTGTCTTTAAACATTTTTGAATTTTTATTACTTAAATGTTTAAAGTAAGTGGACTCATTTTTATTAGATCTAAGTAGAATGGCTAATAATTCTGGTGTAAATAAACAATTGTCATTATCCAATGAGTTGGATATACTTAGTTTAGAATCAACCGTTGATTCTAAATGGTTTTTTATTTTTAAATCAAGCATAATTTTTTTTTTTTAATTAATTAAGTAATACAATACTAGTTTTAATAATTTGGGTACTAGATAAACCTCTAAGAAAAATTTTATTTAACAATAAAATAATATTAAACATTTATATTATCAATATATTCTTTCATAGAAAATATTCTTTCATAGAAAAAGTTACTTCACATAAAGAAATATGATTTATAGATAATAATTTAACATATTCTGTTACTTGTCTGTTGCTATTTGGATATTCAAGTTCGTACAAAAAATTAACTATTTCACATTTATCTGTATTGATTTTATTATATAATGTTAATAAATAAAAATCCAAGTCTAAGTTTTTCATGATATATATATATTTGTAAGATAACACAATACTAGATTAATGGAGCTAGACAAACCTTTACAATAAATAATCGGACCTAAATTAATAGGAATATCGTATATTACCAACTTAGGTCCGATTATAAAATGGGATTAAAAAGTGTTTTTATCTAATTGATTTAAATCAAAAAGATAATAATTTATAGTTATATGGTATAGAGTCTCATTAATATTATGATTTTTTTGATGAATTAGGTATTTCTTTCACAATACCACTTATATCTTTTATTAAATCCTGAAAGGATATTTTAGTCTTTAGAATTTGTATTTCTAATAATCTAGTTTTATTTTTATAAAACTCACATTCTGATATAAGATTATTTATATAATCATCTTGAATTTTATTTAATATTATAGATTTTTTCTCTATGTTATGTTCTAAAGGCATAAATGTTTTTATGTTATAATTTGCTTTTATTTCCATATAATTAGGATTAATGGTTTTATTTTTTGTAATAAATTTATTAAAAAAGTCGTCTAAAATAGACTTATGTCATATATTTCTTTGACTAACTGGTTTTAATTCTTCTAAATTTATAGTACAAATATTGATTAATTCACAACTATCATTATTAAATAAGTTATATGTGTACACACAAATATAGTAATAAGAAACAATTGTAAATATAATTAATGAAAACAAAAATATTTCTTTTAATACTTCTAGCAAGTCACATAATTTGATTATCTTTTTTTTAGCTAATTCTTTCATTACATTTATATAATATATAATAAAATAAAACAATACTAGTTATAAAGGTACTAGACAAACCTTAAAAGTACAACCAAAAGATTAAATTTTGTTTATCTTTTTCCTCTACATCTATGAGCATATTCTTCACGTCGTTTACATTCATAAAAATGTCCACTACGTCTCGTTTCTTCTACAAGTTCTGATCATCTAGGATCTACATTACCAGTAGGTTTATTATCAATCCAGTGAATTGACCATTTAACAAGATTTTTAAATTCTATTCAAACACTATTTTTAGGATTTCAAATTAGCTTATATTCTTCATATGTAGCAAAAGTATTTTTACCTTTACCTAAGCTATATCAAGAAAGTTTACACCTAACTTTATGGTGTAAAGGTAGTTTAAGTGTAGAATCTTTAGTAAATAATATAGAACCCTTAGAATTATTATTAAAAAACTTAATTTTGTTATTAGTAGGTTCAACATTAATTGGGGTGCTATATTGATAAGAGAAAAGTTGATCAAAATAAACCGAAAATGTAGATAAACCAAAGTAATATAATATAGATATATTATTAATATAATCTGAAAATACATTAATATCTAAATAATGGTAAATAATCATTCTAGAAATAAAACCGACCGAAAAAATAACTAATATTTTGATTATATTAGTTAAGTTAAAAACATTTTTCATAATAAAAATATTTAAGTATAATAACAACACAATACTAGTTATAAAGGTACTAGATAAACCTAAAGGATCAAAAAATAAGTTAATAACTTATTTTTTGATCCCAAATCTCGTATGATAACGAATCATTCTTTCATTTTCTTGACGAAAAATTTCTTTATGTTGAGACTGTTTATATAAATGAGCTCTACGTTCACGCTCTGTTTTTGCTTCCAGGTGTCATGGATCCATGACACCTGTAGGTTCATTTAAAAGTTTTGACACAATATTAGAATCCAAATAATTTAAACTAGATGAAATTTTACCTGAAATAGATGTTTTTGTAGTAGATCTACTTAGATTAAATTCTTTAATCTTAAATTGTACAGATTCTATTATTCTTCTTCTTCTATCAGCTAAATCAACTGTATCTAAAGTATTTCTTCTATATTTTTTTTCTAAATCAATATCAGCTGATACTTTAACTATAGGTTCACTATGTATAACTGAACCTTCTGTTGTTGTATACCATTTAGATTCACGTGACATGTTAAAAGGTAAAGGCGAACGAGAACAATAAGATTCATTAAATGTATTATTTTGTTGTGAATTTGGAAATAAAGGCGACATAGTAGAAGGAGTGGACAAATTAGATGGTTTAGGCTTAGGTGGCATATTAGCTATATAGCCTGAATTATCTCTTGAAGAAAAAGAATTTGAACTATGTTTACCTATATCTAAACCAGGAACTAAAAGAATATCTCCCTTACCGTTAACAGCTGGTCTTAAATAAACATGTTTTTCATTAGTAGTAAAATGTTTAAGACCAGCTTTGCTATGTTTAGACGAAGGATCAGTTGAATGTTGTGAAGAAGAACTATTATTATGATCCTTCATAAATAATAAATTAAAGGTTTTAGGATCATTGTTAAAAAACTTAATAATATTATTAGACTCAACGTTAGTTGGGACACAATATTGATAAGAGAAAAGTTGATCAAAATAAATCGTTAGTGAAAACAAACTAAAATAATATAATATAGATATATTATTAGTATAATCTGAAAATACATTAATATCTAAACAGTGATGAATAATAATCCTATAAGTAAAACCAATGAAAAATATAAGAAAAACTTTTAATATAAAAGTTTTTCTTATAATTGAAAAAACATTTTTCATAATAAAAATATTTAAGTATAATAACACAATACTAGTTATGAAGGCACTAGACAAACCTTAATTAAATAATATTAAAACTTATGTATTAATATATTCTCTAATAAAAAATATTCTTTTAAAGAATAGGATAATTCAGATAAAGAAATATAATTTAAATACAATAGTCTAGTATATTCTGGAAGAGGATCTTTGGGATATAAATCCTCAATTTCCTCTAATATATCAATCAAATTTGATCTATCAAAATCAATTTTGTCATGTAAATTAATTAAAGCTACATCTAAATTTTTCATATTATAAATTTAAAATTATGTGATAACACAATACTAGATTAATGGAGCTAGACAAACCTTATATATGTACTAAGAAGGCATAGTAGAAAAAGGTTTAGTTTTACGTATTAACTTCTCTACTTCTGACCTAACACTTTTTCTTATATCTCCATTTAGTCTTTTTACACCTAACAAATCTTTTATTTCTATTATTATATCTTTTCTAATATTTTCATCTATATCTGATCACACATTAGTCTCATTATCTCAACATTTTTTAAAAGCTTTATAAGATCAATATTTAGCTATATGAGTTCTCTCTCAAATAGTTCAGTGATACTTACGTTTATTAATGTCTTGACATTTTATGTAAACAAATATAAATCTATCCATAATTCTAGCGCCTAAACTTACTGAGGATATATTACTATTATTAGTTATTATTTGTGTATAATCTTTTACAAATTCTGCTTGAAAAGAATAATGTTGTGGTCAAATCAATAAACCATCTATATTTCTTGACATGCAACCAGAATAAATACCAGGTGTTAACCCCATATTTTCAGATCCTCCACAAATCATTTTAAGAGGTATATCAAAATAGTTTTCACCGTCATAATAATCATTAACAATACTATAATCTAAAGGTAATCCATTAGGATATAAACTTCCAAATAAATCTGATCTAGTATTATAAGTCTTATTACCACTATAAGATATATACTCCTCTTTTCTAGATATAATTAATCTAGAATGTACATCCTCATCAGTAGTAATATTTTCATAAGGATCCATGCAAAAAGCTTCGTGTGAAAATATTATTAAATAGACAATATGTATTATAAAAAATAAAAAAAGAACAAAAAAAATAGTCTGAATATTAAAACAAAAAGGTTTTTTCATAACAAAAATTTATAGTATAATAACAACACAATACTAGTTATAAAGGTACTAGACAAACCTCTACGACCAACCGGAATCGAATCGGTATTTTTTATTTGGCAAATAACTAGTTTACCTATAACTTATGGTCGTTGTTTTTAATTTTTCGTGATTTTTTTTTTATACCTATGCTTTGTTCCCATATATTAAATATACAGGACATAAAGTGTTCGGTTTATATTTTAAATATATATAAGTATATATATTTTTTTTTATCAAGATATAACACATTAACCAACTTTTTTAATACTAGATAGTACCTTAAATACAAATACTCTTATATTCTTTATATTTAAATCTTTTAAAAAAATCGAATCTATATCAGGAGAATGATTATTCTTTAAAAGATCACCAAACATATCTGAATCTCAAGCATTTTTTGTAAGATTAATACATTTAGCAGAACGTTCTTTACCTATATAAATAATTTTATGAACATCATAATCTACAGAAGGATTAGAAACATAATTATCAGCTCCACTTAACATAAAACTTCTAGAAAAAATTTCCGCTTTATAATATCAATCTTTCTTAACTGCTCCAACATCTTTTCATTCCTCAGAAGAATACATAGTTAATCCATCTGTATTAACAACCCCTAAAAGTTTTATTGGTGCTTCAGGAAGTACTACTGGTGAAGTTGGTACAAATTCAATAATATCATTTAAATTTTCCATTATTATCATCATATATAAAATTAAATAACACAATACTATATTTAAAGGCTATAGACAAACCTTTTTAAGTTATATAAATTTAATATTTACTATATAATATTATATATACTTTAGATTATTACCTTGTAATGTGTATATTTTTATATAAGATAAAATAAAAGTATAATAAATATAGTTTTTTGTTATTAATATTTTTATTATCATCTATTTATTTTTTATAGACTGATGTAAATTTATACAACCATCTATATTATTATAGAGCTCAGCAGAAGTCGAAAAAGATAATGCAATAATTATCAATATAATTGTAAGTCATATATAAATATTACTCATTTTTTTTATCACTTTTTTGTAAATCGGCATTTACGTAAGAATGAACTTAAGGGAATTATATTTTAATTGTCTTTCATTTTTTATAGTATTTAACTTATTATTAAGCAAGATGTTTAACTGATTCTTTTATATCAAGTGCATAGGTATAAAAAATATTTTTTTTAAGATATAAAAGAATTTATCCGAGGAGGGATTTGAACCCACACGATTTAAATCAGCAAAGCTTAAATTTGCACTGTCTACCAATTTCAGCACTCGGATTATAAGGCCAGA
>Ga0209114_1000015_pt1 | contig 12161 bp, 6 predicted proteins | sample TexAe_RefH0_O3_FD_187953 | JGI IMG/M metagenome (GOLD analysis project Ga0209114, IMG submission 187953) | Forest soil microbial communities from Davy Crockett National Forest, Groveton, Texas, USA - Texas A ecozone_RefH0_O3 (SPAdes) (version 2) | ecosystem: Environmental > Terrestrial > Soil >...
CAATCAGTTGATTTCATGATTGCTAGAGCCGATTTAGTAAATAATTCAGCTATGGCTAATGCAGATTATATAACTAAAGCTGATTTTATAACTAATTTATTTTAGTTAAATCGTTTAATTATATTTTTACTAAAAATTACCCCCTTTGCAAAATAATTTATATAAAAGAATAAACAATAGGTTATTGAAATCAATGAAAGAGGAGTAGATGAATTATACTTAAAACATATAGTTTATTCATATACCATAGATGAATTAAGTTCAGATGATATCAATAAAGTAATATATTCTCATTTATATGAATTATTTTATTAAGTTTAAGTTTAAATTTAAACTAGATTTTAATCAAATTAGAATCTTATTTTTTCTAAATTTACCCCTTTTCTTTAATTATATAGTCAAGATAAAAGAATAAACATAGCAATTAGTGTAACAATTTATTACTGTTTGTTATGTTTATATTTTTTTAATTTTTAACAATTAAATATTAACTGTTAAAATTTTTTATAATTGTTATTTTTTTGTTTGGTTTATTATTAAATAACAATTATTAATATTTATTTTAAGTAGGATCCTCAGAGACTACACGCGATAATTTCTAATAACTAAATGAAATATGATATAGTCCAACCATTATTGAAAGATAATGGATAAAATATATTATTGAAATTATTAGTATTATTTATTTTACTGTTTTTAATTTACCAAATATATTGTGATAAACTTCAATATGATAATTTGTTTTCTATTTTTTATATTCAATGTTTTAATGCTATACCTATTAAACCTTTAAAAACTTATAATGATCTTTCTAATACTAATTTACTAAAAAAGGATTTAGGTAATTTAGGTGGGGTTTATGGTTTAATACACATTAAATCTTCTAAACAATATATTGGTTCTAGTTTAAATTTATATTCTAGATTAATGGATCATATTAAAGGTAGAGATTCCAACTTAAGATTACAAAGATCTATAAAAAAATATGGTTTAAAAAGTTTTAATATAGTAATATATTACTTTCATAAAGATCCTGCTATATTATTAACAGATATTGAAACTACTGTAATATCTGCTTTTCCTTTCTCTTCTTTATTTAATTTTAAAAAAGAGGCTAATTCTATGTTAGGGTATAAGCACACAAAACAAGCAATAGAAAAAATGAAATCAAGATTTGTAAATAAAATTAATCACCCTATGTTTGGTAAAACTCATAATAAATTAACTTTAAGTTTGATAAGTAAACCTGGTTTATTAAATCCTATGTTTGGAAAAAGTCATAGTGAATATACAAAAAATTTAATGTCAATTAAAAAAAGTATTAGACCTTTAGGTTTATATGATGTAAATTTTAATATAATTGAAAAATACTCTAATCAAATTGAATTAGCAAATAAATTTAGTGTACATAAAACGACTATTTCTAGATACATTAAATCAGGTAAACTTTTTAAAGGTAAATTCTATATTAGAGAAATTAATAATTAAATTTAAAATAGATAAAATAAATAATATAATAATTAACCTAATATATTATATTAGATTAGATATGTTTATTTATCTAATCTAGTTAATCTTGGAATCTGAATTAGTAGCTGGTTTCTTTACTGAACATTCTAGTGTACCTTTTGTTTTCTTCTTCTTAGCTGAATATACTTCTATTGTTTTATTTAGTTGTATTACTTCTATTTTATTTTTAGGAGGATATCATATGCCTGAATTATTTATTAATGATTCTTTCATTAATTTACAATCTATTATACTTGGATTAAAAACATGTATATTCTGTTTTATGTTTGTATGATTTAGAGCTACTTTACCTAGAATGAGATATGATGCTTTAATTGAATTATGTTGATTAAATTTATTACCTGTTTGTGTAGCTTTTATTATCTTAGTGCCTAGTATTTTAATAGCATTTAATATCTCACCTTATTAAATTTTTATCTATATATTAATTTATAGATTAAAATTTATTTTAATAATGTAATTTATGAATTTATTAACTTATTAATTATAAAATTAATACATTTATAAATAAATAATAATATATTAATTTTATAATTATTTTTGTAATTTTATATTTCTTACCCCCTTAATTTCTTTTTGATAGACGATGGTTAAGTATCTCTTCTAGATTTACAAAGAAGTAAATTTAACATGCAACCTACAAATCAATTTATTAATGCATCATCAGAAATTATTCCACAAATTAACAAATTTAATATTGATTTTGATATTAATAGTTCTGATTTACGTTATTTTTATAAGATATAGTTTTAAATTGTAAAATAAATTTAAAAGAGATACTAAATATTGCAATAAAGCATATAAAATATAACAATAAAAATGAAATTTATTGTTTAAATCTCATAAGAATTTAATTTTGGTTCCGATTGAACGTTGTTCAGTAGTTTAAGACATGCAAATCATTATTTCTGACAATAAATTATATAATTAATAATTATATAAAATATTAAAAAGAAATAAGGTGTAAAGGTGAGAATAATAAATAAGTTACTTTATAATTTCCATAGATAGGAAATAAATTTAATTATTAAATTATTAATAATTAAAATAAGTTAAATAAAAATATTTAATTTATATTAAAGGAAATTTTCTGTTATAAAATACTATTTATTTTGATTAGGTAGTTGGTAGAGTAAAAGCCTACCAAGCCGACGATCAATAGCTATGTTTGAGAGAACAGATGGCCACATTGGGAATGAAATCTCCCAAGTAGTTTAATACTACCAGCAGTCGAGAATATTAGTCAATGCTCGAAAGAGTGAACTAGCTAACTGAAATCAATTATAATATTGATAACATAAGGGAAAATAATGATATTACCTTATTATTAGTGTCGTCCAAAACTGGTGCCAGAAGACTCGGTAAGGCCAGAGACACAAACGTTAATCGTCTTAATCAGGCGTAAAGGGTTTGTAGGCGGCTTTTAAACTTACTTATTTAAATTTAATAAAATAAAATAATTAAAAAGTAATAAATAAAAGCTAGAATCAAATAGAGGATAAATTAAATAATGCTTAGAGTAGGTCTGATATCCTTAAATACTAAGTAGAATATTAAAGGCGAAAGCTTTTTTTCCATTAATGATTGACGCTCAGAAACGAAGGTGAGGATAGGAAATAGGATTAGATACCCAAAATACCCCTCTCTGTCAACGATGAATGGTAGTTATTAGTAATAAATTATTAATGGCAATGTTAACACGATAACCATTCCGCCTTGTGAGTACGACTGCAAAGTTGAAAACAAAAAAATTAGTCGGTTTCGGAGCAAACGAAGTGAAGCATGTTATTTAATACGATAATCCGCGTAAAACCTTACCAGTTCTTGAATAAAAACTTTATCTTTTTATATTTTATAAAATTATAAAGGAATGTTTAAAAATGAAAATTAGAACATTTAATACAGGTGTTGCATGGCTGTCTTCAGTCCGTATCGTGAGAACTGAGGTTAATTCCGCTAACGGACGAAATCCCTATTGTTAATTTTAAATATTATATTATATTATATTATATTATATACTTAACAATTAATGATTTCTTATAGAGTGTCATTTGGGGCTAAGACAAGTCGTTATGGCCCTTATGAACTGGGCTATAGACGTGCCACAAAAACTTTTACAAAGTGATGCTAGACTTTTTCCTAAAATGAATTAAATATTTATTTTATTATTAAGGTTAATATTTTTTTATTTTTAATAAAATATATAATCGAAAGATTTATAATTCATTTATTTTTTATTTGTTTTTTATGTTTTTTATAATATAAGAAAAATTTAAAATTTGGAAAGTAGGAGGAGCTAATCATTAAAAAAAGTTAAAATATAAATTTAGACGGATTGTTCTCTGCAATTCGGGAACATGAAGAAGGAATTTCGAGTAATCGTTGATAATTAGCGCAACGGTGAAACTAGCATTCGTGATGAACTAACTGTCTGTCGCTGGGAAGAAGCTTATAATGATGGAAATGGGAATATTATTATAATTTTATCATTGTAAATATTAATTTATATTTTTATATAATTTAATATAGTTTATTATATAATTATAATATTATAAACGACTATGTTAAAACTAATTAGTTTTTATTAATTCATTTGAGTAACATCTCAAAAGTCATAGCAAGGTAGCCGTACTGGAAAGTGCTGCTGGAAAATAAAATCATTTTACCCCCTATTTTTATAATTCAATAATTAATAAATTATAAGAGATTAGTTGAGTGGTATAACGGCATATTTACACTATGCAGAGAGAGTTTCGATTACTCTATCTCTTACTTATAATTATTATATTAATTAGAATGTTTGTATAATTATTTTTATTAAGAATTATTAAAATAATATTTAATTTTTTAACTATTTTATTTTTTAATTGTTTAATTATAATAGAATATATACATTTTTAAGAATAAATTATTATTATAAAATAAATAATATAAATACTTATTAATTTGCGAGTATGCCGAAATTTGGTAGCCGGGTAAATCTTAGGAATTTATGACTTTATAATCGTAAGAGTTCAAATCTCTTTACTCGTATTATAAAAAATTTTGTTTATTTGTTTTTAATTAATATTAAAATAATTTATTATAATCAAATTAATAAAAAACCAAAAACAAAACCAAAAAACCAAAAACAAAACAAAAAAATAAAATAAAAAAACAAAACAAAATAAAAAAACAAAAAAGAAGATAAATTTCTTAAGTCTTTTAATAAAAAACACAAAAAATATATAAAATTATTTAATATAAAAACACAAAACCAAAAAATTCTAAAGTTTGATAAAAAATATAATTCTGTCACATCTTTAGCTGAATTGGAAAAGCGTTTGCCTTCGAAGCATTTGTATATTGGTTCAAATCCAATAGGATGTATTAATTAATATTATAAAAGAAATAAAATTAGAAAAAATTTAATAAAATAAAAATAAAAAATATTAATTTAATTTTTATAAAAATTTTCTAAAAAAAAATAAAAAAACAAAAAGTAATGATGTTTATTAGTATCATGATTCTTATAGTGGCAATAGCCCTACCTTCAATAAATAGAAATATATCTCCAAATTTATATTTAAGAATATCTTCTCTATTATTACTATATACTGGAGCATTAGCTTTTAATGCTTTTTATATTCAGTCAATTGGATCAGGTATAGGTATTTATAGTGGATTATTTCAAATTACTTTATTCACACAATTATTTGATATAGTTATAGTATTAACAGGTTCTGTAATATTAATAGCTTGACCTTTAATAAATCATAAATTTATAGATAATAATCTAGAATTAAATGAAGCAGGTCATAAAATATTATCAATAAATAATTATAGAATAAAATATTCAATAATAGTATTAATATCAACTTTAGGTTCTTTATTATTAGTATCTTCATCAAATTTAATAACTTTATATTTAAGTTTAGAATTACAATCTTTTGGAGTATATATCTTAGCTTCTTTATATAGACATTCAGAATTAGCAATATCTGCAGGTTTAAAATATTTTTTATTAGGAAGTTTAGCTTCTTGTATAATATTATTAGGTTGTGGATTAATATATACTTTCACAGGTTTAACTAATTTAGAATCTATTTATAGTATGATATCAGTAATTGATAATAATAATAATATATTATTAGGTTTTAGTTTAGGTTTAATATTAATTTTTATAGGATTATTATTTAAAATAGCCGCAGCACCTTTACATAATTGAGCACCTGATGTTTATGCTGATAGTGCTACTATTATAACTACTTGATTAACTATTATACCTAAAATTTCTATTTTATTAATATTATTTGAAATACAAACTCATATTAATTTAATAGATAATATTAATATAATATTAGAATTAAATCCTTTAAATAATATAATAAATAATAATTATTTATGAAGTAAAAATTTATTATTAATAAGTTCATTATTATCCTTATTAATAGGAACAATATTAGGTTTAGCTCAATCTAAATTAAAAAGATTATTAGCATATAGTACAATATCACATATAGGTTTTATATTATTAGCTTTAGCTATTAATTCTGAACAATCAATAGAAGCTTTAATATTTTATATTATTCAATATACTATTACTAATTTAAATACTTTTTTAATAATAATCTTATTTGGTTATATAATAAAAAATTCATTTAGAGATTTAATACAAAGTATAATGGTAGAAGATGAAACAGGAATAGAAAATGATATTAATTATATATCTGAATTAAAAGGTCAATTTTTCTTAAATCCTGTATTATCAATAAGTTTAACAATTTGTTTATTTAGTATGGCTGGAATACCTCCTTTAATAGGATTTTTCTCTAAACAATTTGTATTATATTCAGCAATTCAAAATGGATATTATTTCATGTCTATTATAGCTATAATTGTAAGTATTATAAGTGCTTCTTATTATTTAAAAATAATAAAAATAATATTTACAGAAGAAGTAAATACATCTGATTATAGTGATAAAGAAATAAAAATAATAAATAATTTAAATTCTAATTCAGAAATAGAAATAAGTAGTACTAATAGTTTTATTATATCTACTTTAACATTATCTATTTTATTCTTTGTTCTTAAACCATCAATTTTTTTAAATAGTACAACAATACTTTCTTTATCTTTATTTAATTTTTAATGAATAATTTATTAATGTTATTTATATTTGTTCCTATTTTAGCTTTAGTTTTATTATTTTTAAATTTTTTATTTTCAGTACATAGACCTGACGAATCTAAAATTTCAGCTTATGAATGTGGTTATTCAGCTATTAGAAAACAAAATAGAACTGATTTCCAAATTCAATTTTATGTAGTTGCTATGTTATTTTTAATATTTGATTTAGAAATTTTATTATTATTCCCTATTGCTGTTACTTTATATAAAGTAAGTACTTTTGGATTTAGTATAGCTTTAATTTTCTTTATAGTTTTAACTATAGGTTTTATTTTAGAAATTGGTTCTGGAGCTATTACTATTGCTAATTCTACACAAACTAATTATAAAAAATAATTAATTTTATTTATTTTTGTTTGTTTTTAATTTATAATAATTTTTTTATTAATTACCTTTATTTCATTTATACCCCCAACAGGGATTAATTAATATTTTATTTTTGTTTTGTTTTGTTTTTGTTTTTATAAAATTATTATAATAAATATTTTTTTATTTATAATAATTTAAAAGAATATTTAAAATAAGGGGAAATCTGATAATTGGTAATCAGTTGTATTTGCATTACAAATATGATAGTTCGAGTCTATCTTTCTCCAAAAGAATATTTTTTGTTTAATTATATTTTATTTTTAAACTATTTTTTGGTTTTGTTTAATAAATATAATTTTTATAAAAATTTAAATAATTTATATATTATTTAATTTATATATTCAATATTATACTAAAATTATTATATAAAAGAATTAAAAATAAAATATTATAATTTAAGCCTCGATTGCTTAGTGGTCAAAGCGCTATTCTGAAGATATAGAAATGTGAGTTCAATTCTCTCTCGGGGCATTATTATTTGTTAATATTTTTATATAAAATTAATATCTAAAAAAAATAAAAAATAAAAATAAATTAAATTTTATTTATAAAGCCGGAATAGTTTAATTGGTAAAACGAATTCCTTGTAAGACTTTGATATTGGTTCGATTCCAGTTTTTGGCTAATTTTATTTTTGTTTGTTTTTAATAATATTAAAAATAAAAATAATTAAATATGAGTTGTAGTTTAATTTGGAAAAACATCATTTTTTGGTAATGAATAATATCAGTTCGAATCTGGTCAACTCAGTAGATTATATATTATTTTTAATATTTATTTAATAAATTTAATATTTAATTAAAAAATATAATTTATAAAAATAGTAAAACACAAAACAAAAACAATTATAAACTGACTTCTAAGAAAGCAGAACTTGAGTGGTTGAGTGTCTCCCTTTTAAGGAGAAAGTCCTGGTTCAAGTCCAGGTGCTTTCAAATTCTAAGTATATAATTTTTATTTATCAATGTATTATTATAATTAAATAATATACTTCAGAATTAATAATGAAATAATAAAAATAAATAAAAATTGTTTTTGTTTTTTGTTTTGTTTTTAATATAATTATAAATAAGGGCAGGTGATCCGATTGGTAATGGTGATTCTCTGTAAAAGAATTGGTTAGCGCCGTAAAAGGTTCGATTCCTTTACTGCTCAAATATTAAAAAATTATTAAAATTTAAATGGTAGATGACAAATTGGTCAGTCGCTCCTTTTGGGTAGGAGATATACAGCATGTTCGAATCGTGCCTACCATATTTATATTTTTAATTATAATTCTAATAAAAAATCTTAAATATAACTTTGGTGTTATGGCAGAGAGGTTATTGCGGAGTACTGTTAATACTTTTTTTCATAGGTTCGAGTCCTATTAACCCCTTATTATTATATATTTTTGTTTATTAATTTTTGGATTAATAATTATTATAAATTAGTTTTTTGTGTTTTAAATTCTTTATAATAAAACACATGAAATTAATTCATTACTATATTATAAAATTATATCTAAACTAAAAACTAAAAAACAAAACAAATTGTTTTTTTAATAAAAGAGTAATAAATGTAATAAGCGAACATGTTGAAATTGGTAAACAATCTCTTCTTAAGCAGGAGTGGAAGTAATTCCTTAAGAGTTCAAGTCTCTTTGTTCGTATACGTTTTACAACAATAGTGTTCAATATTTTATAAATTATTAATTAATAAATTATATTTATATTTAGACAGTTTAGTGTAACGGTTTGCACGCTAATCTCATTAGTTAGTAGAAGGGTTCGATTCCCATTCTGTCTTATTATTTTCAACCTTATAAAAAAGAAAAAAACTTTTTAACTTAAATATATTCCTAAAACAAATTTAATAATAATAAAAATTGATTATAATTTAAAACTATTTAAAGAATAGATTCGAGAAATATATTTTTGAGATTAATTTAGAGACCTGCCGGGAGCTAAAGTGACAGTGGGGTAAACGATAAATAATGATAAAAAATTATTACTTAAACTAATTTGGACAAATCAAAAGCAACTTTTCTATATTTTAAATAATAAATAATTTTCATTTTCTAATTTAGATGTAAAAAAACAAAACTAAAAAACAAAAATCGTAGATAACGTATTCTAAATTATTAATTATAAATTCATGGATTACTTTTGATGAAGAGTTTTTAGTAATTATTATTTGTTTTGCTAAAGGGAATGATATGTTGGTCATTATCTTTAGTGAAAATATAAATAATGGATTTTATATCTAAATTAACAAAAATGGAATATAATGATATTAAAAATGACCATCAGCATAAATATTAATAACATTTTTATATATTTAAGTAAGGTAATTTATTTTGTGGAAATCATATTAATTAATTCTAAAATTTAATAAGTTTTGAATTAATTTCTAAAAATATAATTTATTATTAAAATTTTTAAGTGAGTAACAGTTATATTTTTATTTAAATAACTTAGAAGTTGAAAATAGAAACTATTTAAAGTAATTAGCTTTATCTTAGGAAATTATTTTAATTTTTTTGAAAATAAACTTATTTGTTTTATTATCATTTTGGTATTTTAACTAAAATTTTTGTTTTTGTTTTTTGTTTTGTTTTTAATATAATTATATTAAAAGTATATAAGATAATAATTTTATATTAATAATAAATAAATTATTATTTAATACAGGATCTAATATATACTTCTAGCTCTATTAATCTATTTTATAGGGTTATTCAATTATTTAATTTGAAAGAATATGGTTGAATTTATGATAAATAAATTTAAGTTTAAAAAATTAAATTAATTATAATAAGGTCTTTTAGTATAATGGTCGTACAGCTACCCTTCAAGTTGCTAGTGCCAGTTCGAATCTGGTAAAGGCTATTCTAATAAAAAACACAAAAAATAAAAAACAAAAACACACAAATAAAAAACCAAAACACACAAAAACAAACCAAAATACATAAAAACAAAAACCAGAACTAAAAAACAAAACAAAAAAAAACCAAAACAAACCCAAAAATTCAACCAACAATACCCCCTATCAAAAAACACAAAAAATACATAAAAAAACAAAATTTATTTTTTATAAAAAACAAAAACAAAACAAAAAAAAAAATTAAAAAAAACAAAAAAAAAATTAAATTAAATTAATAATATAAAATTTTTTATAACATTAAATTATAATTTAAAAAAAACAAAAACAAAACAAAAAAAAATATTTTAATTAAATTATAATATTTTCTTAAAATTGTTATTCGTTATTAAAAAAAATAAATTTAGTACTAAATCTAGAAAAAAAAAATAAAAATAAATAAATAAAATAAAAAAATAAATGTGATATAATTTAATCATAAATTCTCCCTTAGAACAATTTGAAGTAAGTAGTTTAATAAGTATAACAGCTCCTATCTTTGGTTATATTAATATAACTTTAAGTAATTTAGGATTATATTCATTATTAATATTATTTATAATATTAAGTTTACATATTATAAGTAATAATGAAAAAAAAATATTACCATCAAAATGAAGTATAGGAATAGAAAGTATAGTTACAACTATTAATACAATGGTAAGAGAACAATTAGGTAAAGAAATTTATTTACCTTTTATTTATTCATTATTTTTCTATATATTAATAAGTAATTTAATAGGTAATATACCTTATTCATATACTATAACAACTTCTGTAATAGTAACAATAGGTTTATCATTTACAATATTAACAGGTGTAACTATACTTGGATTATATATTCATAAATTAAAATTTTTCTCATATTTTGTACCATCTGGAACTCCTTTAGCTTTAGTACCTTTACTAGTTTTAATTGAAACTGTTTCTTATTTAGCTAGAGCTTTATCGTTAGGTATAAGATTATTTGCTAATATGGTAGCTGGACATTCTTTATTAAAAATTTTATCTACTTTCTTATATCAAATGTTTAGTAGTAGCTTTATTATAGCTATTTTCACTTTAATTCCTTTTGCATTCTTCTTAGCTTTATGTGGATTAGAAGTAGCTGTATCTATTATTCAAGCTTATGTTTTTGTATTATTAGTAATATCTTATATTAAAGATGCTATATACTTACATTAATTTAACTTTAAAATTATAACATTAAATTATAATTAAAAAACAAAACAAAAAAATAAAATAACAAAACAAAAAAATAAAAAAACCAAAAAAACAAAACAAAAAAACAAAAAAATACATAAAAACAAAACAAAACTAAAAAACAAAAATGAAAATTAACTACTAATTTGATAACAGTTTAATATTCTATGATATACTTACAAGTACTACGGTTTTCATAAGATCTTTTTTTTTTTAATATTTTTGAAAGAATTCAAATAATATAACTGAAATTGACTATATAAATCAATAAAAATAGCAACTTCATTAGATGATTAAAATATAGATTATAAAAATATAGAAACATGATGAGATGAAATTTATACTGAATATATTAAATAAACTACATCTAGAAGAGTAACTTCTGGATTAACTATGGAAGGGACATAAATAAATTAAATAATAGAGTTATAAGCTGAAGATATGGATTATCATTCAATAAGTATAAATGAATTAAAGATATTATTGATTTTTTCCCAAACCCGGAATTCTTTATATAGTTATTTTCATTTATATTAAAGAACTTATTATAACTCATTTATATATATGTAATCTTTAATATAAATTAAAATATAAATTAACATTATTCTTACCCCTATTAATTTTAAAAGAAGATTAATATATAAATTATATTTAATCTAAATTTAATTAAAATTAGATAAAAATCTATTATAATAATAAAAAATAAAAATATTAATAAGGAATAGTTTACATTGGAAAGTTAAAACAATTGCTAATTGTTCGGGTTATCTCTTAGGTGTTCGACTCACCTCTATTCCGTAAATATATAATTATTTAAATTATATTTTTAAATATTTTTTTTTTATTTTATGATAAAATCAAAAATAGAGGAGTAAATATGAAAAGTGAGGATTGTTGTATGGATTGACGACTTTATTCAACTAATGCTAAAGAAATTGGAACTCTTTACTTAGTATTTGCTATATTTGCAGGTATGATAGCTACAG
>Ga0209114_1000017_pt1 | contig 11512 bp, 10 predicted proteins | sample TexAe_RefH0_O3_FD_187953 | JGI IMG/M metagenome (GOLD analysis project Ga0209114, IMG submission 187953) | Forest soil microbial communities from Davy Crockett National Forest, Groveton, Texas, USA - Texas A ecozone_RefH0_O3 (SPAdes) (version 2) | ecosystem: Environmental > Terrestrial > Soil >...
TCACCGTCACGCAGCCCTTCACCGTCACTGAGACCGCGGTACACACGTTGCACGCCGGAGATGGCCCGGTCGTTGCGCCTACTGCCACCGTCTCCGTCTGCTACATGGGCGTCAACGGACGTGACGGCAAAGTGTTCGACAGCGCCTACGAACGCGGCACCCCAGCCCAATTCCCGCTTGACGGAGTCGTGCCGGGCTTCCAAAAGGCGATCGCAGGACAAAAGGTCGGTTCCACCGTCGGCGTCGCGATGGCGTCGGCGGATGGCTACCCCGAGGGTCAGCCCCAAGCGGGAATCCAAAAGGGCGACAGCCTGATCTTCGCGATCAAAATCCTCAGCGCCGGGAGCTGAGCGCCGAGTTCCTACTCGCGCCTCACGGGCGAGTAGGAAGTCGGCGCGTCTGGACTCAGATGCAGAGTCCGATGAGGCATGGCGGCGGACCGCCCCACCCGATCGGGCCGGGTCCTCCAAAACCAGGACGGAAGCCGGGTCCACCCCAACCGCGTCCACCAAAACCGCGACCGCCCCAACCGGGTCCGCGACCGCCGCCCCAGTGGACCAGTTGCGCATGCTGAACCGTGCTCGGCGCAGGCTGTGGCGCCGGCGTGGCGTTGGCGGCACCGGCCAGTCCAATTGCGGACAGACTCATGGCGCCAGCGATTGCACCCGCGCTGATCATTTTCTTCAGTGTCATGACGATCACCTCTCCCGTATGCGGCTATCGAACGGATAGTCGTCGTCGTACCTCTGAAATTTAGCTAGTCCAGCTATGAATTAGCTATGTTAACGATCTCGAGGCCCTGTGAGGCGCGCCGCGCGCACGTTCCGATCACGACGATCGTGACCCTTCTGCAGGCATTACGAACCTGCATACCGTTCACCCCGTGGCTTTGAGCGTCGGCAGCATCCCGGTCCAGGTCCCTCGAGCCTCCCCCGTGACGTTCAGGCAGGCGTTCTTCGTTGCCGTGACAGCGGGTTTGGGCTATGGATTCGACTCGTATGCGGTGAACATCTACGGACTGGTGCTGCCGCAGATCAAGCAGACGCTGCACATCACCGATGCTCAAGCCGGCTACATCGGTTCGATCTTCCTGCTGGGCTACACCATCGGCACCATCGGCTTCGGATTGTCGGCGGACCGGTGGGGACGGAAGACGACGCTCGGGGCGTCGATTCTGCTGTACGGCATCACGACCTCTTTGGCCGGTCTCACGACCAACATCGCCGCGTTCACCGGACTGCGATTCCTCACCGGTGTCGGAGGGGCTGGTGAACTCGCCGTCGGGGCGCCCTACACCGCCGAGGTCTGGCCGGCCAAGTCCCGCGCGATCGGCGTTGGCGGCATTATCTTTTCGCTCTTCTCGTTGGGTTACGTTCTCGCCGCCGGTGTCGCGCTGGTGTTGGTGCCACGCTTCGGTTGGCAATCGGCGTTCATCGTCGCGATTATCCCCGCGATTGCCTTGTTCCTGATTCGGCGAGGAATCACCGAATCGCATCGCTACGTCGATGTCAAGGCCAGCGGGACCCCCAAGCCGCGGCTCTGGCGCTTGCCCGGCGTCCGGCGACGTTTGGTGGCCGGCTGGCTGATCTACACCGCAAACGCGGTCGGCTACTGGGGCATGACGATGTTCTTGACCACATACATCGTGAAGAAATTCCACGCCACGCCGATCGAGGCGATCCGCTACGCCCTGGTGTTCTTCCTGTTACAGGCCGTTTTCGCCTTCCTGGGGACCGGGCTCGCCGATCGAATCGGTCGACGGCCTTCGGCGATCCTGGCCGCGGTCATCGAAGTGGCGTCGACCATCTTGGCGGCCACCTCCGACTCGCTGGCTCAGTATCAAGTCTTCGGTGCGGTCGCGATCGCGACCCTCGGCTGGCTGTGGGGCGTCGGCGACACTTACATCGCAGAGCTGTTTCCAACGGTGCTGCGCGGCACCGGTTTTGGAATCGCGGTCGGTGGGGGCCGCGTCGTGTCAATCGCCGCTCCGACCGTCATCGGTTGGGCCATCATGCATTACGGACTGCAGACGCCGTACCTGGCGCTGGCCGGCCTGTGGGTGCTGACGGTGATCGGCTACCTGCTCGGGCCAGAGACCAAAGGCAAAGAGCTCGAAGAACTGACCGACGAGGCTCTCACCGAAGATCTGGTACCGGCCACGCAGTGACTCACTGCGGGTGCGAGGCGACGTAGTCGGCGGCCGGGATCGGCGACCCCGCGGCATAACCGATGGGCAGCAACACATCTCCGGCGGTCGTGCGGCAGTAGACGTCCCACCGGTAGTAGCTGGCGAATGCGGCGGGGTCGCCGGCAATCAGCGCCGCATACTGATCAACCGCGCGCACGTATTGGTTGGCGTGGTTGTACCGGTACAGGGCGTGATCGCGGTCGTTGGCGAAGTTATTCGCGGCGAGATAGCGGCCCGCGGCCATGATGCTGTCGTGCGGTGAATGAATATCGCCGCCCTGGCCGTACGCGGCGAAGGTCGCCGGCAGGAACTGCATCGGGCCTTGGGCGTCTGCTGTGCTGACACCGTCGATGCTGCCCAAGCGGGTCTCGACGAGGTTGATCGCGGCTAGATAGTTCCAGCTGACACCGGTGTCCGCCTCGGCTTGGTGGTAGAAGCCGAGCAGTTGGTCGGCGGGTGCCGGCGGCACGATGCGCCATGCGGGCAGCGTGCTACGCACCGGGGTTATCGCGGTGAGCTGACGACGGGCGTCGACATTGCGGTCGTAGACGTCGAGGAGCTCCGCTGGGATGCGTGCCCGGGTGGCAGCATCCCATTCGGGATGCTGCCCGATGGCCCGATAGGCAGCCTGCTGGCGGCGGGCTGCCGCCACCAGCCCCGGCTCCCCCGTCGACGGGTCACGCAGCGCGTGCTCGTCGGCGACGAGGTCGTCGGCCAACTGTGCGGGATCCGATGCCAGCCGAGGCTGTGCGCCGTCGGGCGTCTTCGGCGTCGCCGCGACCGTCATGGTGGTGGAAGGAGGTGCGGCCGCGGCCGGCGGTGCCATCGGCCCGGGTCGCTGCGAGCAGCCGGCAAGGACAAGCATGAACGCACCGACGGCTACCGGCGCGAGGCGCCGCGCCGGACTACTGGCGAAGACGGTCATCGGCTTAGAACGCGGCCGGTAGGGGCGGCAATGGGAAATCGATTGGCGGGGACCACGGCTGCTGCGCGGGCGTTGGGACGATTCCCCACGTGTGCTGCGGACAGAAGACGTTTTCCGAGATTTGGGCGAATTTCGTTGCGCCGTCATCGGTGAATCCGGAGTTCTCCTGGGTCATGCTCTTGATGACAGCAGCTTGCGGATTGCCCTGGTCCATCAACTCGCATACCCGCCGGCCGACGGCGATCGCGGCGGGACCGTCGTGATAGGTGATGCCGGCTTTGTTGAGGGCGCCAAGAAACTTGGCATCGGGATTCGGGTCGGCGTGCGCGGGGGTAGCCAGGCCAATCAACACGGCCACTGTCACGAGGACGACGTGAGATCGCATTGCTTCATCCTCTTACAAATCGGCGCCGATGGTTAGGGTCAGTCGTTCGTTTCGGGTGCCGACGACGGCGGCCAGTGCGAGCCTGGCGACACATCGCCAGGTTCGGCATGTTCGCCGCGTGCCAACGGCACCCACTGCTCGGTCGGCGCGGGCTGTTCCGAAGACGGGAAGTCGCGCAGCTTGCCCGATGGCTTCGCGTCCCACTTGGCGAACGTCAGCGGTGTCTGCAGCCAGGCATGCAGCAGGTTGTAGGTCGCCTCCAGCGAGTCCATGTGGGTGCGTTCCCAACCATGGCTGCCGTCGAGCCCGAAACCCACCAGCGCGGCGCGCGTGCCCGCCCCGGCCTCGATCGCTGCCGCGGCGTCAGATCGGTAGTAACGGAACACATCCCGCGCGAACGGTATGCTGTGCTCCTCGGCGAGCCGGCAGAGCTTGCGGGTGAGGTGGTAGTCGAACGGGCCGTGCAGATCGGCCATCGGGATTGTCACTCCGTCCTCGATGGAGTCCTGGCCGGGCGCGCACACCGCGTTATCCACCGACACCAGCTCGGCGACGTCGGCGGGCAGGCCATCGCTAGCTCCATGGCCCACCTCCTCGGTAATGGTCACCATGATCGTGGTGCGGTGCGGCAGCACGATCTTGTTTTCGGCGAAGTTCTTCGCCAGCGCCAGTGCGACGGCTACACCTGCCTTACCGTCGAGGTGACGGGACACGATGAAGCCGTCGGCGGCCAGTTCGGGGCTGGTGACAAATGCGGCAAAGTCGCCGATCTTCAAGCCGAGCCGGACGAGGTCGTCCCGCGACGAAACCTTGCGATCGATGCGGACCTCGACGTGCTCCCAGTCCGTGGGCTGGGTGTCGATCTCGTCGCCGAAGGCGTGTCCGCTGGCCTTGAGCGGCATCACCGTGCCGGTGATGAACTCGTCGGGGTCGTCGCTGAAGATTCGCATGCGGGCGCCGGTGGCGAAGCGGGCCGAGAAGGTGCCGATTGGAATCAGCTCGAGGCGGCCGTTGTCCTTGAGCCTGCGCACCATGCAGCCGATGGTGTCGGCGTGAACCACCAGTGCGCGGTCGGTGTGCTTCGACTCACCCGGGAGTTCGGCGGTGAGCGCGCCGCGGCGGGTCAACGAGAACGGCACACCGAAGTTGTTGAAGATGTCGCCGATCAGTTGCATCACGGCGTCCGTGCGCCCAGATGGGCTCGGGGTCTGCAACAGAGCCAACAGCGTGTCGATCATCCACCCGCGGTCGGCCTCGGGCATGGCCGCAATCTTGCCCACGGTGCCTCCCTTCAGGCAACTCTGGAATCGCGTTCAACCTACCGGGCGAGCCTTGATCCGACTGGCCGGGGCTGCCAGGTCCGGGCGGGCGCCGTCGCGCTACCTATGCCCCCGTCAGCGTTTCGACGCGGTAGCGGCCGGCCATCCAGGATGGCGCGCTGGGGGTGGGTGTGAGCGTGATGGTGATGCGAGTTTTGCCTGCGGTGAGGAATTCGGGTACGAGGTAGGTGTCGTCGAGCCAGCGGTGAAAGTTGTTGCTGCGCGGTTGTAACCAGTTGCCGGCCGGGACACCGTCGACGGCAACGCCTGCTGATTGATAGCCGGCCGCTTGATCCGACGTGCGGCGCAACAGGACGCCGTGATTATCCGGGCTGATTTGGGCGTCGAATGTTATCGGAGCTCGGGTAGCGCGGACTGAGCCGGTGATGGTGCGGGTGTCATCACTGCCTTCGTAAGTGCTGATCAGCATCTGCTCCGTGGCATCGGAATCGGTGTAGATATGCATGATTCGACTAACCAGATCGGTGGGGTCAACTTCGTCGGTTGTTGCAACGGTGTCCGCTGGCTGGGTATATAGGAACGCTGTCGAACTGTAGTCGGGTTGGACCATGTTGCGCTTGCCGTGCTCTATGCCGAATCGGATTGCGGAGTGGTAGCCGATGGCGTCAGCCAGCATGAGGCGATAGACCGTGACACAGTAATCCGCACATCCGCCGGCCGCGGTCCGCTGGTCGGGTTGGCCGGTGAGCGGGTCGCTGAATAGGGTGCCATTGTTGAAGTACCAGCCGCCCTCGTAGAAGTCCTCGGTGCCGGTGCCGTACCACTGGGGCGACGGGGAGCCGTCGGTGTACACGCGCTCCGCTCCCTCGAGAAAGTAAGGGGCGCCGTCGCTGAACCCTGTTTTGGTGCGAGAGCCCCTGATGGTGTGGCTGACGCCGACGAACTTGCCGTGGCCTTGTTCGTCGGCGAACAGCCAGTCCTGACCGAGGGTCGTCGGCCCGTCGTGCGAGTACGCGGTGAAGTAGCCGGCGCGGCCGCTGGCTAGCGCGGGCGCCCACTGCGGATCGGGCGCGGTCACGACGTCGGTGTCGATCCCCGTGACTGGATCGGCGGTCGTGTTGAGCAGGGTAACTCGGGTGGTGCGGGCGAAAGGCATTGGCCACCAATCCGATAACGACAATGATCCGCCGGGTTGTGGGGTTGTGGCGAACATCAGTGATCGCACGTCGCTGGCGCCCAGTCCGGCACCGAAGAATTCGCCAAGTGGCGAGTCGACCATGATCCGGTCGTCGAACGCGATCCGCAGCCGCAACCCGGTGAGGAGTTGATCGGCCGGGTTGGGCAGCCGCAGGCGCAGCGACGAAATACTGCCCGGGCCGGTCGATTCCGCGATCGTCGTGGCGGCGCCGGCGGCGAGCTCTACGACCCGATGGTGATGTGCTGCGGCGGGTGCCGGCGGTTTGGGGTCGCTGGTGCCCGCGGCGCGCAGGAGGTTGACCACATCAAGCGCGGGGTCGGAGGGCGAGAACGTCCGTACGCCTTCGGCGTTGGAAAACTGGCGATAGTCGACGTGGTAGTACTGCAGATTTGATGCAATGCTGATCCGCATCGACTGTCGGTACGGCATGGGTACCTTGACGTAAACCCCCGCAGGTGACTGCGCAGCGTTGGCCACCAGGGGCCAGACGAATGGTGCACCCAGCCCACCATCGACCAACGACTGCAACGGTGCGTCGACCACTGTGTGTCCGTCCAGATCGATGCGGATTGCCCCCATCCGAGTCACGTTGCCGTTGTCGCGGGTGAACCAGATCGAATCAATCTCGCCGGCGCCGCGGTCCTCCGCGATGACACACCCGACGCCACCCGATGCCAGACACCCGCCGCTGCCGTTTTGGTTTCCGGTGGTGATGTCGAAATTCCCACCGGTCCGATCGAAGCTCGAAACCTGCAGGGTCTGGGTGTTCGCGCTCAGGTATGGCAATCGGTCCAATCGGCGGTAGGTATCCCAGCCCACTGCCCTCTCGCCGATTCCGTGGACAACCGGTTCAGCCGGCGCGGCGCCTGCGCTAGCTATTGCCAACAGCACTAGCGCGAACGTCGTCGACAACGCCCGAACAGCCAACGAGGGGCTAGCTACCGCGGCGCATCGGTACTGGTCAGGGCTAACGCCCCCCGGCCCGCGTTTGAGCCCACCGCTTAGCGTGAAACCTAGCCGCATGGACACCAGTACTTTCATCGAACGACTCAACGAAGATCTGGGCACCGAGTATCAATCGATTGTCCAGTACATCCAGCACACCGCAACGATTAAGGGGCCCCAGTACCACTCGATCACCGAGGAAATGGACAACCACCTGGCCCAGGAGTTGGAGCACGCCAAAATACTGGCTCAGCAAATCGACTTTCTCGGTGGCACGCCCACCGTCAAAGTGCCAGACGTGCCTGATGCATCCGACGGAGCCGCGGCGCTGAAAGCCGATATGGAGTTGGAGCAACGTCAGCTGGATCGCTATCGCAAGCGTGTGGCAGAGGCCAACGATCTGGGGTTGCCGGACGTAGCCGAGGCGCTGCGGCCGTTGCTGCAGCAAACACAGGACCACGTACGGGAGTTGCAAGACGCCCTGGAGGGCTGACGCCCGGCCTAGCGCCGAACCGCGCTGGGTGGTCCGAACCATCTGCTCAGCGCGTCGGTCAAGCCGGCGTCGGAACCGTCGCCGACCCATGCGACATACCCGTCCGGCCGGACCAGTACGGCATCGGGTGCAGCAACCGCGCCGAGGCCTGGAAGCTCCCATTGACTACCATATTTCGCGTCGACCGGCCGAACTCGATCTGCCCAGGCGGATACGTCGAGTGCAGCCGGCTCGCCGAAGTTGATCAGCACCGCGCGCGCGTTGTGCAACAGCGTGAACACCCGACGCGGACCCGCACCGGTGACGATGTCGAGATCGGGCATCCGGCGTCCGAGCAGCGGGTGTCCAGACCCGAGGTCGTAGCGGATATCCAGTCCCGACATCGTCGCACCGAAGCGCCGACGCTGCTCGTCCATTTGCAGCACTTCAGACATGATGTCGCGCAATGCTTTTGTTCGGTCGTCGGTTGGATGGCGCAGCAGCGCCATCTGCGCCATCGTGTAATGCAGCACCCGCGCCGCAACCGGATGCCGCTCGGCGTGATAGCTGTCGAGGAGACTGTCAGGCGCCGACCCGTTGGCTACCCGGGCAAGCTTCCAACCCAGATTCACCGCATCCTGGACGCCGGTGTTGAGCCCCTGACCGCCGATCGGGTGGTGCACATGCGCGGCGTCCCCCGCCAGCAGGACTCGCCCGTCGCGGTAGGAGGCTGCCTGCCGGGCCATGTCGGTTGCCCTGAAAATCCAAGTGGGGCTATGGATTCCGTAATCTGTTCCATAGACGGCGACGAGCGCATCGCGTAGATCGCCCAGGGTTGGTTCAGTGCTGCGCACCAGGTGCTGCTCGGTTACCATGACCCGCACTGATCCCCCGTCGGTCGACTCGCTGAGCGCATGGACACCCACGGCGTCGTGTCGGATGCCCCATTCTGGCTCAACGGCTAGCTCGGCCTCGGCGAGCAAATAGCTCATCGTCGGATCCCAACCCGGGAAGTCGATGCCCGCTGACTTCCGGACCGCGCTGCGTCCTCCGTCGCACCCGACCAGATACTCTGCCCGCATCCGCTGGCCGCCGCGCAGGTCGACATCGACCCCAGTGCCATCCTGAACGACGCGGGTGATCTCGCGTTCGCGATAGACCGGCACGGCCAGTTCCTCGACCCAGCCGGCCAGGATGCGCTCGATGTGGTTCTGCCACAGCGCAAGCCCATACGGATGCCGGGTCGGGAAATCGCTGATGTCCAGTCGGATCTGGGAGAACCCGGCAAGTTGTGCGATCTGGCCGCTGGTCAGGAACCGATCGGCGATTCCGCGTTGGTCGAGCACCTCGATGGTGCGGGAATGTAAACCGCCCGCGCGGGAGCCGATCAGATCCTGGTTTGCGCGCCGCTCGGCAACGGCGACGTCGATTCCCGCCAGTGCCAATTCACCTGCCAACATCAGCCCGGTCGGTCCTCCCCCAGCCACCACGACGGAATGTCCGATGCTCACTTGGCAATCCCCCAATATCGCTGAGTTTTAGCTTCGGCCAGCGATTTTGCGCCATGACCCGGGGCTTGCCGCAAGCCCCGGGATGAGCTATATGTTGAAGGTGAGGACGTGAATACCTCCGCGCGTTTGGCTGCAGTCGGCCGCCTGTCTCTCGGTGTGAGTAGCGAACATCCTTCTGCCACAACGCTATACAGCAAATTCTGAATCGTGCCCGGCCGCCGAGATACCTGCCTACGCTGGCCGCTGTGGTATCGAGTGACATCAGCACGCACCGGCAGTGATCGCTTTCGTCTGTGCGATGCCGATGGAGTTGCGGCCCCTGCGCCGCCGCCTCGGGCTGCGCAAATCCGGAGCGGGCTACGTGGGCAAGGTCGGCGATCGCGCGGTGATCGCAACGGCCACCGGGATCGGCACAGCCCTGGCGGGCAGTGCGACGGCCCGATTGCTCGATGCAGTCGACGTCGAGTGGGTGGTGGTGGTTGGCATCACCGGTGCTGTCGACGACACCCCGATCGGAGCGCTGGTACTGCCCGAACACGTCGTGAACGGCGCCGACGGCTCGGTGTACCGGCCGACACCGCTTCGCATCGGTGACGCCCACGGGACGATCTGGACCACCGACGAGTTGCTGACGGATCCGGCGGTGCATGCCGATCTGCGATCGCGTGGCGTGGTGTCGCTGGACATGGAGACTGCCGCGATCGCAAAGGTGTGTGATCAGAGCGGCGTCGCTTGGTCGGTGGTGCGGGCAATCAGCGACCGGGTCGGCGACGGCACAGTGAACGCCGAGATCGCCGGCCTCACCCACTCTGACGGCACCGCGAACCCTGCAGCCGTCGCGCGCTACCTGGTCAGGCATCGCGACGCCCTCCCCCGTCTGGCTCGGCTCGCGACAGGGGCAAAACTTGCTGCCGACCAGGCCGCAAACGCCGCAATCATGGCCGTAAGCAGGTCGATTAAATCTTGACCAACTCCAAATAAAGTCTTGACCGACTCCAGATAAGCGCGGCATATTGGGGGTCGTGTCGTCAACGTCGACGGATTACTCGGCACAGCTGCGTATGGCCGATCTTCGTGTGACCCGGCCCAGGGTCGCCGTGCTGGAAGCGGTGCATGGCCATCCGCACGCTGACACCGAGACCATTCTGACCGCGGTTCGCAGCGGACTTCCCGATGTCTCCCGACAGGCCGTGTACGACGTTCTCAACGCTCTGACCGCCGTGGGGCTCGTCCGCCGGATCCAGCCATTGGGCATGGTTGCCCGCTATGAATCGCGCGTCGGCGACAACCACCATCACGTCGTCTGTAGATCGTGCGGCGTCATCGCCGATATCGATTGCGCTGTCGGTGACGCGCCCTGTCTGACCCCGTTCGACGGCGACAACGTGCTGGAGGGCTTCGTTCTCGACGAGGCCGAAGTCATTTACTGGGGCCTGTGCCCCAACTGTTCGACCGCAATGTCTCGATCACAACCGTGATCACCGCCCGTTTCACCCACCCCTGAAAGGAATGCAGTGTCTTCCGATACAACCCACAAAGGCAGCGAGAGCGAAAATCCGGCGCTCGACTCACCGACGCCGAAAAGCGGAGCTCCCCTCACCAACCAGGACTGGTGGCCTAACCAGCTTGACGTGTCGAAACTGCACCCGCACCACCCGCAGTCCGACCCACTCGGCGACGATTTCGACTACGCCGAAGCCTTCGCCGGACTCGACGTGGACGCGCTCAAGGCGGACCTCGTCTCGCTCATGACCACCTCCCAGGACTGGTGGCCGGCCGACTACGGCCACTACGGAGGCTTCTTCATCCGGATGAGCTGGCACGCGGCGGGGACCTACCGCATCTATGACGGCCGTGGCGGCGGCGGCCAGGGCCTGCAGCGCTTCGCGCCCCTCAACAGCTGGCCGGACAACGGCAACCTGGACAAGGCGCGGCGGCTGCTGTGGCCGGTCAAGAAGAAGTACGGCAACAAGATCTCGTGGGCCGACCTGCTGCTGCTGGCCGGCAACGTCGCGCTGGAGTCCATGGGCTTCCAGACCTTCGGCTTCGCCTTCGGTCGCGAAGACGTGTGGGAGCCCGAGGAAATCCTCTTCGGTGAAGAGGGTGAGTGGCTGGGCACCGACAAGCGTTACACCGGTAAGCGGGATCTCGCAGAGCCGTACGGTGCGACCACCATGGGACTGATCTACGTCAATCCCGAAGGCCCCGAAGGCAAGCCGGATCCGGTCGCCGCGGCCCACGACATCCGTGAGACATTCGGCCGGATGGCGATGAACGACGAGGAAACCGCCGCGCTCATCGTCGGCGGCCACAGCTTCGGCAAGACTCACGGCGCGGGTGATGCCGACCTGGTCGGTCCCGAGCCGGAGGCCGCTCCGATCGAGCAGCAGGGGTTGGGCTGGAAGAGCTCCTACGGCAGCGGCAAGGCCGAGGACGCCATCACCAGCGGCTTGGAGGTGGTATGGACCTCGACGCCGACGCAGTGGGGTAACGGGTACCTGCAGAACCTGTACGGCTACGAGTGGGAGCTGACCAAGAGCCCCGCCGGTGCGTGGCAGTTCACCACCAAGGACGGCGCGGGTGCGGGCACCATCCCCGATCCGTTCGG
>Ga0209114_1000018_pt1 | contig 11501 bp, 10 predicted proteins | sample TexAe_RefH0_O3_FD_187953 | JGI IMG/M metagenome (GOLD analysis project Ga0209114, IMG submission 187953) | Forest soil microbial communities from Davy Crockett National Forest, Groveton, Texas, USA - Texas A ecozone_RefH0_O3 (SPAdes) (version 2) | ecosystem: Environmental > Terrestrial > Soil >...
CACCTTGATAAATCCCAAGGTCTCCCTTAAACAAGGGCCCTTCGATGAAGCCGAGGCCACCTCCCTGGCAACGCAACTCGGGCTGCGCACCGATGCCAGAGGCCTCGTCGAATGGGACATTTTCGACTCAGTCCTGGAACCTGGAAATCCCATTCTGCTCCAAGCCTGGGCAGACCCTCAGACCGCTGCATCCACCGCAACTGGTGGGCAAGAAGAGCTGCGACGTCGAGAGATTCGTGTCATCCGTGATTATGGGATGTTCGACCGGCGCGAGAATCCGCAATACTATCCAGACGTCGCCCGGCCAACGCATGCCAAATAGATCGACGTGACAGTGCACGCGCTCGGGTTGTCGTGTTGCATTGCCGCCGCGGCCGGGGCGACTGGCCTCGAGGGCGGCCGGCGCCGACCCTTGGACCCGATCGGGCCATCTCCCGGTTGCGGATTCACATTTTGGGGGTTGCGGCGTCATCGAGAATTACAATAATGGGTCATACCACCCAGTCATTATTTCTCTGAGATGAGGAGTGCTCATGTCCCCTGTGCATCACCGCTATGCCGCTGTCGATGGCCACCAGATTTTCTACCGCGAGGCAGGACGTCCAGATGCGCCCACCATCGTTCTCCTACACGGCTTCCCCACTAGCTCCTACATGTTCCGCAACTTAGTACCGGCCCTGGCCGACAAGTACCACGTCATCGCCCCGGATCACCTCGGGTACGGATTGTCCGATGCGCCCTCCGTAGACGAATTCGATTACACTTTCGACGCACTCACGGACCTGACCTCGGGGTTACTGACTCAACTCGGCGTCACGAAATACGCCATTTACGTGCAGGATTACGGTGCACCAATCGGGTGGCGGCTGGCTTTGCGCAGTCCAGACGCGATCACCGCGATAGTGAGCCAGAGTGGCAACGCCTATGACGCGGGGTTCGTCACCGGATTCTGGGAGCCCATTGTGGCCTGGCAACAAGCGCAGAACGCCGACACCGAACCGGGTGTGCGTGCGTATCTGAGCTTAGAGGCAACCAAATGGCAGTACACGAACGGCGTAGCAGACGAGTCGTTGGTCAATCCTGAGTCATGGCACCACGACTACGCGTTGATCTCACGCCCGGGCAACGACAAGGTGCAACTCAAACTGTTCGTCGACTACGCCACCAACTCGCCGTCCTACCCCGCAGTACACGAGTACTTCCGGACCCACCAACCACCGCTGTTGGCGGTCTGGGGTCAGGGTGATGGAATCTTCGGACCCGATGGCGCGCGCGCATTCGCTGAGGATCTGCCCGATGCCGACATTCACGTTATCGACGGTGGCCATTTCCTGTTGGAATCTGCCGGCGCTGAGGTCGCCGAACTCATTCGTGAGTTCCTGGGCAAGCATCTGAGCTAGCGGCGCGGTCGTCTGAACCGGTGCCCGAATAGTCTTTGTCGCTCATCGTCTTCTGGGACGTACCACCGATGCCGCCTGCCTTTGCAGCGCACGCGCTTTGGGGTCAGACTCCTCTCCGACGGGAGCCAGGGAGCGCCACAGTAGCGCCGAAGCGTAGGAGCGGTAGGGCTTCCATGCGGCGCTCCGGGTCTTGACCGCGCCCGGGCTCGGCAGGCTGCTCATCGTCCACAGAGCGGCGCAAGCCCGCCGGATACCCAAGTCGCCGGCGGGCAGAACATCGGGGCGGGCGAGGTTGTGGATCAGGAACGTCTGGGCAGACCACAGGCCGATACCGTGGATAGCGGTCAGCTTCGCGATCACCTCGGCATCCTCTAGGTCGCCCATCGCTTCGATGTCGATCATGCCCCCGGCCTGCGCGCGGGCGAGCGCCATGATGTACGACGCTTTCGCGCGACTGAGCCCCGCGGCCTCCAATCTTCGAGCTTGGAGTGCCAAAACCGCTGCGGCCGAGGGAATGTCCCCGCACGCCGCTGCAACTCTGTCGTAAATGAGAAATGCCACGGACGCAGATATCTGCTGACCGACGATATGCAAGAGCATGGCAGCGAACTGGCTGTCCCCGGTGCGGCCGCCATCGTGCCACTCGAATGGCGGGGGGTAACCGTATATGTCAATCAGCCCGGCGAATACCGGCTCTCGACCACCGAGAACGCGATAGATTTGCGGGTCAAACGAGCGATCAATAGTTGCCATTGTCGACCTCCGATCGCCGCTGCAGGTAGCCCTGACTACGCCGCGGTGTAGCTCGAGTCTAATGGGGTCCGCAACCCACAAAGGTCGAACGCCTGGTCCCCTTGTGCCCCTCGGCCAAAGCACGGCACAATTCGATCGAGACACGCGAGGCCGTTGTGGGTACGATGGCCCAGTCAGAGACTCGGCGCGTGAGACACCTGCGAGGTGAGATGGCTGATCGCCATGTTGACTGCGATTCCGCGACGCGGCGTATCCGGACGGCCCGATTGCTGCTCCGGCCGTGGGCTCTTGATGACCTCGCGTCGGCCTACGACATTTACGGCGCACCGCAAGTGTCACGCTGGCTGTGCCCGGCCCTGGCCCCTGTCGCCAACGCCAACGACCTGCGCCCGCTACTGGCTGCCTGGATCAACGAAAGCGATGCAACTGAGGTGCCACTTGGGCGCTGGGCGATCGTTGATCAGCGCTCCGGTGAGATAGTCGGCGGGGTGGCCCTGCTCTCACTGCCGCCGCGATGCAACGATCTTGAAATCGCCTGGCAGATATCGCCGACGTGGTGGGGTCAGGGCTACGGTGCAGAAGCCGGCCATGCCGTCGCCCATCAGGCTTTCGACAACATTGGTATTAGCGAGCTTTTCGCTGTTATCAGGCCGGGAAACCACCGCGGTGTGGCTACCGCGCGGCGCGTTGGAATGGACTGGGTCGGCGAGACCAACAAGTACTATGGGCTGCACCTGCAGGTATACCGACTCAAAAAAGCCGACCTAGATCTACCCGAACCGGCATGCGCTCCGGCGCCCTAGACCGACCGCAGCCCCCATCGCGTGCCATACCGAACTTCCCGCTCCCCCAAGGCCGCAGCCCGATCGTAGTCATCCGCGGAATGCGCCGCTGGCTATTGCAACACACCGTTGCTTTGTGGGGTAAAAAACCCAATCGCGGACCATCGCGGGTAGTCTGTCGTCATGCCTGAAAGCCACGGCGAGAATCTGCCGGTGACGCAGCGAGGACGCGCCACACGTGACCGCATTGTCGGCGCCGCTGCCGAAGTGCTCATGACAGAGGGGCTTACCGGTTTCAGTGTCGACCAGGTACGACAGATCGCGTCAGTCAGCGGGTCGCAGCTGTCGCATTATTTCGCCGACAAAGATGCGCTCATCCACGCCGTCATCGCGCGCCAGATCGAAGTTCTGCTGGACTTCCATCGGCAGCCTGCACTGCGCGGCATGGATACCTTCGACGATTACGAGCAGTGGGTCGAGCTGACGATGCAGTTCAGTCGCCGCAAGTTGCGCGCGCAGCCTGTGCCGACCTTCGGTGTGCTGGCCGGTCAGTTGAGCAAACATGACCAGAACACCCGCGAACTGCTCGCCAAGGGCTACCAGCAGTGGTCAGCGATATTTCGGCGCGGCCTGACCCGGATGAAGCGAAATGGCCTGCTGGTTGACTCCGCGAACCCCGCGGCGCTCGCCAACGTTTTGATGAGCGCTCATGAAGGAGCAACGCTGCTGTCCAGTACCTACGGCGCGACGTGGCCGGATCGCGACGCCCTGACGTTCGCGCTCACCTACCTGCGGCAGTTTGCCGCCCATCGGGAAGACCAGCTCAGCGATCCCACAGCGTCCACGACAAAGGGCGGCCGGGCGCGGACGGGGACGGGCCGGTGAGTGGCCCTGCATCTATGGGTGGCGTCGAACGCCGAGCACATGCAGGATTGCAGATCACCGTCGCCGATAACGCCGACGACAACAAATTCGAAGCCCGGGTGGACGGTCAGCTGGTCGGCTGGCAGCCTTACCGCCGCTATCAGACCCATATCGTGTTGATGCACACCGAGGTTGACCCATCGTGGCGTGAACGCGGCATCTCCTCCGCGATGATCGACGGGGTGCTCACCTTGATCCGCTCGGCAGGCGTTAGCGTCGCCCCGTATTGCAAACTCACCAGTGACTACATCCTGCGCCACCCCGAATACCGCGATTTGGTCCCCGACCAGTACCAGGCCTTGTTACGGCCGATATCTCGGCCGGGAACGCGTTGAGCGGCAACCGAACCCGGCCCCACAACACCGTCTGCCCGTGGTGAACGCTGCTCGCTGCCCGACCGCCACCGGTGGCAGGCCCCGCAGCAAGCCGCAGTCCCGGGCATCAGCACAGACTTCTCGGGCGGCCGCATACGAGATCGTGCATCCACGGTCCGATTAGACCTGGTCGACATCTGCTCGCCCGAGGTCAACAGCGCACCGAAACGACTAGTCTTCGTTAGGCTCACGGCGAAATGCTGCGCGACGCGGGACCAGCGCACCCGCAGAGGAATGTCGATGACAAGCTGTCAGCGCGTGACCACTAGCCACCATCGGGCGTCGCACTGTGGGCGGCTATGACCGGCGCAAAGGGCAACCACATCGCGGGTGTGAGCCAAACGGGCGAACGGGCAATCGTTTTGGCAACCAAACTCAACAGCCCGCACATTAGCGATCAACTGATTCAGCGAACCACGCTGCTCGACGCCATGGCTGTCGCGCTGAGACGCAAAATCACCTTGGTAAGCGCACCCGCGGGCTGGGGCAAGACCACACTGCTCGCGCAGTGGGTGGTCAGCCACACACAGACCGCCGGCGGCCCCGTGTACGGATGGCTGTCAATCGACCCGCCAGACAACGATCCGGTGCGATTCTGGACATATGTGATCTCCGCGTTGCACAAGGCCAGCCCCGCCCTGGGAGGTCGCGCGCTCGAGCTGGTCGCGATGGGGGCTAATTCGCTGCTGGCCGCGCTACCCACGCTTCTCAACGAAGTGGCAGCAGCCGAGGGCCAATTGGTGATGATTCTTGACGACTATCACCTAATCACCAACCCCGCCGTGCATGAGCAGATGGAGTTCGTCCTCACCCGGATGCCAGCCAACCTGCACGTGGTGCTGGCCACTCGTGCAGACCCCGCATTGCCCTTGGCCCGATTCCGGGCACGCGGGGAACTCACCGAAGTGCGCGGCACCGATTTGCGATTTCAACCCGAAGAGGCCGGGCAGCTATTCAACGCCATCCTGCACCTGGGCCTTGCAGACGATGACGTCGAGCTGTTGTATCGGCGCACCGAGGGATGGGCGGCAGGTCTGTATTTGGCCGCGTTGTCGCTCAGCGGGCGATCCGACGCCGACGCGGTCATTAAAACGTTCGATGGAGACCACCGTTACATCGCGGATTACCTGATGGCCGAGGTACTGGACCGCCAGCCCGAGAAGCGGCGCCGATTTTTGCTGCGGACGTCGATATTGCGCAAACTCAACGGCGCACTGTGCGACGCCGTGCTGCATGACACGGATTCTGCCTCGGTGCTCGAGGCGATCGAGCGCGAGAACTTGTTCGTGATCCCCCTGGACCTCTCGCGCCGCTGGTATCGCTATCACCACCTTCTGGCTGAGCTGCTCCGCGTTGAGTTGCACCGTAGCGAGCCCGACCTAGTGCCCGAGCTGCATCGGCGGGCCGCGGCTTGGTCGACGTCGAAAGGCCTCATCGACGCCGCGGTCTATCACTTGACCGCCGCCGGGGACATCACTGCGACGTCGCAATTCATCGCTGAGCACTGGGTGGATGAATTCAACGCGGACGGGCTGTCGACCGTGACTGGCTGGCTGGACTCGTTACCCGACAAGATTGTTCGCCAAGATCCCCGGCTGAGCGTGCCGCGAGCCTGGATCGCGGTGAATGAGGGCCGCGTGAACGAGGCCGCGGGCTGGATCGACGCTATCGAGGCCCGCGCAGATGCCGATGCGGCGGCCGGGGGCACGATCGCTGCTCAAGCCGCGATCCTCCGCGCAATCCATGCGTTCAAAATTGGCGACATCACCACGTCCCGGGAAACGGCGCGGCGGGCGACCGGGCTTGATCTCGGTGACGCGCCGCTGGCCCGTTCGGGCCTGTACTGCATCTACGGAAACGCCCTGTACTTTTCCGGACACCGCGCCGCAGCTCAGGCCGCGTACCGGCAGGCCGCCGCGCACGCCGAGAGGATCGGTGATCGGCGCTATCTCATCTACGCGCTGGGTTATCTGGCGTTGATCGCCGCCGAGGCCGGTGACATAGCCAGCGCCGAACATCTGGTCAGACGCGCCAACGGGGGCGGGGCCGTCCTGGGCGCTCAGGAGTATTTCGTCGGCGTGATGGTGTGCATGGCGGCGGCGGAGATCTTCACCCGCCGCGGTGACGTCTCTGCTGCCGCTGACGCCGTAGGTATGGCCGTGGCCTCAGCCCGACAAGGCGGCGCCATTCCCGAAATCGTCAAAGCGCTTCTTGCACAAGCGGAGATCGCCGAACTCCTTGGCGATCATCACACCGCCCGCACAGCCCGCCGTGAGGCCTGTTCCTCGATCGAGCAGCGCCACGGGTCCGGCATCGACCCGGCATTATTGCGCGCTGCCGGCGCACACCCCGACGTCTCACAGGCGCCGCCGGCCGCGCCATCTAACGCCGCTGACAAACTGACCGCCAGAGAGCGCCAAGTCCTAAGTCTGCTGGCCACCCGGTTGTCACGTCGCGAGATCGGTCTCCAGTTACATGTGTCGGTCAACACCATCAAAACCCAGCAACGCTCGCTTTACCGCAAACTCGGCGTCGTCGACAGACACGCCGCGGTCGAGCGGGCCCGCACGCTCGGCTTGCTGTAACTCGACCAATCGGCCCGGGAGCGGCTCGCACACCACCGAGAACACAGGTCAGCGAGTCGCCCGTCGATCCAAGATTCACCCAGGTGAATTTTGGGAGTGGGTGATGACATTTCACCCGGTCAATGGGCAACCTTGCCTGGATGACATCAGTATTTCGCGTCGACGTACACGAGCAGGCCCACGTATTACGGGACTTCGGCAAAGCCCCTGTGTCGCTTGGCCTATATTCCCTGCTGCGCAAAGATCACGATCGCATCATCCTGACCGGAGCGGGCGCATCGCACTTTGCGGCACTGCCCAGTTGGCGGCGGTTGACCTCGGGAGGCCGGGACGTCTGCTGGATAGACGCTCGCCAACTCATCGCGAACCCAGAACTGATAACCCCGAATTCATTGCTGGTAGCGACATCGCGATCAGGTAGAAGCGATGACGTCGTCGCGCTAGTTACCACCTTGTCTGAAAAGACAAGGCCCGCTGCGATTATCGCGCTCACTGACGATCTCGCGAGCCCCTTGGCCGGGGTCGCCGACAGCGAAATTCTGTTGCGCAGCCAGTCCTCGGGCAGCCCTAGGGGATTCTTGAACATTCTGGCCGCCCATGACTACATCACGTCGATGATTCTTGGCCAGGACAACGACGATGTCATGGCCACGGCACGCGTGGTGGCTGCCACCAAAATTCCCGGCCACCTGACGCAGGCGGCGGCCAGTCTTGCTGAGGACCCGAATTCCCGGCTGGTCTACATCGGTTTCAGCGAACATGCGGCCGCCGCGCTCTACGCCGCCCTTCTCACGCAAGAAGTCACGACAGTCACCGCCGATGGATACCCCAGCGACGATTTCGACCCCCACGCCGCGCCAGCCGGCTTAAACGGGTCGACAGCGGTGCTCTTCACTGGCCGCGATCCGGCCGACAACGCACGGGCTGTTGAACTTGCCGCTGACCTTGACGCCGCGGGAGCGGAGGTCGTCCTGATCGGTAGCCGCGCAGTCGGAAAAGCGACCTGCATCCGAACTCCCACAGGTCATGTCAGCGCCCAAATGGCTCACAGCGTCGTCATCGCCGAGTACTTCGTGTCGTTGTTGGCGGCCTGACCCGAACCGTCGTCGACAGCGTCCCTACGGCATCGGTGCGGCGCATAGCCCGAGTGGGACGAAAGGCCCAGTGGCTAGGTCGATTTCTTTGGCCGTGAGCGTCGCGCACGCCCAGCCTTGGGCGCCGGGGATTCGGCGGCGTATAACCGCACGTATTGGATTGCGGCACTCAGGGCATCCCGCAACGGCTTAATCGACTGGGTGGTTTGCGACAGTAGGGATCCGCCCTGATGGGCGGCGACTAGCACCCGGGCCAGATGCTTGGGATCGGCGTCGGCACGCAATTCCCCGCGCTTGACCATCGTGGTCAATCCCGCACGCAACAGGCCGATCAGCTCGTCATAGACCGCGGTCAGGTCGGTGCGTAGATCGTCATCCGGGGGGACCAGTTCCCCTACAAGCGAGCCGAAGATGCAGCCGCCGGAACAGTCGAGGTCGATTTGCAGCTGCACATTCCGATCAGCCCATTCCTGTAGCGCCGCAAAGCTATCAAGCCGGCCCAGCCCGCCGTCCGTCGACAACGTCATCACTTGATCGCGGCGCCACGCGATGACGCCCCGAACCAGCGCACGTCTGTCCGTAAAGTAATGCGTCAGTTGAGAACCACTCACTGACGCGGCGCGGCGCACATCGCTGAGTGTGGTGTTGCTCAGTCCTCGACGATAGATGAGATCAGCAGCTGCGCCGGTGATGCGGGCATACGCGATCCGCCCTCGAGGGGTGAGATCGCCTGTCGTGTCGTCAATCATGTCAGTCGTCGTGAACGGCTCCGTCGGGACGCAAATACCATTGTTGTCTAATGATGATAAGCCCCCGCATGTTCGCGCATCAGGCATCGGCTGCACGCGTCGTGCAAATATCTCCGTCGGTGGCTGCCTCGCGACCGGAGAGCCCCCTCGTGGCTTGGCCGGCCGACGTGTAGCAGTTGGCTGCTTAAACCCGCTTTTTGGCTCGGCGCTTGGGACTGTCTCCACGTCCCGAGGTTGGTGGTCTGTCAGCGGCGTTCGCAGCGAAAAGACGAACATAGCTCAGCGCGAAGTCGAGCGCATCGGCATCCGGCCACCGGCGAGGCCGGTCCAAGGCGCGAATATCAGCCCCCTGGTGCGCACTGAGTAGTAGGTAAGCAAGTTGCTCAGGGTTTGCGTCGTCAATTAATTGACCGCGGTCTTTCATCCGTTGTAGCCCGCCGGCGAGAAGCTCCACGCATTGCCGGTACCCGTCGGCCAGAAGCCGGCGCGTTTCGTTGTCAAGCGTGGTCACATCATCGGGCAATCCCGCGCACCTAGGAAGGGCAGAACGTCCCTTTCTGCGCCGTCCGATCTTCAGCGTTAGCTCCGCCCAAAGATCGAGATCTTCGAAGGTGTCCAGGCCTCGCAGGGCCGACTGACGGTGGAAGTCGTGCAAAGCCTGCGTTTGCCGGGAAACGATGGCGCGCACCAGCGAATCTTTATCTGTGAAATAGTGCGTGATCTGAGAACCACTCACCGATGCCGCCTTGCGGACGTTCTCCATACTTAACGCCACAAACCCGTCTCGCAGCACCAGTTCTGTGGCACAGCTGATGATGCGCTCCCGGGTCGCACGGCCTTTGACAGTAAATGACCGACTTTCCGGATCAACATCGGCCATGTAGATGACAATACCTCGCGATAGCAAGCCTACTGGGTCACTTGTCCCAGCGCTTCGCGACATCTGATACCGGTCGGCCAGATCAACTGGGTCATATCTCCCACTCGTGCGGTTCGTAGGGTAAAGTTTTGCCAAACACGCGCGGTATCGGCGCTACGCACGGGTGTTCGTCGCCCTTTCGGGTAAGTCGTCATATGGAGCTTCGCATGAATATGCGTCACGAATCGTGGGATCGTCTGAGTGTTCCACCCATTGCGGCGGTCTCGTTCGCCGATGAGCGGGGCCAAACACCGGGCTGTGCGCCGAGATAGCTCGTGAACGACGCTGCGGTCCTCCCGCCCGAGATTATCTCCGGACAGCTCTACGCCGGCCCCGGCGCCTCGAGCATGATCGCCGCAGCCGAAGCGTGGCGGCACGTCGCAGCCGAAACCGAGACCGCTGCACACGAATATGACGCCACCCTGCGCACCTTGGCCGAGGTGTGGCAGGGTCCCTCGGTGGCCGCCATGCTCGCCGCCGCCGATCCATATGCGCGGTGGCTGCATGCGACCGCCAACCAGGCCAACGACATCGCCGCTCACGCCCGCATCGCTGCCGCGGCATTCCAGACGGCTCTGGGGGCGGCCGTGCCCCCAGCTTTGATCGCGGCCAACCGTGCCGAGCTGGCACAGCTGTTGACCACGAACGTCTTCGGCCAGAACAGCGCCGCGATCGCGGCGACGGAAGCGATCTACGCGCAGATGTGGGCGGTGGATGCCTCCGCGATGAATCAATACCAGGTGAGCTCACGCGCTGCGACTGCGGCAATCGTGCCATTCCAACCACCGCCAGCCATGACGGTGCGGCGCCCGCCGAACCACCCGCCTCTACCCGCAGTCCATGCGTCATCAGGAGGGCCTGTCCCCACATCGAGCGGGGCGCCCGCAGCTGGGTCGGGTGCTGCCAGTGTCTCGACTGGCGACGGCACATCAACGATTCTCGGCATGGATCCGACCAGCATGGCCAATGTGCTGGTGAGCGCCGCAGGGTTCAGCGCGATGGCCGCCACCAATGCCGCCAATAGGCCATTACCTCTGATGATCGGCGCACCGGGCGGCGCGATGGCGCCACCAGTGGGCGTGGCCTCAACGGCAAGCAGGGTCGCTGAGATAGTGCGAGCCGCAGGACCGGTTGACACCGCTCCCGTGCTGGCGTCCACGGCTGGTGGTCACGTGATCGGCGGGCTGTCGGTTCCATCGACCTGGGACGCGCGCGTCGCCAATCTCAGCTCAGCGCGGCCCCTGGCGTCGGCACTCGGCGATGCTGGGGGCACACCACCGTTGGCGCTGCCCGTTGGCGTCGCGACACCGTCCAGCAACGGACGGCAACGGCGCCGTCGGCCGTACTCGCAGCCTGACGACTTCGAGTACGGGAGGCCGACGCCGAAGATTCTGGGCCACAACCCCTCCGGGGGCTAACACACCTGACTCAGGCGCTCTGCCGCTACGCGGCGCGGCGGCGAAGACGGGTATAGGAGTCAGCCAAAAGCCACAGCGACAGTCCCAACAGGCCAAAGTCTTTCAAAAGGAACTCCCCTGTTGCAGACAGCACGGGAAATCCTCCCGCTGTCGCCTCGCCTATTCCGGGAGTGCTCACCATGAAGCTGAGAGTTCCGATGAAAAATAGCGTGGCCAAAGCGCCGCCGAGGACGCCGCCACGTGGCCACCACGGCCCGAGCGCCAGCAGCAGTGCGGTTACCAGTTCAGCGCATCCGAGGAGTTTGCTGAACGTCGTCACCGAAATCAAGTGATAGATCCACGACAGAAACGGACTGTGTTGCCCCAACGGGGCTATGCCCTCGGCCTCGTAGGTGGTGGTCTTCAGGCCCGCGAACCAGACGAACACGAGGACGAGCGCGTAGCGCGCGATCCAGGGGGCCCATTGAGCGAGGCTGTTCGTGGGTGAGCTATCGCTGGGCTGG
>Ga0209114_1000019_pt1 | contig 10344 bp, 7 predicted proteins | sample TexAe_RefH0_O3_FD_187953 | JGI IMG/M metagenome (GOLD analysis project Ga0209114, IMG submission 187953) | Forest soil microbial communities from Davy Crockett National Forest, Groveton, Texas, USA - Texas A ecozone_RefH0_O3 (SPAdes) (version 2) | ecosystem: Environmental > Terrestrial > Soil >...
TAAAATAAATATTACTTGCTATATTAGTATATAGTATTAAACTATTTACTATAAAATTATTGAGTTTGATGATGACTCTGATTGAACGCTGTCCAAGTACTTGACACATGCTAATCGTACGATTATTTAGTATATATACTAAATAATAGTGGTGTACAGGTGAGTAAAAGATAATTTGACTACCTTAAAGTAAGGTAAAAGATCCCTTATATAAAAAGGAAATTAAAGGTCCGCTTTAAGATGTAATCTTTATCACGGAGAGTAATAGAAAAGGTAATGTCTTTTCTAGCTAATATCCGTAGTCGTGACTGAGAGGTTGATCGACCACATTGGGTCTGAAAAAACCCCAATGCATATTAGTACAGCAGTGAGGAATATTGGTCAATGGCCTAAAGGCTGAACCAGTAACTTGGAAGAATGTAAATGTATTAATTATTAATACAATAACGATTAATTCGTATAAAATTCTAAATAGAATAATGATAATGACAATTTTCTATTTATAAGTCTTGACCAAATTACGTGCCAGCAGTCGCGGTAATACGTAAAAGACTAGTGTTAGTCATCTTTATTAGGTTTAAAGGGTACCTAGACGGTAAATTAAACTCTTATTGAGTATCTTTTTACTAGAGTTTTATAAGAGAAGGAAGAATTTTTGGAGTAGTGATAAAATACTTTTATACCAAAAAGACTGATAACGGCGAAGGCATCCTTCTATGTAAAAACTGACGTTGAGGGACGAAGGCTTGGGTAGCAATAAGGATGTGCGATTTGCTAAGTTTTAACAAAAACTGTATAACTTTAAGATATTAATGATTATACATTGTATTTCATCTTACAATAGCCTAATTAGATATGCATTATGGGTAACTGTTTTGTATAAAGCTCTAATATAAGTGTAAAAACTTTTAGGCTTTCTTCTATGGTTAGAGAAATCGAACCAATGTAATTAAAACTCTGATTTACTAGGCATTTAGCGTGTCCTTGGTTAAATGAAGATGAACGCATGGTTTACAGAGTAAAGTTGGAACCTAAGGAAGAGTTGTTTTTGTTAAGGAACAAAGTAATGCCTATAACTGGCAAATATTACCCGACCTTAGGGTCGGGCAGATATTTGCAAGATTTATTGTAAAATAAATCATAGGTTAGAGGTAAAAGGATAATGTAAAAAGCGAATGCAATTCTGTAATGGAATTGATAGGGAATATTCCTAACTTGAAAAAGTGCTGACTTACATATAGATGTTATTTATTATTTAATAAAGTATATATTTTAAATATTATAATGTAATGGACATTGGAGAACAATATAATATTTAATAAAAAAAAATTCAGATTCTCCATATTTAAATTTTAAATCTATCGACCCGGTGGGGTATAGATATTACGTGTATAGCATATATAAATAAAATAATAAATAAAAATGAAAATGTTTAATAAAAATTGAATTTCTTGATTCATTGGGTTTATAGACGCAGAAGGTAATTTTCAAATGTTTCCTAAAAAGAGAGTCAGATCTTCTGGTGAAATTGCAAGATATAATGTAGGTTATAGTTTTCATTTGTCTTTACATGACAGAGATTCAAGTATCATAAACGATATCCAAAAAAAATTAGGGGTAGGTTTAATCTATAAATATAGAAATAGACATGATTGTCGTTTAGCTGTAAATAAAAAGTCAGATATATTATATTTAATTGATAATATATTTGATAAATATTCATTAGTTACAAAAAACCAATTAATTAGATATAATTTATTAAAAAATGGTATAATAAATGATATAGTAGAGTTTAAGACTTTAAAAGAATACCAAGATTATAAAACTAATAGTTTATCATCTATTACTGATCAAGTAAATAGAGGAAATGATAATAAATATAATAATATTAGTATAGATAATTGAATAATTGGATTTATTAACGGTGAAGGTTGTTTTTATTTAAATAGAAATAGATGTAACTTTTATATTGAACATACAGATAAACAGGCGTTAGAATTAATAAAAATTAGATTAGACTTTGGACCTAATGTATTGGAAAGATCTAGAAGATTACGTGATATAGGAAGAAGAAAAACAACTTATCAATTAATTATATCAAGTAAAAAAGATCTTAAAAGTTTAGTTATGTTATTAGATAATAGTGATAATATTCCATTACAAGGTAATAAATATATACAATATGTTAATTGAAAACAACATTTAAATATTTAAATAAATAATGTTTGAGCCGTATGCTATGAAAGTAGCACGTACGGTTCTAAGAGGGGGAAAGTCTGAGAGGACCTACCTATCTCAACTAGATACCCTAGTAGTCCAAGCAGAAAATGATGAATGTCATAAACTAGATAATTAATTTAGTATATAAATGAAAGTGTAAGCATTCCACCTCAAGAGTAATATGGCAACATATAAACTGAAATCATTAGACCGTTTCTGAAACCAGTAGTGAAGTATGTTATTTAATTCGATAATCCGCGAAAAACCTTACCACAATTTGAATAATAAATTATTATTTATTACAAGCGCTGCACGGCTGTCTTTAGTTAATGTCGTGAGATCTGGTTAATTCCTTTAATTAACGAAAACCCTCATTTTATTTATATATATAAAATGGTTCACCGTTATATTGGTTTGATAAAAGGGATTAAGACAAGTCATCATGGCCTAAATGTTGTGGGCTGATGTGTGTTTTAGGAAGACACTAAATTGGCTAAAGCTATCAAACTCCGGGGACCTCCTAAAGATTTTGATACTAAACTATAGTTGAAAAATTATAAGTGGCTGAACTAATCACTCAGGTAAAGTAATAAGTCAAAATATGAACGAAAGTGAAATGGAAAATCGCGGATCTAAGTCAGATTTATCAAAAAAATCTGTAAAAGAGCAAAGAGTAGACGGTAGTTGACTTCTAAATAAAACAGCTAATCCAAAAAGAAGTTTAAGGTGTACTCTAATGGGTTTCGAAAGAAATTATCAAGTCAAAATCCTTACTAACCAATTATTAAATAAATTTTATTCTACAAATTCTATAAATATAAATCCATGGTTTATAACTGGATTTTCAGATGCAGAAGGATCATTTATAATTTCTATATCTAGAAATGAAACAAGTAGATTAAAATGAAGAGTTTCAGCTTATTTTTCTATTCATGTACATAAAAAAGATTTACTATTATTAAATTTAATACAAAAAACATTAGGTGTAGGTATAGTTAGAAATAATAATGAAAATACTGTATTATTTAGAGTAAGTAGTATAAAAGAATTACAAATAATTATGAAACACTTTAAAAATTATCCATTAGTTAGTGCTAAGTATTCAGATTTTTTATTATTTGAACAATGTTTAGAATTAATAAAAAATAGAGAACACTTAACTGAAGAAGGATTATTAAAAATAGTATCTCTAAAAGCAAATTTAAATAAAGGTTTATCTAAAGAATTATTAGAGGCGTTCCCTAATATTAAAGCTGAAGATAGACCAGAATATAAATTTTATGGTATACCAAATCCGTCATGAGTTTCTGGATTTGCATCTGGAGATTCATCATTTAGTATTTCTATCGAAAATGCAACAACTAGGATAGGTAAAAGAGTAAGATTAATATATGAAACTTGTTTACATATTAGAGAAAAAGATTTATTAATCGGAATATCAAAATATTTTAATAGTTTATACTTAGAATCAAATGAAGATAATAGAAAAATTCCTGTATATTGTAATGAAAGAACAAATATTGCTTTACTACAAATAAAAAATACTACAGATATATTTAATAAAGTAATACCATTTTTTACTGAATATCCTATATTAGGTATAAAATCTAAAGATTTCAAAGATTTTAAAATAGTAGCAGAATTAGTAAAAAATAGAGAACACTTAACTGAAGATGGGTTAAATAAAATAATAAAAATAGTAGATAATATGAATTTAGATAGAAAATGAAAATAATATTTATAATTGTATGTTAAATTTGATTATCCGTGATAGACGTGCTGCATATGCCTTAACAAAAGGATGCAATATTGTAAAATGGAGCTAATCCCCAAAATTGGATATAATATGGACTGTAGTCTGTAATTCGACTACACGAATAAGGAATTACTAGTAATCGTGAATCACCAACGTCACGGTGAATTTAATCTCAGCTAGGTACTAACCACTCGTCAGGCGCTGAAAAAAGTATGTGCAATAAGTTTAATTTATCTATGTGTTATTATTTATAATTAGGTTAATATATACGTAGGTGTAATTTTCGTATGTATGACTTTAATTGGTGTTAAGTCGAAATATGGTTCATGTAAGGGAACTTGCATGGGATGAATAATTATTAACAAAAAAAAAAAGTGTATATAAATATACATTAAGCCTATTGTGGAATGTTGTTCTATAATAAACAATAAATATATCATTTATGGTACAATCTGGTTCGAATCCAGATATGGGCTATGAAAAATACAAAAACTATAAAAAGATAAATAATAATTATTTATAAGGAAGGTTCCATTATTGGTAAAATGGGTTGAGCTGTAAACTCACTAGCAATATGCTTGTAAGAGTTCGAATCTCTTGCTTCCTAAATCAGTTTAATAAATTAATTTTTATTTATTAAAACATATACTTTCCTGTCTTGATGTTATAATATGTTTATAATAATGATAGATTAATCAATATAAAATAATGAATAATTTATATTTAATTAAAGATTTTATTAATAATGGTCTACAAATAGAATTACTAGATATTATTTATTTAGTATCTTTTTTTTTTGGTATTTTCACAATTATTAGTATAAATCCTATTATATCTGTTTTATTTTTAATAGGTTTATTTATGGAAGTAAAACAGCTCTAGCTTTAATATATTTATGTTTGTTTTTATTAGTAATTTATTGTATAATATAAGTAGTTGAAGGGATATTTATAATTGAATATATTAATACTTTAACGGAGTTATATGAAAAGTTAAAAAAATAAAATTTATATCTATTTATTACTTTAATAAATTTTAGAGACTTTAGTTCAATAGGTAGAACATATGACTTTTAATCATTATAGTATGAGTTCGATTCTCATAAGTCTTAAATAGTTTATTTAGTTTTATACCTTTTTAAAATGACTATAAGTTAATGGTAGACTACTCGTTTACCATACGAGGTGTGTTGATTCGAATTCAACTAGTCATAAATATGTTAAATATATATATATAATGGCTATAAGTTAATGGTAGACTATTTGCGTTCCATGTAAAATATGTTGATTCGAGTTCAACTAGCCGTAAAAAGGGTTAATATATTATCTAGTTATAATATAAAAATATTAAATATAATATAAGTAAAAAATATAATATATTTAGAAAAAAAAAATAAGGATTAATAACTATATATAGAGGATTTTTAATTATACTAAAAGGTTAGTATATTATATTTTTCTTATATATTAATAATATTAATATAACTAAATTCATAGGGTTGGTAACTTAATTAGGTAAAGGACTTTCTTGTCACGAAAGTAGATGTCGGATCGAGGCCGATCTAACCCGTATTAAAGTTATAGTAATTAAGATATATTATAAAGTAAAGTAATAGATAAAAAAGGAAAAGTTGCTATAGGTAAGATATTTGCTAAATATTATGTATTAACACTTAGATGTTCGATTCATCTTTTTTCCGAATAATTAATAATTCTATATAAATTAACAAATAAATTATATTAATGGTAATCAATTTCATTGATACATTGTGTATAAATAATAATAAATTAAATAAAATGATGAATAAAATAAATAATAAATTAAAAAAAATGATGAATAAAATAAATAATAAATTAAATCCAAATTGAGTAACAGGTTTTACTGACGGTGAAGGATCTTTTATGATACTTTTAGAAAAAAATAAAAAATCTGAAAATAAATGACAAGTTAAACCATGTTTTCAAATAGCTTTACATACTAAGGATAAAGATTTACTTTTACAAATTAAATCTTTTTTTGGTGGGATAGGAAATATTAATACTTATAGTAATTTAACATCTTATAAAGTTATTAAAATAAATGATATTATTAAAATAATAATACCTCATTTTGAAAAATATTCATTAATAACTCAAAAACAAGCTGATTTTATTATATTTAAAAATATAGTAGAATTAATAAGTAAAGGTGAACATTTAAATGAAAAAGGTTTGGTAAAAATTATTAATTTTAGAGCCTCTTTAAATAATGGATTATCAGATAAATTAAAGATTAGTTTCCCAAATGCAATTAAATTATTAAAATCTGAAGTAAAAATACCTAATAATATAGATCTTAATTGAATAGCTGGTTTCTTTAGCGGAGAAGGTTGTTTCTATATTAATATTACTAAAGCTATAGATTATAAAATAGGTTATTCTATATGATTACATATTATATTTAGTCAACATTATAGAGATAAAATTCTATTAAATAAATTAATGAATACATTAAAATGCGGTAGAGTTTTTAAACATCCTAAAAGGGATATAATGTCTTTAGTAATATCTAATTTTGAAGATATATATACTAAAATAATACCTTTATTTAATGAATACAAAATTAAAGGTATTAAATCTTTAGATTATGAAGATTTCTGTAAAGCAGCAGAAATAGTAAAAAAAGGAGATCATATAAAATTAGTAGGATTAGAACAAATAAAATTAATAAAATCAAAAATGAATAAAAAAAGAATTAATAGTAAAAATTTTTAATATAATTTTTAAATAATTATATAAAGGGCCTAGTTTAATTGGCAAAATAGGTGACTTCAAATCTCTTGTTTTCAGTTCGAGTCTGAATGCCCTTGTAAAGGTTTTATAGTTTAATAGGTAAAACTACAAGCTTCAACCTTGTATTTTCTTGTCGAGAAAATAGATACCGGATCGATACCGGTTTAACCCGATTTTTTTTTTTGGAAAGGTAGCCATAGGTAGGGCGGGTCGTTTGCTAAACGATATATATATATATATCTAAGAGTTCGAATCTCTTCTTTTCCGAGTATAATTAATACTAATTATAAACTATGTATATAAAAAATATTAAAACAAAAATGAAAAAATTAAATCCAAATTGAATTACAGGTTTCACAGATGCTGAGGGATGTTTCTACATAAATTTTTATAAAAATAAAAATAAAAACAAATGACATATACAACCGAGCTTTCAAATAGATTTACATGCAAAAGATAAAAATTTACTAAGAGAAATCCAATCAATTTTTGAGGATAAAGGTACGATATTTACAAGTAAAATATATTATAAAGTAAGTTATAGAGTTTATGGTATATTAGATATTGTTAAAGTAATAATACCGCACTTTGATAAATACCCATTGATTACCAAAAAACAAAGTGATTTCCTTTTATTTAAAAGTATTATATAAATTATCAGTAAAGGTCAACATTTAACTGATTCGGGCTTATTTAAAATAGCTAGTTTAAAAGCTTCATTAAATAAAGGATTACCCGAAAAATTAAATAAATATTTCCCTACTATTATAAAAGTAGAAAGACCAAAGGTTAATATTCCTATAAATATAAATCCTCATTGAATAGGAGGATTTTATAGTGGTGAAGGATGTTTCTATGTAAATATATATAAATCTAAGTAACATAAAATAGGTTATGGTATTGCACTACAAATTATATTAGGACAACATAATAGAGATAGGTTATTATTAGAAAAAATAGTAAATATTTTAGAATCGGGTAAAATATATGAACGAAAAAACAGTAATACAATAGTTTAAACGATTTATAATTTTAAAGATATTTATATAAAGTTAATTCCTTTTTTTAAAGAATATAAGATTAGAGGTATTAAATATTTTAATTTTGAAGATTTTTGTATAATAGCTGAAATAATTAAAAAAGGAAATCATACAAAATTAGAAGGATTAAAAGAAATAAAATTTATAAAATCAAATATGAATAAAAAAAGAATTTTTATTAAAGGGCCTAGTTTAACGGTAAAATAGGTGACTTCAAATCATTTGTACCTAGTTCAAATCTGGGTACTCTTGTATTAATTAATAAAATTAATAAAAAATATATTAATTATTTGGTCTTTAGGTTCTTTAGTTTAATGGTAAAACTCATTCTTGATAAGAATGTATTCAATGTTCAATTCATTGAAGAATCATATATAATATGTGCCCGCGGGATTTAATTTATGTATATGTCAAGTTATTATAAGAGAGTTGGCTGAGTGGTTTAAAGCAGCTAATTAGAGATTAGAAGGAAGTTTTATTTCCCGTATGTTCAAATCATACACTCTCTGGTGATTATTATATAAATAAATATTGATTAATTTAAGGTTAATTAAAAATAAATTTTTATAAATTTAAATCTTATGTTTTTATAATTTTATAAAGTTTATTTTTTTTATTACAGGTTAGAGCCAGGTTGGTTAGGCATCTCTTTCGGGTAGAGAAAATGTTATGTTCGAATCATAATAACCTGAAACCTAAATAAATAAAATTAAAAATTATATATATATATATATTACTTGCTTTAAGACTTGTTATATGAATATAATATTTTAAAATATTTTTAAATATAGTATATAAAGAAACTATTACAGGTATTTTGCTATATATTAAAGAAATTTAAACAATACATAATGTAATTTCTAAGATAAATCTAATAATAAACAAAATGAATTAAAATATTTTAGTAATTTTAGGAAAATAAATCAAACGAGATTATATATTTAATATATAATAACTAATAAATTAGTTTTTATTTAAAATGTAATATTTTTAACTTAAATATAATATTTTTTATAAATATAACTAAGAGTAAAATGGATTAAATCTGTTTGAATAAAGGGGAACCTTCCTCTAAAGTTAAATATAATATATAAGCGATAGTGAAAAGTACCGTGAGGTAAAAAAAAAAAATAGTAGTTTTATAAGCAGCTCAAGTAAAATTTAAATAAAAAGTAAGAGCGTACCTTTTGCATAAGCGGTCAGCAAGTTAATTTTAGATGCAAGCGTTGATTATAAAAATCTAGCTTAGATAAACCAATTATGAAAAAATGAATTAGTATCTAGAATTAGACCCGAAGACTAGTGATCTTATTATGATCAGGGTAAAAAAAGCCCGAACGGTTTATCGTTGTATAGATATCCGAAGAATTGTGATAAGTTGGTGAAAGATAATACTGACTAGTATAGCTGGTAAAAAATAAAATAAGCAATTATTAAAGCCAGTAAGTGGAAGTGAACCTTCTGCTAAAAACCTTCAAATTGACGGGAACTCCCTAAAGCAATTTATACCAAACAATGTGGCAACACTAATTGTGGCACAGGTAATGACTCGTGGTATGGTAAAAAATAAATTGATATATGTGAATATAATGGGTAATCCGCAGCCAAGCACCTTAATGGTGTGCAGTTCATCGACTAAATGTAGGTTGGCGTATTAATATACGCTTAAGATATAGTCAAGCCTCATTCGAAAGAATGCAGGATAATGAAGTATTTATTAATAAAATTAACCTATACCCGCCCATAAGGGGCGGGGGAAATATTTTATAAATAAAAAGCTACAAAAACAATATTTATTTATACAAAATGGACTTCATCTTTTTTTCATCGGATGAAGGCAATATAATAGCTATAAAAATTTAGCTTAGATGATATTTTAGTTTATTTATTAGTATAGGATTTCCTATTTTATAAGGCTGTACACTAAAAAAAAATATTTTTAATGATTAGACCTATTGTAATTTACAGTAATTCTGATTTACAAAAAGATCAGATACTTAAAGAAAATAAGAATAAAGTTGTAGTATATCGTTGAGTTAATAATGTTAATAATAAAACTTATGTGGGAAGTTCTGTAGATTTTACTACCAGATTATATAAGTATTACAGTATTAAACATTTAATGGAAAACAAAACACACATACATAATGCTCTTGTAAAATATGGATATTCAAATTTTAGTTTAGAAATACTTGAGTATAGTAATATTAAAGATATAATAGAAAGAGAACAGTATTATTTAAATATATTAAAACCAGAATATAATATTTTACAAATTGCAGGTTCATCTTTAGGGTTTAAACATAGTGAAAAGACTTTAAACTTTTATAGGAATGAACGGGAAGTAAGTAATGAAACTAGAAAAAATTTATCTTTAGCTGCAACAGGTAGAATATTATCTAAAGAGGATAAAGATAAAATATCTGATAAACGTTCAGGTATTAAACTCTCAGAAGAGACAAAATTAAAAATATCTGGAGCCGCTATATCTTTAAGAGGAATAGCGGTTGTAGTTAAAAATATAAATACTCAAGAAGAAACTGAGTATCTAAGTTTA
>Ga0209114_1000022_pt1 | contig 9909 bp, 6 predicted proteins | sample TexAe_RefH0_O3_FD_187953 | JGI IMG/M metagenome (GOLD analysis project Ga0209114, IMG submission 187953) | Forest soil microbial communities from Davy Crockett National Forest, Groveton, Texas, USA - Texas A ecozone_RefH0_O3 (SPAdes) (version 2) | ecosystem: Environmental > Terrestrial > Soil >...
TATTTAATAATAAGTTTATAATACGTGATACTAATATTTTTAGTGAATAATTATTCATTTTCTAATATAACTTTTGTTTTTTATTTATTGTTCTAATAGTAAAGATTATAATGTATTTCTTCTTTAAAAAAAAAATGTTTAAATTTAATCAATAAAATACTTGTGTTAATATGTTTAAAGGTCAATTATCTTTCTGTTTCCTTTCTTTTAAGGAAGCTAAACAATCAGTTAACACCCCCCTCTCCTCCTCAAGACCTATAGAAATTGTAGAAAAGATGCGTAAGAATCATTCTAGAAGTAAAATAGTATATGAGTACAAAGCAGATAAAATAACATTAATTGCTAAATATGATTCATTAAGACAAGCTCAAGAAGTGAGTGGTCTTTCTCGTGAGTATATCGCGAGATGTATTAAAACTGGTAAATTAGCACATAATTCATCTTGGTACTCTTTTACAGAGCTTTAATCGTAATATTTATTGCTTAAGTAATTAATCCTTCACGTCTGTATTATAAGTATTATAATACCTATGACAAACTCCCCCCTTATACTTATAATAATAAGAATCGGAATTAAACATCTCCTTCGCGGCCCCAGCTCTTGAAATCTTTTTAAAAAAGAGCTTTGATTTAATTCAGAGAGCTATTAAATCTATTGCTCTAAAAATAAAAAACGTTCAATTAAAAGGAATATAGGGAATATACTTAACTTTACCATTTAAATAAAAAGTGTTAATCTTAGAACAAATATTAAACGCTTCTTCCAAGTTAAGAGAATCACCTGTATCTGTAAGATTGATAAGATAATAATAAGGAACAAGGATTAATCTATTGCAATTAACCACACTTTCACAATGATCACTTTGTAATATAAAAGGCCTCTTATCCCTTGGAATCACATATTGAGTTTCAAATCCTTTCAGTTTCGAAGTAACAGGAACAAAGTAATAGTAGCCTAATTCAATACCGGTTAAGATAAAAAAATGCTCTTTTTTAGCATAATCTTCTCCTCCTTCAATTGAATAGTTGGATTTAAAACGATAAATCTTTCCTAAGTAATATTCCATGATGTTCTACATTATTATAGAAGCCAATTCATTTTAGTTTTATCCTTTTCTATCCCGAAATACTCATAATTTTAAAAAAACCGGAATTAAACACCCCCCTTGATTATATTACTTTTGTTAATTAATACTTATTTTTGTAACCAGATAAAAAAAATACAATGTACACAACATACAACTTATATAATTTCATAATGACTTTTGATAGTCATTCGTTTTCGTTATTCGCTTCTGTTATATCAGAATCTTCTATTCATTTAGCTTTTGTTAGTCCAGACTCTTCTATTGAACCTTTCAATATAATTATGTTATTTTCTAGTATAGTTCCTATAAAGATATATTCAAATGCTGACCTTAATAAAGTAGTTTTAGCTAATTTTAACTATGATAATTATATATATTATTTCAAAAACAATAATATATTTATGTACAATTTCTTAGAAAATAAAATGCATAATCAAGATGGTAATTCTTTAATCCCTTATAAACCAATTGACAGATTTTTAATAAAGTATAATAAATTAATTAAAACAGAGTAGAGCTATTCTGAAATATAATATGAAGGAATAGACTCGAACGTTTTCTATGTAATAAAAAAATGAACTGATTAGATTCATATTTTTCCCCTTCTAAGTCATTGTACTTAGGAGGGTTTTTTTTCGATTTTTGTATGGAATTATATAAGATTTCATTTAAAATATTCTGGACAGTGAGAGTTGCACTCACATTAGGATGATAAGAAAACCCTAGCCTACTTTTAGCTTATGCCCAGTCTGTTGGGTGTAGATTATCTATATAATAATTCTACTATAAATTATTTTATTTCAACAATTTTTAAAGGATTTTTTAAAATAGAACTTTCATAATGATGAAATTTATTAAGATTTACTAATACTTCATAATATTTTAAGTTATATGCATAACAAATATCCTGTAAACTTCCTTTTAAAATTAATACTTTTGATCGATATTCACATGTTTCTGAATAATATTTGTTAAGAATAAAATTATAAAAATCTTCACGTTCATTGGATTTAGTAATAATAAAAATATGTAATTTTTTAGTTTTATAATATTTAAAAACTTTATTATTTCTACTATTATAATCTAAAAACTCATCATTCCATTCAAAATGTTTAAATACCACATTTTCAGCCATATTTAAGAATGGGTGAAATTTACGTAATAAACTTTCTTCTAAGAATTTAACAACAAAATCATTAATTCTTTTTAATAATATTAATTCTCCTTTACTTAATTTATAATCAGGATAAATAAATCTAAATTTATTTAAATAATTAGTATTTAAGTATAAAATTTTTATCTCAAAATTTAAAACATTTTTCTCATTTAATAAATAAAATCTTTGTATCTCATTTAATTTATAATTCTCATATAGAAAATTAATTGTTTTTCTTTTTAAATATTCCCCTATATTGCTAGTATGTGATCTAAATCTATTTTTAAAATTAGTTGTAGATCCTATGTAATATTGTTTATTAAAATTTATTATATAACATCCTGTATACAATAAATTCAATTTATTATCTTTAAGTAATCTTGTATCTAAGCCTGTTTCATTTTCATTAAAATTGAATATAAATTTATTATTAATATTTTTTCCAACTTTTGCATTTATTATTATTCTTTCATGCTCAAATTCATTTAATAGCCAAAGTTTTACCAAGTTTGAATTACTAAATCTTGATAAAATATATTGAATTTCTTCTATTTGTTTAAGAATATATTTATTAAACACTAACGGTGCTAATAATTTATCTTCTACATTTAAAATAGATTTTAAAAAAGTTTTATTTTTGTATTCAACAAGAGCATTCATTTTTTGTTTTTTATTTATAAGTTCCTCTTTATTTATAAAACGTTAGAGTGGGGTGTGGACATTTATTGTCCTTTAGGGGATTTTCTTTTATTAGAAGATCCTTTTCTTTTTCTCTGTTTTTCATTTTTAATTACATATTGCATTAAAAAAGAATTTTTAGGAGCATTTTTAATTTGTTCTATTAATTTTTTATTTTCAGCACTACGAAGTTCTACTGATTTATTATACATCTCAAGTATAATTGGATTATTTATATCTTTTGAATCTATAGTTTCACATAAATGCTCACCATTAAACTCTCTATCTCTTTTAAGATAAAATTCTAGAGTTTTTTCATCTTCATCTAAATCTGAAGAATTTTGATATAATTTAGCAATTTCTATATCTTCATCTGTTATTTCAAAATCATCATGTGGATATTGTTTTCTTTTTCGTGAATTATAATATGAAAATATTAAAAAACTATAGATAAATTCTAAGTTTTCAGTATAAAACCATGATAATAAATTATCAGGTGTCGTCAGGGAACCGTCTTGTAGATAAGGTATTAAATAGCTAATTAAAGCTATCGTAATTAATATTGTTGTTAATAACATTTTTATTATTATTTAAAGGGTTTTCCTCTTTATTTATAAAACGTTAGAGGGGGGTGTGGACAACTTACTGTCCTTTATTACTATTATATTCCATTAATACATAAATTTTAACTAAAATTTCAAGAATATCCTCATGATTTTTTATTGATTTATCCATAAATAATGATAACTTAGTTTTAATCTCATCATCAATTATTACACCTGACAATAAATTTATATCTGAGGTCTGATCCAATAAATTAGTTATTGGTACAACTTTCTCAGAACCCAAAAGGATTTGTCCAGAGGAAGAAATAACCTCAATATTTTGTTTTACTAAAGTATCAGGTGTATCTAACATCTTGTTATTGGCAGAATACAATAAGGGAATTATATTAGAATTAAAATTATCAAATTTGCTTTTAAATTCTGGTTTATCTAAAACTGTTAAGAATAAAAAATCATATAAAGCTTTACCTCCTTTTTCTATAAAAAGAGCCGCTATAAAAGATTCAAATATATCTGCTAAAAGTTTCCTATGTGCTTGAGCTGAAGAAGCTTTTGTAATATTTTCTTTTTTATGTGCCTCTGAATTTAAATATTTATATAGTCCTATTTTAAAACATAATGAAGAAAGATTAGATCCTTGAACTATTTTCGTTCTTGTTTGAGTTAATTTTCCTTCTGAATAATCAGGAAAAGAAAAATATAGGAAAAGAGATACATATGATTCCAATAAACTATCACCCAAAAACTCTAGAGTTTCATATGATTTTAATGAAATATCTTTAGCTCTACATGATTTATGTGTTAAAGCGATATTAAAATTTTTTGTATTACTAATATCCCCTATTATTTCATTAATTCGAGGATTAATAGTATTTTTAGTAGAATATAATTTGTAGGAACCCTCCTCACAAAGGGTTGTAATTTTTCTTAAATAATAATTTAAGGGCATTTTTACATTTTATTGTAATTAAAATTTAATCCTCCCGCAGGAGAACAACATAGATAGATAGATTTAAACTATTTAGTAATAAATAATTAAATAATTGCTTATATATAAATAATTTTTCCATCTAAGTATTTTAATTTTGATAAGTATTCTGAAAATAAAAAAACCCTCACATCCAAAATAGGAGTAAGGGGAGGGATAAATTTCTGTATAATTTTACCTGAGGGGAGTTTAGCCTTGTTATTAAAACGCTATTTTATCAAGGAGTTTAGCTTTGTTATTAAAACGCTATTTGCACTCATTTAAAGGCTTAATTGTATATTTATTACCAAAGAATATTTCAGAAGCCCTAATAATCTTTATGAAGTCCTATATTATAATATATTTTTAGCCCTCCAGGTCTAAATTTGTCCGAACAGTCTTGATTGAATTTAACATATATTATATATATAACATTCGAGCCTGCTAGAATAAGATCGGCCTATTCATTTTTATATTATCCCCTCAAGCTTGTGGGGGGGAAAGAAAAAGACTATAAGGCTATATAGAAGAAAGTTTTTATTTATTGCGCGGATGACAGAATTGAACTATCAATACAAGATCATGAGTCTTATGTGTTAACCATTACACTAATCCACATTATTATTATATAAATTCTAATGGTCGTTACCCTCTTTATTTGGTTTTTCCTCACAAACTCGCCATTGGATAACCAGGAGCTCGTCCTAAATTATTAGGGTTTTGTTACATAAATGAAAGTATAGTAGGCTGAGAGAAGATCGGTTTAGGGTATATAAGAATATTTATATTTTTTTTATTCTCCCCAAGCTTGCGGGTATAATTTATTCTGCTTTATAAGCAAAATAAAATTTTGCATCAATTACAAATATATTAGTATTTTTTTTACTTTACTCTTACCATATTCATTATTTTTTTTTACTTAATTCTTATCATATTCATTATTTTTAAATTAGTTTTGTCTTTCTACAAATAAAGTAGAAATAGGTTATGCAAACTCCACTTCTAGTGGATTTAACTTTCGTTAATGTTTCTTTTTAATATTACGTTTTTTTTTAAGTAAAATAATTTTATTTTACCCTCCGGGTGTTAAAGATAAGTTAATTACCCTCCGGGTGTTAAAGATAAGTTAATTACCCTCCGGGCGTTAATGATAAGGATTATCTCCTTCTACAGTAACTCGTATTAAATTAAGTACAACTAAAGGGACTGCTATTTTTGTGTATGATTTAAATGACTTACTTGTTATTAGTTTTACTTCTGCTAAAGAAGCTGCAAAACATTTTGGTAGCAATCATTTGACAATTTTTAAATATGCATCATCCGAAAAACTTTTAAAGGTCAATGGATTTTGTCATTAACTGCTAAGTAATTGTAAAAAGTTTTATTAGTCCTCTACCTTTGTAACTTCTTTTCAGAAGCCACTAGAAAAGGCTTAATTTTTATTAGTATTTTCTCGTTTTTCTTATACTCATGACAAATAATTATCAATAGTAAGTATAATAAAAATATATTATTCGAATTAGGTGTTTAAGCTAACTAGAATAACACCCCTCATAAGCTAACTTGAATAACACTCCCCATAACCTAAGTAAGTAATTGGAGTTAAAGCGTTACAAGTATATATACAACTTATTATAGGGTCAACAAAAATATGCTTTATTGAAATAAATAAAAGTTTTTTTCTTGGCCTCCGGCCGTTAATGATAAGGATAATTTTCAAGATTATAAATATTTAGTACTAGATGGCTTAAAATATTACTATTCTTACACCTCATAGATAACTTTAACATCCTCTAAAAGAAAATGAAATAGTTAACTCCCTATTTTGATAAATCAAAATAATTGGGTAGCCTATCAAAGCAATAGTCTATTGCTAATTTTATTCCCTTTACATCCAAAAGATGTAGGGAAAAGAATAATTCATAGCTCTGTTTCCTACTTATATGCTTTCAGTAGTTATCATTTATGCACATAGCTTTCCAGCCATGCATTCATTTATTTATAATGTTATACAACTGGTAAACCATAGGTGCACTTAATCTGGTCCTTGCGTACTAAGATAAACTGCTATTCTTATTCTAACTCCTACAGTAGATATAATCAATACTGATTCACATCGTATTAAACCCAACTCACGTACCTTTTTACTCGACGAACAGTCGAACCCTTGGGAGCAACTACAACCCCCAGGAAAAGATGAGTCGACATCGAGGTGCCGGACCACTGAGTCAATATGGACTCTCGTCAGTGACTAGCCTGTTATCCCTAGAGTAACTTTTATCAGTTGTGCGATAGCCATTCCATAATGAAACTATCGGATCACTATGACCCGCTTACGCGTCTGTTCGACTTTTTTGTCTTACAGTTAAGCTTGTTTATACCATTACGCTTAATTAGGTTATCATAAACCCATTGGTTTCCATCCAATTTAAACAAACCTTTGTACTTCTCAGATACTATTTATGAGAATCCCGCCCCAGGTAAACTGCCAATTAATCATTTTCCCTTTGGGGAACCTTTATAAAATATTATTTTATAAAATTTTCCAGGTCCTTGGTAAAACCAAGGAAGAATATTCAATAAACTTTATATATTTCAACCTATAAGATCCTGAATGTCAAAGACCTTCAAGACCTTTACCTAAAGGTACAAGGAAGGGGCAATATAAAGATTGAATATTATCTTAGTTAATTTTATATTAAGTTAAGGGCTCTCAGTTTTGTTTAATCAACTACCTTATTGCTGTATCTTAATAAAAAATTAACAATAATTAACTACAGTAAAGCTTCATAGGGTCTTCGTGTCTAGCTGTAGGTAAACCGCATCATCACGGTTAGTTCAATTTCACTGAGTCTCTCCTGGAGACAGTTGAAGTATCGTTAAACCATTCATGCACGTCGGCAATTATCCGACTAGGTATTTCGCTACCTTAGGACTGTCATAGTTACAGCCGCTATTGACCAATGTTTGATTTTTGATCGTGAAACCAAAAAATTTATACGTTTGGCATTGAGCAGGTATCACACTTTATACATCCATTATTATGTTGGCAAAGTGCTGTGTTTTTAGTAAACAGTCGTACCTCACATTTATGTGCCAGCCATCAAATAATATTATTATTTAATAGCCACTCTTTCTTTCGAAATTACAGAGTTATTTTGCCTAGTTCCTTCAGGAGAGTTCTCTCAACACCTTAGTATATTCTACCTGCCTACCAGTGTCGGTTTAGAGTACGGTATATTTTATATTATTTTTTCCTGTATAAATAAAAAGAATAAATCAATTCCTAGAGCTTTAAACTCTTTTGGACTCTTTAGAGCCTTAATTAATTTACTCTCTATTAAATATATTTATAATAAATTCCTCATCAATCAAAGCTTTCGCTTATATTCTTAGAGACCGTTTAACCCATAGCAATTTAATTTTTCTATGGAACCCTTAGGCATTCGGTGAAGCATATTTTAATGCTTTTGCGTTACTCATGTCAGCATAATCTCTACTATTATGTCAAGGTAATTAAAAATTACCCTTCATTCCATTTATAGTATGTTCTGCTACCCAGCAAATTTTTATAACGGTTCACTAGGAACCACCTACACTGATAATCAGAGAGGTATACTATTAATATTATTTTGCAGATAGAACATCGGTAAAATACTTTAGACCCGTTAAATTATTGGTGCATCATATATTAAAAAAGACCATTGAGCATTTACGCTTTCTCTAAATGATTGCTGCCTCCAAGCCTACATAATGGATGTTTTCTATACGACACTACCTTATATTCACTTAGTATTTATTTAGGGACCTTAGTTACTATTCTGGGCTCTTCCCCATTCGACTATCGGCCTTAGCACCCATAGTCTGACCCTATATCTTGAATTTATAACCATTGGTTTGATTGCCTTCAGTGGATAGAATCATAATAATCCCCCCATTAAATATAAATTGCATTTTTCAATGCAATCCCATTTGTCATAAATAACAAATGGATTGCTAAAAGCAGAGCACTACTTGCTATAATTCAAATATAGATCCTACCTAAATAGGTTTCGCAGAATACCAGCTATCTCCAGGTAAGATTAGCCTTTCACTCCCTACCACAGCTCATCCAGTACTATTGCAACAGTAGTTGGTTCGGTCTTACACCTGGCCATGGTAAGATCACCTGGTTTCGGGTCTTATATATAGTACTTTCCTCATAAATTATAAAAGGCCGGTCTAAACCAAGCCAATAATATATGATCGCTTTCACTAAGTATTATTATAATTATTCCATCCCCTTTACAGGAGATAAATTTTTAATTTTTTACTTGCACTACCTATAAACTCGCTGACCCATGATGCAAAAGGTACGTCGTCATATTATTTTATTTGTTTCATACTCCGACTGCTTATAAGATTATTGATTCAGGATCTATTTCACCAGTTATCTACTTGCTTTTCAACGTTTCCCTCACGGTACTATTCACTATCGCTCAATGATTCATATTTAGCCTTAGAGGATGGTTCCCCTAATTCAGACAGATTATCTTCCATCTTACTTTTTTTTTATAAATCATGTTCCCGGTTAAAACCAAGGAAACATAATTATTTGTTCTTAATTCCATCGTAAACGATAAACGAACAAATTATAATTTAATTATTACGGGACTATCACCCTCTTTGGTATATTTCACTTCCAGAAATTTCATTAATCCCAAAAGCATCTATATGATACCAGGGAAGAAATTAATTATTCATAATTAAATTATATATTATAGCCAGCTTTATGCCGGCAGGCTTATCTGTTTTCGCTCACCACTACTAGCAGAATCTCAGTTGATTTTTTTTCCTCTTATTACTTAGATGTTTCAGTTCATAAGGTTGTTTATTTATTTAAAAATTTTTGGTTTCCCATAGGATAATCCTAGATTTAGCTAAGCTTGAAATTATTAGCTAGGATATTTGGTATTTATACCTCCTTTATAATCATTGGCTAGTCATCCTCAATTAATCTCTTTATTATCTTGAAAATTATTTTACATATCAATACTGTTATTTTTTTTATTCATTGTTTATTAACCTTTTCTTCTTTATAGCTATTTTTATTAAATATATCTACTTAATCTGAAGCTGAACCTTTATCCTTTTTAAGAAAGGGGTCTTAAACTGTTAAAAACAATAGCTTTTAATTATATATTAAATTTATTGAATATTTAATATATATGCCCGGGCCCTCGATTTTTAAAATTTGTTAAACTTATTATTATTTAAAATTTGAATTTTAATAATATTTGTTTAAATCTACTTATCTCGAAAATAAAAAATAACAATATTATAACTACCCCCAGAGGGAGTGGTTCATCCCCCCCTAGTATAACTAATAATTTTAGTATCCTCGATATCACTAACTTTGAGAAGGGGCCGGGCTTTATTTATCAACAATCTCTAACAGATTTATTTTTTTTTTTT
>Ga0209114_1000023_pt1 | contig 9796 bp, 8 predicted proteins | sample TexAe_RefH0_O3_FD_187953 | JGI IMG/M metagenome (GOLD analysis project Ga0209114, IMG submission 187953) | Forest soil microbial communities from Davy Crockett National Forest, Groveton, Texas, USA - Texas A ecozone_RefH0_O3 (SPAdes) (version 2) | ecosystem: Environmental > Terrestrial > Soil >...
CGATCTCGAGCCGTACCTGGACCGCAAACCGAAGGATTTGTCCGGGGGCCAGCGCCAGCGGGTGGCGATGGGGCGTGCGATCGTTCGTCGACCGCAGGTGTTCTTGATGGACGAACCGTTGTCGAACCTGGACGCGAAACTACGGGTGCAGACGCGCAATGAGATTGCCAGGCTCCAACGGCGACTCGGCATCACCACCGTCTACGTCACCCACGACCAGGTCGAGGCTATGACCATGGGTGATCGCGTGGCGGTGTTGCGCGACGGTGTCCTGCAGCAGTGCGCGGTTCCACGGGAGCTGTACCGGAGTCCGGAGAACATGTTCGTGGCGGAATTCATCGGCTCGCCGTCGATGAATCTTGTGACTCTTCCCGTCGTCGACCACTCGGTCGCACTGGGCGACTGGTCGATCCCGGTCCCGCGCGAGATTACCGATACCACAGCAGAACTGGTGATCGGCATCCGGCCGGAGCATCTTGAAGTCGGCGCAACCGGTGTCGAAATGCAGATCGACATGGTCGAGGAACTCGGTGCGGACGCCTATCTGTACGGGCGAATCACCGCTTCCGACAACACTTTCGGTCAGTCGATCGTCGCACGTGCCAACGGCCAGGACCCACCGAAGCGGGGTAGTCGCGTGCGCCTACATCCGCAACCGGGCCACCTGCATTTCTTCGGTGTCGGCGGTCATCGATTGCGCTAGCTCCGGGTGGGTTACTTGGGAATCGAGGCCGCCATCTGGTCGGCTATTTGACTGGCGATGTCGGTCGGGTCGCCGTTCTGGCAGACCTTGGCGGCCAATAGGACGTTGCTCTGCGTGCGGAAATCGAAGGCACAGCGCCAAGCGCCTTGTTCACCGTTGGTTATTCCGATCGACGCCCACTGAGCCTTGTTGTCGGTGACTTTTGGGGTCTGTAGTTGGAACTGGACATTGCTTCCCGTCTCGCCGGGCACGAGCGCTCCGTCGCATCCATTGAGCCCACTCAACGCATTGTGGAAGTTGCGGTCCGCATCTTGCGCGTCGGGGTATGTCGCAACCTGTTGATCGACGATGTGCTGGTAATTGTCCTTCGCTTCCCGGTAGTCGTATCCGCGATATGCGGTGTAGTCGACATCCATTCCGAACGAATTCGAGTCGGGCCCTTCCAGCGGACTGCAGTTGGACTTGTCGCCGAAATCTCTGGGAGCCGGGGGATACAACACGGTGGTGCTGTCGCCGAGGTTGGTGCCGAGGATCTTGCTCGCCTGTGGCACGTCCACAATCACCGATTTGATCTTGTTCGGCGCGAGAAAACCTGCAGGTGCCGGAGGAGCCGGCTTGTCCGGAGGCGGTATCCGGGCGCTGATCTGATCGACGGCGGCCGCGGCAGCGTAGGCGCCGTTGGCCCATCCGCACATGGATGCCTCGACTATGACGTTGTTCTTGACGCGTGCCTGGTGGTCGCAGCGCCATCCAAGTGGTTGGTTTTTGTCGGTGAACTGCAGAGCCCCGAAAGTCACCGCATCGCCGTTAAACGGACCCGGAGCCAGGATTTTCCAGGTAGCGGGGTTATTTTTGGCTGCAATCGTGGCGGAATTGCAGTGGCCCAGGGTTGCGTACGCTTTGTGAAAGATTTCGCTGGCTTTGTCGGACGTTTCGAAAGTAGCGAAGTTCTGCGAAAACATCCCGACAAGGCTGTCATCTTTGGATGCCTGATTTCGGATTGAGCGGTACGCAGTGTTTTCCCCGTCGCCAAGGGCGTCCTTGGTAATTCCCATCGTCAGAGCGCAGTCCGGGTTGGTGTAGTCGCTCGCGGACGCGGTGGGCGAATCGAACTGTGACCTATCGCTGAGAGGCAGGCCGACAATCTCGTTGACATCCTCGTTAGACAACACCAAACTCTTGAGGTTGTTGGCGGGCAACGGTTTTGGAGGAGAAACAGAAGTAGCCGGCGCCGCGTCGGGAGCGTGGGTCTTTGACGTTTTCTGCGCCTGCATCGGGAACCATGATGGCGTGTGGCTGCCGCACGCCGCGACCATCAGCGCTGTTGCCGCGGCGTAACTCGCTACCAGAATGCGGCGCCGTCGACGGTGCGTCATCAGGTAAGGTCCTCTCGTTTATTCCAGGCGCAGGAGCAGGGATCAGGGTGATGTTAGCGTGCCGGACGATTGGGCCTGTACGGGTATGCAGTGGGACGCAGTTGACGAATGTAAACGCCACGGCGAAAGCGAAATTCGTTGATTCGGCAAAATTGCTTGCGGAATCAAGCATTTTTGCCGATGACCAGCATGCATGTGGAATTAATCGTCGAAGAAGTAGCGCTGATTCGGCTATCGGCCCCGACGTTATGCTTGGCGGTCATGCACGAGTCCCGTGGGTCTGCTCTGACGATGAGGAGGTGTTCCCATGAAGCCGGCGCTATTCGGTGTGACCGGAAGCGGCGAATTCGAACCGACCCACTTCGCGGGTAGCCACTGGGGCGACGATCATCTCAATGGGCCGGCGGTCGTGGGCTTGGCGGCGCGGACGCTCGAACTACACTACGGATCGCCCGATTTCATGCCGACGCGGCTGACAGTCGATTTGTTTCGGGCTGCACGCAGTGTTTCGACCGCCGTGACGTTCCGTGTCGTGCGTGACGGCAGGAGGGTGCGCAGCGCCGAGTGCGACCTTGCCCAAGAGGGTCGGTTGGTCGCAAGGGCAACGCTGCTGCAGTACCGGAGGTCGACGGCGCCGCCGGGCCGACTGTGGAGCGTGCCGACGACGATTCCCTTCCCACCACGGTTGGACGAGGGGGTGCAGACGGCGGTAGACAGCGACGCGGGTGACTGGAGTCGCTCCCCGGGAGATCATCAGAATGATTCGCGAAAGCGCTTCTACAACAGCGCTGTTAATGTTGTGGCGGGGCAACCCAACTCACAGTTCGTTCGGGCGGTGATGGTTGCCGAGGCAACCAGTTTGGTGACCAACCTCGGCACGCACGGAGTCGGCTACATAAACGGCGACTTGACAGTTGGATTGGCACGCTTGCCCGTTGGGGAATGGATCGGCGTGCAGGCCGATTCCCATTGGGCGACAGACGGCGTCGCTGTCGGCACGGCCACCCTTTTCGATCGCTCGGGTGCGTTCGGATCCGGTATGACCACCGCGGTCGCCAATCCGGCAGCCCAAATCGATTTTGCCAATGACCCGTTCCCGTTGCGGATACCTTAGGAGGCGCCGCTCACTCGTTGGAGGTTGAAATGGCCCGTCCGCGGATAGCTTTCAACCATGTCGGATTGTGCGTCGCCGACACCGCGCGATCGCGCCGTTTCTACGAAGGTCTGCTGGGTTTCACGTACTGGTGGGACCTCGAGCCGCCCGACGGGGGGACCGGTCAACTGCTGCAGTTGAACGAGCCGATCGGCTTGCACGCGACATATTTGGTTCGCGACGGTCTGGTGCTGGAGCTGCTTGCCTACTCGCACCGCGTTCTGAGCGGCGGGCCGGGTCGGGTCATGGACCAGGTCGGGCTTACCCATCTGTCGCTATCAGTGTCGGACCTTGGGGGGCTAGTCGCCGCAGTGGAGAGTTTTGGCGGATCGATAGTCGAGGGCACTGTTACTGAGCAGTCGGCAATGGTCCGCGACCCGGACGGTCAGCTGATAGAGCTGCTATCGGACTCCTGGCTCGCCGTGCTGCCACCGCGCCCTGGCGGCGCCACGAATGCAACGATCTAGGCATGACGCCCGCTGCTGGTCCGGTCGACCCTGTCCCGGATCCACATGACGGCGACCCGGATCCCCATATCGTGCTCGGGATCATCGGCGATCCGGGTGCCGCGTTTTCGCTGGCCCGCGAGCTCGTCGATACCGAGTTGAATTGCGAGCTCGACCAGCGGTTACCCGGTGCCCGCTGGTGCGTCGAAGTCATGGAGCACCGACTGGTGCAGCCTCCGGCGACCGACGCCCAGATCGTGAAAGCCGCGCGGAAAACGCTGCTTGAAAAGGGTTGGGATGTCGTGATTTGTCTTACGGACCTCCCGTTGCACGTTGACCAACGACCGGTGGTGGCCCATGCGAACCCGGTGCGCAACGTGGCGATCGTGTCGGTGCCCGCGTTGGGGGCAATGGGGGGACGCCACCGGATCCGCGAAACGATCGTGCGCATGCTCGTACGGCTCATCGCAGGATCTGTTGAGCTGCACCACTCCAAGGGCGATGGTGGCCGCCGCTCATCGAGGCGGCTCACGGTGCAGCGGGTCCGGGAACTGGGCAGCGACCCGGCTGACGAAGCGTTCCTCTACACCGCACGAGTGCTGACCGGCAATCTGACGTTGATCAGCGGGATGGTGGCGGCCAACCAACCGTGGCGGTTGTCATTGCGATTATCTCGCGCGCTGACCGGCGCCGTCGCTGCGGGAGTGTTCGGCTTGGTGACCGCCGATATCTGGCGACTGGCCGACGCCTTTGGCTTGCTCCGTCTCGCCGGCACCGCGTTGGTGTCGGTTTGCGCGACCGTGGTGACCTTGATCGTCGGCGCGGAGCTGTGGGAACCGATGGTGGCTCGCGCGGTACGCAAGCAGGTCATTCTGTTTAACATCGTCACCGTGATCACCGTCCTGATCGGCGTGACTGTGCTGTATGCGGCGCTCTACGTATTAGCGCTGGGCGCGTCGTTCTGGTTCGTGATGCCGCAAATCTGGCGCGACCAGGTCGGGCATCCGGCCACCTTGCGTGATTACTTTGAATTGGCTTGGCTGATCTCGTCGTTGGCGATGATCGGTGGCGCATTGGGTGCGGCGCTGGAATCCGACGACGCGGTGCGAGAGGCGGCCTACGTGCAGCACCCCGACGACGAGGACGAGATCGAGAAGGCGGCCTGACTCAGTCGGCTCGATTTCAGGAAGTGTTCAGCGCGACGCCGGCGCCGATCAGAGTCTTCGACGCCTTGATGGTGCGTTCGTCAATGTCGATGGCCCGCCTGGTATTTCCACCCAGTCTCGCCGCGGCCAAAATTACACGAGGACGAACCACACGGCGACGTAGTGACTCACCGCCGCGGCTGCGGTGAAGGCGTGAAAAAATTCGTGATAGCCGAAGGTGCGCGGCCATGGGTTCGGCCAACGAATGGCGAAGAAGATAACGCCGATGTTGTACAGCACCCCGCCCGCGACGAGCAGGCCGACGACGATCGGACCTCCACCGTGGAGCAGGGTGCCGGCGAACCAGAGCGCCACATAGCCGAGCAAGAGGTAGAGCGGTATGCCAACCCATCGCGGTGAGGACGGCCACCACATCTTCAGTGCTACGCCGGCTGCCGCGCCCGTCCACACGATGGCCAGCACTTCAGCTCCGGTGCGCGGCGGCATCGCCAACAGCGCGAACGGGGTGTAACTACCGGCGATGAAGATGAAGATCGCCGAATGGTCCAGCCGCTTCATCCACTTCAAGGCCACGGGGTTGTGCCAGTGCTTGCGGTGATAGACGGCGCTGACGGTGAACATCGCGACAATGGTGACGGTGTAGACCAGGGTCGCGAGGACGGCTTTCTGAGAAGACGTGAGTCCGGCAACCGACACCAGTGCCAATCCGCCCACGGTGGCGGTAGCCGCACAGCAGAGGTGGATCCAGCCGCGTGCGCGCGGCCTCCCAATGAGCTCGGCGACGGTGTCGGCGAGACCTTGAGGTAGGTCATCGACCGGCGGGGTCACCAGATCGACCACTGGAGGAGCTGTCTTGGGGTCTGCCCGGCGAGGTGTCATGGTGTACTCGGCGGCATGCCGCTTTCCGTTTGAACCACCACGACACGATACCTATGACCGTGCACGGCTAAATCTGACAACAAATTGACGATGCCGCACGTCCCGGCGACCCGCCTGCTCTTGGTGTCTGCGCTGGTGGTTGCCGGGGGCTATCGTTGAGGTGATGCCTGTCCCTGCATCCGCACCTGCGGCTCATGTGGAGGGCGTCGAACGGTTCTTGGCGAGTTACCGTTCGATTCCCTCGACGGCGGCTGTCCGACTTGCCAAGCCCACCTCCAATTTGTTCCGCGACCGCGCGAAACTCAGCACCCCTGGCCTAGACGTTTCAGGGCTGACGAACGTCGTTTCTGTTGACCCGGACGCACGCACCGCCGACGTGGCCGGCATGTGCACCTACGAAGATCTGGTGGCCGCCACTCTGCCCTATGGTCTGTCGCCGCTGGTGGTCCCGCAATTGAAGACCATCACGCTGGGCGGGGCAGTCGCCGGTTTGGGCATCGAGTCGGCCTCATTCCGCAACGGCCTGCCTCATGAGTCGGTGCTGGAGATGGACATCCTCACCGGCACAGGAGAATTGCTCACCGTTTCACGCCGACAGCACCCCGACCTCTTCCGCACGTATCCGAATTCATATGGCACACTGGGATATTCGACACGGTTGCGCATCGAGTTGGAATCGGTCAAACCGTTCGTCGCGCTGCGGCATGTGCGGTTCCACTCGCTGAGCCACCTGATGGCGGCGATGGATCGCATCATTGACAGCGGTGAGTTCGATGGTGTCTTTGTCGACTATCTCGACGGCGTGGTGTTCAACGCCACCGAGAGCTACCTATCTCTCGGTGTTCGCACCGCGGCCCCCGGCCCGGCCAGTGACTACACCGGACAACGCATCTACTACCGCTCCATCCAGCACGACACCGGCACCACAGAAGACCGGTTGACAATGCACGACTACTTCTGGCGATGGGACACCGACTGGTTCTGGTGCTCCGGTGCTTTCGGCGCACAGAACCCGCGCCTGCGACGCTGGTGGCCGCGACGCTACCGCCGCAGCAGCGTCTACTGGAAGCTGGTTGCGCTCGACCGGCGGTTCGGTATCGCCGACCGCATCGAAAAGCGCAATGGCCGTCAGCCTCGCGAACGGGTGGTCCAAGATGTCGAGCTCCCACTCGAACGCACGACGGAGTTCTTGGAATGGTTCCTCAAGACGGTACCGATCGCTCCGATCTGGTTGTGCCCGTTGCGGTTACGTGATCACGACGGCTGGTCGCTTTATCCGATCAGGCCGGGACACAGCTACGTCAATGTCGGCTTCTGGTCGTCGGTTCCGGTGGGCGCGACCGATGGTGCGACGAATCGATCGATCGAGGAGAAGGTCGGTTCGCTGGACGGGCACAAATCGCTGTATTCCGACTCCTACTACGACAGAGACGAGTTCGACGACCTCTACGGCGGCGAGACCTACAAGACCGCGAAGAAGATCTACGATCCGGATTCCCGCTTCCTCGACCTTTACGCAAAGGCAGTGCAACGACGATGACGACCACCAAGGGGCCGGCGTCGACCGCGACAGGCAAGTTGAGCCTCGCTGATGTCCTGGCGGTCTTCACCCGCGGCGCCACGGACTCATTACGGTTCACTGCCTACGACGGCAGTAGCGCCGGAGCCGAAGACGCCGTACTGGGAATGGACCTGCTGACTCCTCGCGGTACCACCTATTTGGCCACTGCGCCAGGTGAACTCGGTCTGGCCCGGGCATACGTCGCCGGTGACATCGAAGCGCGCGGTGTGCACCCCGGAGATCCCTACGACGTGCTCAAGTTGCTGGCCGAAAAGGTCGAGTTCACCAGGCCCTCACCGCGACTGATGGCCAGTATCATCCGCGCGGTCGGCATCGAGCATCTCCTGCCGGCAGCGCCACCGCCGCAGGAGATGCTGCCTCGCTGGCGCCGAGTCGCCGAGGGCATGCGGCACAGCAAGGCTCGTGATGCCGAGGCGATCCAGTACCACTACGACGTATCCAACTCCTTTTACGAGTGGGTCTTGGGACCGTCAATGACCTACACGTGTGCGGTCTATCCGGAGCCCGATGCAACGCTGGAGGCGGCCCAGGACAACAAGTACCGGCTGATCTTCGAAAAGCTGAGGCTGCAACCGGGGGACCGGCTACTCGACGTCGGCTGCGGCTGGGGTGGCATGGTGCGCTACGCAGCCCGGCGCGGCGTCCATGCCATCGGCGCGACATTGTCCGCAGAGCAGGCTGCCTGGGCGCAAACAGCGGTCGAGGCTGAAGGGCTCGGCGAGCTGGCCGAGGTGCGTCACTGCGACTATCGCGACGTCGACGAAACCGGTTTTGACGCTGTGTCCTCGATCGGATTGACCGAGCACATCGGCGTCAAGAACTATCCGTCCTATTTTGAGTTCCTCAAGTCCAAATTGCGTACCGACGGTCTGCTGCTGAACCACTGCATCACCCGCAACAACAACAAGTCGAACTTCCGCGCGAGCAGCTTCACCGATCGTTACGTCTTCCCCGACGGCGAGCTGACCGGTTCGGGACGCATCCTCTCCCATATCCAAGATGTGGGATTCGAGGTTCTTCACGCGGAGAATTTCCGTCACCACTACGCCATGACGTTGCGTGACTGGTCCCACAACCTCGTCGAGCACTGGGACGAGGCTGTCGCCGAGGTTGGCATCGCCATAGCGAAGGTGTGGGGCTTGTACATGGCGGCGTCCCGGGTGGCGTTCGAACAGAACAATATTCAGCTGCACCATGTGCTGGCGTCCAAGCTCGCCAAGCACGGCACCGACGGCCTGCCGCTGCGCCCATGGTGGCAGCCGTAGCCCTGGCTGAAGCGACTCGTGTTCGTAGCCAGGTGGACGCGGTGGTCCAGTACACCGCCCGACCGTCAAGACATGTTCAGCGCGACGGCGGCGCGGATCAGAGTCTTCAGCGCCTTTTCGTTGATCTTGTCGCCTTCGTGAATGTCGATGGCTCGCCTGGTATTTCCATCCAGGCTGGAATTGAAGAGACTCGACGGATCATCGAGTGACGCGCCCTTGGCGAAAGTCATCTTGACGACATTCTTGTAAGTTTCACCGGTGCAGATCATTCCGGCGTGATACCACACCGGCACGCCGCGCCACTTCCACTCCTCGACAACGTCCGGGTCGGCTTCTTTGATCAATTTTCTGATACGAGCCAGCGTCTCGCCGCGCCAGTCACCGAGCTCCGCGATACGGGCATCGATCAGCCGGGAGGGGGATTCCCCACCTTTTCCACCGCTTTGGGCTTTCGTCAAGGCTTTATCGCTCTCGTGAGGCTGTGTCGTCCATCCGTCGCTTCATTATGGCCGGTGAGGAAAGTTAAGTATTCGGTTACTCAACGCGTCGCCACAGGCGGCGCCACATAATCGAAGTCCTGCTGTGCCATGTAGGGGAGGGTCGCTACGACGAAAGAGGAGCCGATGCCCGCGATGCAACCAGTTCCAGTCGAGGGGTCTGCGCTGGTAGAAACGTGTGACGTCTGCATCGTGGGAGCCGGCCTGGCCGGACTCAACGCACTGTTCGTCGCGAGCCAATACCTTTCTCGCGACCAGAAGGTCATCCTGATCGACCGTCGGCGACGCGTTGGTGGCATGTGGGTCGACACGTACCCGTACGTGCGCCTGCATCAGCCACACGGAATGTTCACCGCGGGCAACATCAAGTGGACTCTCGGACAGGAGCGCTCCTACTTGGCGACGAAGGGCGAAGTTCTCGACCACTTCGCCTACTGCCTTGAGGTGATCAAACAGCGGGTGCGCGTTGACGAGCTCTTCGGCTGGGAATTTCAGTCGGATCAAGAGCTCGACGGCAAGGTGCAAATCATCTGCCGATCGCCGGATGGCAAACAGGTGGTGGTCGAGGCGAACCGGCTCATCAAAGCCTACGGCTTCCGCGTTACGCCCAATGACCCACTCGAATTTTCCAGTGCCCGTGTCGAATCGGTGTCTCCTGACTCCTGCGATATGCGCTGCGGCGAAATACGGACCAGCGATGCCCCGGTGTGGATCGTTGGTGGCGGTAAG
>Ga0209114_1000026_pt1 | contig 9169 bp, 10 predicted proteins | sample TexAe_RefH0_O3_FD_187953 | JGI IMG/M metagenome (GOLD analysis project Ga0209114, IMG submission 187953) | Forest soil microbial communities from Davy Crockett National Forest, Groveton, Texas, USA - Texas A ecozone_RefH0_O3 (SPAdes) (version 2) | ecosystem: Environmental > Terrestrial > Soil >...
AATATCGTGCACTCACCGGACCGCACATGGACAAACTGGTCGGTGAACCGCTCCATGCTGGTGGATAACAATCACCTCACCGGCCTTGTCATACCCGAGCAACACATCGGCATCGTGCACGGCATGTGGAAGCAGGCGGGTAAGCCGACACCCTGGGCCCTGGCGCTGGGCGCGCCTCCGGCGGCGATGATCGCTGCCGGCGCACCGATGCCCGCCTATGTCAACGAACACGACTTTGTCAGCCAACTTACCGGCGCACCAGTCGAACTCGTCAAATGCGAAACGGTCGACGTCGAGGTGCCGGCCACGGCCGAGATCGTGTTAGAGGGCTTCATATCCGACACAGAGACCGCGATGGAAGGCCCACTCGGTGAATACGGCGGGTACACGATGGGCGAGCCGGAGCCGTGGCCGCTGTTCACCGTGACCGCCGTGACCTACCGCAACCGCGCGATACTGCCGGTGATCGCGCCCGGTCGGCCTGTGGAGGACGTGCACACGATATGGGGTCTGGGAATCTCGGCCGAGACCCTCGATTTGTGTCGCAAGGCCCAGTTGCCCGTCACCGCGTGCTGGATTCCGCTGGACTCGGCGACGCATTGGATGGTGGTCACTGTCCCGGACAGCTGGCACGACGATACCGGGCTTTCCGTCGACGATTTCTTGCACTGCATCGGCCAGACGATCTTCGCGTCACACACGGGTTGGCAGTTCCCCAAGATCCTGGTCATGGGTGACGACATTGACCCGACCGACCTCACCCAGGTGGTGTGGGCGTTTGCGACCCGGTGCCATCCGGGTTCGGGCGAAATCTTGTTCACGAAGACCAAACTCGGCTTCTGGGTCGCCTACCTCGACTCGTCGGAGAAATTCACCGGCCGAGGCGGCCAGGCGCTCTACAACTGCCTGATGCACGCCCAGTCGTTCGGACGGCCCCTGCCCGAGGTCGCTTCGTTCACCACGGCTTACCCCAAGGCGTTACAACAAAAGGTCCTCGCAAACTGGCAAAAGTACGGCTACCCCCCGGAGTAACCACGTCCCGCGCCTATCTGCGATCGGCACCAGGTATGTCCGATTATTGGACCTTTCCGTCGGTGAGGAGTCAAAGATGTTGGAAAGATTGGATCTAACGGTCCTTGATGCGGCAGGCGGTGCTAGCCAGGATTACCCGCCCGGCGTAGAGATGAACCGCCTCATCGTCGGAATCTCCGGTGCGACCGGCATTATCTACGGCGTCCGCCTGTTGGGAGAGTTGCACGCCGCTGGAGTTGAAACCCACCTAGTTATCAGCCGAGCCGGAGACATGACCCGGTCATACGAAACCCCTTACACTGCACCAGAACTGAGGGCGAAGGCGGATGTGAGCTACCCCATCGGTGATGTGGGTGCGGCCATTGCCAGCGGGTCGTTCCGGACGCGCGGGATGATCATCGCGCCGTGCTCGATGCGCACGCTGGCCGAAATCGCCACAGGCGTGACCACCAGCCTTTTAACGCGAGCTGCCGACGTCTGTCTCAAAGAGCGTCGTCGCGTTGTCCTACTTGTGCGTGAAAGTCCGCTCACAACAGTCCATCTGCGGAACATGCTCGCGGCAACCGAGGCGGGAGCCATCATTTTTCCGCCGGTACCGGCATTCTACGATCGGCCGGCCACCGTCGACGATATCGTCAACCACACCATCGGGCGGGTGCTGGACTTGTTCGACTTGGAGTCCGGCCTTGTTCATCGCTGGGGCGAACCGACTCACCACGGGCGGGCCCACCGAAACGGCAAGAGCGTCCAGATCGCAGAGTGATTCGCCGACGGCGCCCGGGTGTAGGCGGGCGACGCCGTTTACGAGCCCGCCACTTTCTTTGCTGCGCTGTACTTCTCGCGATCCGGCCGCGGCGGTAACACAGCCACCCGGGCCCACGCATGTTCGGCGCGTTCGCCTGAGGCGGGAGCAGGCTGACGGGTAAGGCGCGCGAATTCGTCGACAATGGTGCTATAGAACGCGCTCAGTTCAGGTGGCGAGATCAGGTCGCCCATGAATACAGAGGCGCCCGTCTTTCGCTGGGCCCGCATCGTCGCAGTCAATGGGAGACTTTGACCCCGGGCCACCCCTGCTTCAAGCAGAGTCCATGCGCCGTAACAGACGATCCCGACCGGCTTCCCCGAAGTGATGAAGTCACGCACGAAGGAGACAACCAGATCGTGGCTGGAAAGCCGATCAGATTTCACCGTTCCGGGCAGCATTAGCAACGCCTCGTAATCGTTGGCCGTCGCCTGGGCCACCGTTTGATCGGCGGTATACGTGCGGCCCGGTCCGAGGTCTGTATCGAGCGATTCGATGTGACCGGTTCGGAGCGACAACAGCTGTGTCTGTGCCCCTGCATGTCGCACCGCCTCGCGGGATGCCTCCAATTCGATCTGGCCAACGCCGTCCGCTGCGAGCAGCGCGATTCTCAACCCCTGTAAGCATTCGGTCATGTCGGACTCCGCTCGGCAATGTTTGTACTCGGGAATCTTTTCGCTTGAGGCAAGCTTCGCCGTTGCCGACGTGTATTTCCTGCTCTCTTCGGAGCGAATTTGTCGACCGGTATTCGTCCCGTTGTGACAGGAGCGAGAGGCTGCCTATGAACAACGATCAGGAGACGGGCTGCCGTAGCCGGTCTGCTGGGCTGGCAGTTTGGATACGCCGCAGTGTTTTGGCTGGCTGCTGAGTCTGCGGCCCTCACGATCGTCGCTGTGCTGGCGATTCCGGCTGGTCAATTCATATCAGGCTCAACTCGGCCAATCCCCAGGGAGCGTCGGCCTATGACGAATTGGGCTTCTACCACTTGGTCGATGCGGGCCAACGCCGTGAAAGCCAAGTCGAAGGGCTCTAAATCGCACCAGCGGAAGTAATGGTTGGCTTATATCACATGGTGAAAAACGAAGGCCGACAGCATAATACGTTCCAACTGCATCCCGGCCACGGCTGGTTCATCGCACATCTAACCGATGAAAGTCGCTGGGCAGATTGCTTAGTGCATGATCGAACTCAGCGGGCGGTACCGCCTCACGAAGCGTCGCGAGGACCGCATCCACAGCGCTTCTAGACACGATAGGGTCACGCCCGCTGCGTTCAGCGACCCTGTTGACGAACTCATCGAAGCCGAATACTTCGGCCTGTTCTTTCGTCGGTAGCAAGGCGTCCTGCGGTGGTCCGGGTAGGTGGACCGCCAAGTCGCGGGCCTCGCCGCCGCCGATGCGCTCCGCAAGGGTGGCCAAGGTGGCGCGTGTCAACGTCTCCGCTTCACCTTCAAACAGGCCGGTACGTTCGGCTACTCGCGCAATGATTTCGTCGTATTTCATTTGTTTCTCCTCAGGTTTCGGCTTCGATCGTGCCGAAGGGTCAAGCGTGGGTGCATCGTGCCGGTGAGACGGATTTCGGAGTCTGTTATTGCCGCCAGGCCGCATTCTGACTACCCACCGCGCCCCTTGTTGGCCTTCGTAAACGTCACTGTGTGACGACTCTGCCAACCGGATTTGGTTTAAGCGTCGACCCAGCAGGCTAATAAATCAGCAGCGCGGTAGGCCTGCGGGATCTAGTAACAACAGGACCGGGTCCTGCCCGGCAATGCGGATTCGGCACCGTAGGAGAAGTTGGGCATTCGCCGCGTTGCGTTGTTTGACGGCGTTGATGTCACCTCGCCGCACTGTGAGCTGAGAAATTGAAGTTCGGACCGTCGCCCCAGCCAAGGAGGCGTGGGGAGCAATCGTGTGCTCGGCAATGAGGTGGTTTGACGATGAGTACGTGCGACGCCTTCCTCGCTGATTGCGCAGATCCTGCCGGGAACGGGCGCCAACACCGCGCAGGTCAAGAAGTTCTGCATCACCTCGGAAGGGTGACGTCCGATTGGGCGCCGCTGCTGGACACGACCGACATCGACGAAGCGACGGAGTTGCTACGGCCCGCCTTTTGTCCTCTCGATATCGCTCCACGCGGTAAGGACGCTTTGCGCATCCGGGTGAAAGCAGAGCAGCTACCGCTGATTAGTGTCGGGTACCTCAACATGGGCGGCGAGGCCCTGCTGCGGGCAGCAGATATGCCGGGCTATCAGATCGCGGTCGCAGTGTCGGGCCACAGCCTGACGAAGTGGCCCGATCGTCGCGCGGCCACCGTCACCGTGCCCGGCTCGGCGGCGGTCTTCATGCCCGGGACGAACGTCGAGCGCATATGGTCACACGATTGCGCCCAGCTCGGCATCAAGATCGCCGCGGCCGAAATTATGCGCGAACTGGAAATGCTCATCGATCGGCCCGTTCATCGGCCCGTCGAATTTGCCCGTCGGCTCGATCTGACAACGAAAGCCTCGCGCAGTTGGCTCAGCCTGGTGGGCGTGCTGGCCCGAGAGGCCGGTCTGGACGATGGACTGCTCAGGCATCGACTGGCCGTCGCCAATTTGCAGCACCTACTCGTCGAGGGTCTGCTGCTCACGCAACCGCACAACTACACCGACGCACTGAACGGTGATGGCAGGCCGGCGTCGCAAGCGGTCGTGAAGCGGGCCATCGACATGATGCGCGGCCACCCCGAAGCGGTGTGGACAACCGCGGAAGTTGCCCGTGCGACGGGGGTCAGCGTGAGGGCGCTGCAGAAGGCATTCGCAAAATCTGGCGAACCGCCGCCCATGACATACCTGCGGCAACTGCGTCTGCACCGGGTGCGGGCCGCGCTGACTGATGCGTCGCAAAGTCGGTCTCCGGCGGCCGTTACTGCGGTGGCGGGCCGCTGGGGCTTTGTGCACCTCGGCCGATTCGCTCAGCAGTACCGTCAACTGTTTGGCGAGGCCCCTTCGCAAACGCTTCGCTCGTCGAACCGTTAACCGCCGCCCGTCGCTGCGCGCACCGTCGGGAAGACTTCGAACCGCTCAAGCAGACCGGCTCCGGCCAATGTTGTCACGACCGGACTGGTAAGCGATGCCGCCAAGCAAAATGAGATGTCGGATTCTCCGGCCACCGCCGACGCGGAGACCAGGGCGTCGACAGCGGCTACATCGACAGACGTCAGGTTCGAGAGCTCGAGCACCAATTGTGCGGGCTCTCGTCGCAATTCGTCGGCCACGAGCAGGTGCAGTTGCGAGCTGCTTTCTCTATTCAGGTCACCCGTCGCCCGGATAATAGATATGCCAGCGGGAAGTCGTTGCACCACACACGAGAGCGACGTGCCTTGTTGCTCTTCGACATCACTCTCGCTTCCTGATTCAGCTCCTCCCGTCACCCACTTAAGTGAAGCAGGACAAAATGCGTCTTAATATCCGTCGAGCGTCCCGGCGCTGTCCGATTCGCGCCGACTCCCGTCGGTACCGTCTTGGCGGTCCGTACCGTCATTAGAAAGGCGGCGTGGGGGAGGCCGCTGACCGGGGGCGCGCAAAGTTTCCGACGGAGTTTCACCGAATAACTGACGATATTGACTGGCAAACCTGCCAAGGTGCATGAATCCCCAGCGGCCCGCAACCATCGTGACCGTGACCGAGTCCGGAGAGCTAGCGGCGAGTTCAGCGTGGACACGGCGTAGTCGAAGCCGCCGCAGATACACCATCGGCGAAGGCAGGTCGGACCGTTCAAATGACCGCTGCAGGGCTCGGGCGCTGACCCCCGTCGCTCGTGCCAGAGCAGCAGTGCTCCAAGGCTTTTCCGGGTGCTCATGTATTAGGTCGATCGCCCACTTCGCGACTGCTGTGCTCGCCGCCCGTGCTCCCTCAGTCAAAGCCTCCGTGTAGTTGTGAGGTTGTATCTGCAGCAGGCCCTGGATCAACAACAGCTGCAGGTTCTGCACGGCGAGCTGGTGGTTGAGAAGCCCCCCGGGTTGCCAGGCTTCGCGTGCCAAGAGTCGAACTAAGTGATACCAATCGTCCGCGGCTGCGGTGGTCAGATCGAACTCGCGGGCAAACGTAATCCGTTTGCGGACAGGGCGGTTGAGCATGGCTTCGAGCTGCCGCCGCATCTGCAACTCAGAAACCTTAAGGCAGATCTGACCGCAGTCGCCGGACCAATCAAGGACGCACGGCGTGCCCGGTGTGAATACCGCGACTGACCCAATCGTCGTCTCAACGAGCCCCCCGTCACGCCACCGACTCACGGCCCTGCCGGATAACGGGGCGTCGATGTAGTAGGCAGTTACGTCGTCTGCCCGGACAGCGACGTCGACGCCGAAGCTAAGGTAGCCGGCGGTCAACAGCGGAAACTGCAGCGCGTTCATCTGCATGTTCACCGATTTGGCGCCGATCGGAGTCAGCTCGGCCGCCACATAGACGCGGCCCAAGGCTTCGGCCGCCTCATCGACGTCGGTTGTCCGAAATTCAGGCGCAAAGTCGAAGGCTAACTCGGACATTTGTTACCCCCGACTTGGAATCAGCGATCGCTTCTTTCCGCTCCAGTTGACGCCACATATTATTCGCCAGCCGTACGGACCCGGATCGCGCCGGGGCGCAGCGAGAAACTTCGCCTATGCGCGTCTGCCGGGTTGACGGGAAGCGGACAAGTTCGGGGCGCTTAGCGGATATCACCGGCTGTGTCAGTCCGCTTGGCTACAGCTGAGGCGTGACGCGTTGACGGGGGCGACGTGGACTAACCAGTGAGACCTGGTTGTCAACACCGGCCACTGCGACCAGGTCCGGCCGCGTTTGAAACAAGTACTCGAGAGGCATCATTGAGAACCGCAGTCGTCTACCGAACTCATGCCAAGGCGCTGAAGGCGGAGTGTGAGCAAGCCAACTACGGTGAGCCCGACGAAGTCCAGTTCGAGATGTGTGAATTCACCGACGGCAGGGTGGCGCAACGCTGGCGCGTGGGCGCACGCAGTTGCACGTGGTGGGACTCGTTAAAGGATCTCTACACCATCCATATTTACGCGCATCCCGAGTACGGCACGCGCATCGAATGGTCAGATGGCAAGGTCGAGGAACTCTAGCGGTCACTATGGCTCCACCTGATCCCTCGCAATCACGCTCGCGTCGCTAAGAGCAAAGCAGTTTCTCGCGACACCTCGTCGTTGATGCGCACAGCGACTGCGTTCGGATCCATCGTCGTCGGCGCGTCGGCGAGGATGGCGGCGGCAGCGTGGAGCGCGTCGGAGGCCAGCGGCTGCCACTTATCAAGCCATGACGAGACCGCGTCGGTGTTCGAGGGCGTGTCATCGATGAGGTGACGTAGTAGCGCGGCCGTCCACGCACGATGCCAACGGGCATCTTCGTCGAGAGAGAAGTGAATGCTGGTCAGGATGGGATCGCCGTTGGCCGTTGCCAGGGACCCGGCGATTTCTTGATTCACCAGCCGATCAATTCGAGGCTTGATGACCGCGTTCGTCACGATAAATGCCTCGTCCCAGTCATAGGTGATCAGCGCGTATTCGATGAGCTCGCGAAGTGGCTGGAGCGCAGGCGCTTCCTCCCACGCAATCTGTTGTCGCCGTAGCGTGGCGGCGTCGACCGGGCCTCCGTTGACTTGCGCAGTGCGGTACGCGATGCGCTGGACGCGGCGCATCTCGTCCGCAGCTTGGAAAGCTGCGCAGTTGGTGATGCGGGAGGCGGGCGCCATCTGCGCGACGTAGGCGGCCAGCATTTGTAAACCGTGCACGGGATAACGGAGCGGGAAGTACCAGCGGTCGAGGAAGCGCAGCCAGTCGACATCGAGCTGCCGATCGTAGCCGGTGTCTACGATCTCCCGAAGGAGCCCGTCGATCACGTCTTCGCGGCCGTCCTGCAACTGGGTGTATCCACGATATGTGGTCCGCCGAGGGTCGGCGAACTGTTCCCAGTTCCGTGCTTGCAGGGTGGCGCCTTCACGGTGGCGGTAGTACCAGTCGACGACCGGAAGGTCGGCCGTCAACTCGAATCGACGCGGGTAGTTGTAGTGAAGGTCAGTGCTCAACAGCTCATACTCGAGCGGCATACGCCGGCCCGCCGCGAGACGCGTGTAGGTCTTACGGGCCGGCGGGCGACCCGGGGTTGTCATTTGTCGCTGGCCGGCGGATCGGCCGCCAACGTCCAGACCACGCCGTCGTCGGCCAGCTTCAATACACCTGTGAATGACGACATCACGATTTCGAGGTCGCCCGGGAACCGAATGTCCGGGCCGGTTGCGGCCTCCAGCGCTGCCCTTGACATGCGGCAGGTGCCGGGCGCCAGCACGCGCAGGTAGGCCCCTTCGTCAAGGACAACGACGTCGTCGTTCTCCTCCTCGATGACCGCGGCCACCACATGCGCGAACGGCGTGGCGTGCAACACCGGGCCCACCCGGCGATCGGGTTCGTCTACGGTGCGCGGGGATTCGGACGGTACCGCGATGAAGATCCGGTCGTCGTCGAGTCGAACCGGGAAGGGTTTCAGAACCGCGGCTTGCGGGTTTACCCCGTGGCCGGTCCGCGCATCGAATTCCCATTCGTGCGCGGCGCACCTCAGCGTGTTGGCGTCGAGGACGCCTTGGGAGAGGGGATTCGCCAGGTGCGGGCACCGGTCCTCATACGCGAACAGTTCACCGTCGACGTTGCACAGCACGACGTCGAGGCCGCCGAGGTTGACGCCGCGCACCTCGCCTTCCCAAAGGTCGTCGAGCGTTCCGGCGTATCGCCAGACCGCCGGAGGTGTGTTAGCTGCGCTCGACCGTGAAGATGTCGCCATTGCTCAGCCCTGCTTGCGCGATGGTGTCGTCCGGCTCGAGGATGTCGCCGCTTTCGTTGCGCACTGTGATAGCTCCCTGTCGCTCTGGGTCGAGACCCCAGGCCACCAGCTGGCAGCCCAGCGCGGCCACCGTGCGTTCATTCGGCGTGACGATGACGCGCCCCACGAAGTCGTCGCTGGCGTAGCCGAACAAGTAGACGCGCACCGCCGGCTCACGCTGTCGGGACGGGGTCGAGGCGCCACGGATCCAGGCCGCGGCGCAGATCTTTGCCGTTCTCCGCCGGCGCGGTCAGGCCCATCCACTCCTGCAGATCGATGAGCTTGCCGGGCGCCTCGCCCGCAACGATCCGGTCCACCACGCTTTTGTGGCCGGCGAAACGTTGCGGCTCCTGCTGGAATATCCAACGGCACGGTTCCGAGCAGAACAGATATCGCCGGCCATCCATCTCGAGCGTGCAGGCGGTGTTGCGACCGGGCGCGATGAACAGGGTCGGGAGCTGGCAGAAGTTGCACAGCGCCGGCAG
>Ga0209114_1000029_pt1 | contig 8572 bp, 10 predicted proteins | sample TexAe_RefH0_O3_FD_187953 | JGI IMG/M metagenome (GOLD analysis project Ga0209114, IMG submission 187953) | Forest soil microbial communities from Davy Crockett National Forest, Groveton, Texas, USA - Texas A ecozone_RefH0_O3 (SPAdes) (version 2) | ecosystem: Environmental > Terrestrial > Soil >...
TGAGGTGAAGGAGCTTACGTACTCCTCGATCGCGCCTTGAATGTCGTCAGCCGAGATTGTCAACTCTGCCATGGCTTTTCGTTCTTCCTGCTTGTCGATGGTATTACGTCGGTAGTGGTCAGTCCGGCAATTGGGTCTGGGCCGCGGCAAGACGCGACGAAAGCGTCCCGTCGATGATCTCGTCGCCAACCGAAATTGCGAGCCCGCCGAGCAGCTCTGGGTCGATGGAAACTTGTGCTGTGACCGGATGGCCGTAGATCCGGCTCAGCACCTCGGTGAGGCGGGTGTGCTGGGCGTCGCTGAGCTCGGATGCTGCGCTTACCTGCGCGACGACCTCGCCACGTCGAGCCACCGCCACTTCCGCCAGATTCTGCACTGCCACTTCGGCTGGCTGTCCGCGGAGCAACTCGACCGTCTTGGCAAGCAGTTCAGTCGTGATCGCGTTCACGCCGGTACCAGCGCTGGCGAGGACGTTGCGCAGCAACTGAACTCGAGCATCCGCAGCCACCTCGTAGTTGCCCAGCAAGATGGCAAGCCGCGGTTGGGTATCAAGGATGCGGGAGAACCGGAATAACTGGTCTTCCACGTCGTCGACCTCGCCGGCCTTCTCGGCACGGATCAACAGGGCTTGGCGTGCTGCCAGTTGGATCGCGTCGACGAGATCGGTTTCGGCCGACCAGCGTTCGGCAACGGCGGCTTTGACGACATCAAGTGCGGGCTGACCGACCTTGCCCGACAGCAGTCGCTCGACCAATTGGACTCGCGGCGATGAGTCCTCGGAGGGCTGAGTGAGGTAGCGGGTGACCACGCTTTCGTGGATCAGCAGCGCGGCGACAGACGTCAGATCGTCCGCGAGCGTCGACAAGCCCTTGTCGTCAAGGCTGTCGGCGATCCCACCGAATTGGTCCAGCAGACCCGTCAGCGCCAGCCGGCTGGCCGAACGCATCTTGGTCGCGACGGGGTACTGGATTTCGGCCGTCGAGGCCGACATCTCGTCGAGATCGTTCAGGAAACGGTCGACGGTCGCGGACTGCTGGCCCGGTTCGGCGACGTAGCCACGCACCAGATCGGCTGCCCGCCGGACGGATTCGGCACCGATGTCCTGACGCAGCTGACGGACCAGTTGGGAACGCAACAGTTCTGCCTGCTTGGCGCCCTGCTGCTTGATCCGCTCCGCGTCACTGTCGGCCTGGGCACGCAGTTGTTCGCTGATGCGCTCGGCGTCAGACTGCGCTTCTTCCGTAATCCGCTTGGCCTCGGCCTTGGCGTCTTCCTTCGCCTTCTCATGCGCGCGACTGGCTTCCGCGAGTCGATCAGCGGCGGCCGAAGAGTCGGCCAGCTGTTGACGCACGGTGTTCTGCTGGTCCGCCATCAGCTTGCGTACCGGCGGCACGACATAGCGCCAGACCAGCAACAGGATGACGGCGAACCCGATGAGCTGCCCGAGGAATGTTGACATGGCTTGCTACCGCCCCGAACCCGTGGCCGAGACCGAAGTAGTGATCTCGACGCCGAGGATGCGGCTCGCCAGCGTGGTAGAGAGGCTCTCGACCCGCGTGCGAAGATCCGCAGCCACGGCGTCACCCTCCCGCTTGAGCTGCTCGGCAGCGTCCTGGAGCGTCGAGGAAACCTCCTCCTCGGCACGCCCACGCTTATCTTCGAGGACCTTGCGGCCCTCTGCCCGAGCCTCGTCACGAGCCGCCGATGCCGTTACCCGAGCGGCGGACAACGCCTTCTCGTAGTCTTCCTGGGCCGCGGCGAACTGCTCGGCCGATTTCTTATTGTCAGCAGCCGTTTTGGTGATCATGTTGTCGCGCTCTTTGAGCACCTTCGAGATCGGCGGTACCACGAAGGTCCCGATCACGCCGAGCACGATCAGGAAGATGATCAGCACGACGAAGAAGGTGCCGTTAGGTATGAGGAAGTTGCCCTCAGCCTGGCTGGCAGCCGCCAGAACCACAGCGCTCATGTCACCCATCTCGACTGACTACTTGACCGGAGTGGCGAAAACGAACAGCGCCATGAAGGCCAAGTTGATGAAGTAGGCGGCCTCGACCAGGCCCACCGTGATGAAGAACGGCACGAACAGCCGGCCTTGGGCCTCAGGCTGCCGGGCGATGCCGGAGATCAGTGCGTTACCGGCGACACCGTCACCGATACCGGCGCCGATGGCGCCGCCGGCCATGATCAGTCCACCGCCGATGAGAGCGCCGGCTGCGATTGTGGGGTTCATTGCTTATCCTCCTTGATATTTGGTAGCGGTCTACCAGGTCTGCTGTGGTATTTGAGCCAGGACGTCTTAGTGGTTGTCGTCCTCCAGTTCCATCGACTGGCTGAAGTACAAGATCGTCAGTAGCGCGAAGATGAATGCCTGGATTGCGCCGACGAATAGGTCGAATGCCTTCCAGATTGCATTCGGAGCCCACAGGACATAGGGCGGGAAGAGTCCGATCAGCGCAACCAAGATGCCGCCTGCGAAAATGTTTCCAAAAAGTCGGAGCGACAGCGAAATCGGCTTGGCGAGTTCTTCAACCACGTTGATTGGCATAAAGATCACCCCGACGATGGGCGAGAGATTACCCCACACATGTCCCTTGAGCACTTTGACGGGATACCCGATGGGACCGGCGCGCCAGATGCCGGCCAAGTGGTAGCAGATGAACACAAACAGCGCGAGAGCCAGCACATAGTTGATGTCCGACGCCGGCGGCGCGAACAACTCTTTCGGAGCACCCCCCGCCTTGCTGGAGTACTGCACCGGCAGCACCGACAGCCAGTTGGAGATCAGGATGTACACGAAGAGCGTGACGGCGAGCGGCAACACAAAGGGTGCGATTCGCATCCCGATCGCAGCTTCGATCTGGTTACGCATCTGGATTGTGATTGCCTCGAAGAATAACTGCACGCCGCCGGGGACACCGCTGGAAGTGACCTTGGCGCGCAAGAGAAATGCCAGTGCGATGACGATGATTGCTGCGAGCGCCGTGGACGCCACGGTGTCGACGTTGATGGTCAGGCCGAGAAACTTGGCGGTTTCGTGATGACCGACCTCGATCGCGCCTTCGGCCAGAAACGCCTCAGTCATTGCTGTTTCCTGTCCCTTCAATCGCGTCGGCCGCCCCGGCACGCAGCTTCTTCATCACCGGCAGCGCGGTCGTCAGCACCAGCAACACCTGGAAGAGCGCGAGCCCGAATACCACGCCCAGCCCCGCGGGCCGGAAGACGAATGCGATCGCCAATCCGATCGTCGTGATGACCAGCAACCGCGTCGCTGAGTTCAGCGCCATTTTCTTTTTCAGGGGGTGCGCATCCGCGGTGATAGCCGCGACCGAGCGCTGCACGCCGAGGGCGTTGAGCAAACCCAGTAGGAGTCCCAATCCGAAGAACAAGCCGACCTTCGGACTGCCGAGCCAGGCGGCGATTGCGACCGCGACGACGGTGAGCGCAAGAGAGGTAACGAACAGCCGAACCGGCCGGAAAGCAACGGAGGGAAACACCAACGGCGCGTCTTGCGCTGGTGTAGTCACTGCAGCACCTCAGTCCTCGTTCGGGGGGAGTTGCTTGGTTGCTCGTGCGTGGCCCGTAGAGCGTATCGGAGCGCTTTCACCGCACTCGCATCACCCAAGGGACAACTCCCCTTTGTCGGTCGTAAGTCGACAGGATCGGAGCGAACTCCGTCTGCCAGTGGCCGGCAACCCGCGAGGTTAATTCGGGTTCTACCAGCACCGTACCACATCGACCAGGACCCTACTACTCCTCGTCGTAGACATCGTCACGACGTCGCATCAGCGGGATCAGCGTCGCGAAAACCGCAATCGCAATCGCGCCCAACATGACCGCGGCGGTGTCGCGCGGATTGAAGAAGATCGTGCTTGCGGTGCCGAAAGCGACAATGCCCACCCATAAGTAGATGATCAGTACGACGCGCCGGTGCGAATGACCGATCTGCAGTAGACGGTGATGCAGGTGCATCTTGTCGGGACTGAACGCGCTTCGGCCCGCCCGCGTGCGCCGCACGATCGCCAGCAGCAAGTCAAGCATCGGCACAAACATGACCGCCACAACCAAGAGGAATGGCGACAGCAGAGCAAACACATCCCGGGCGCCGTACGCGTTCTGCGAGATCGGCCCCGCGGCCGTCGTCGATGCCGCGGCCAGCATCAGTCCGATCAGCATCGAACCGGAATCGCCCATGAAGATCTTGGCCGGATGGAAGTTATGCGGCAAAAAGCCCAGACAGGCTCCGGCCAGCACCACCGAGATGACCGCAGGCGGGTAGAACAGCACGTCACCGCCGTGGTCGCGCAGCAGGCCCACGGAGAACATGCAGATCGCCAGCGCGGTGATGAGCCCCAGCCCGGCGGCCAGCCCGTCCAAACCGTCAACGAAGTTCATCGCGTTGACGATCGACACGGTCAGCGCCAGCGTGAGCAGGATCGACGACGCCTGGTCCAGCACGATGGTCCCCACCCCGCCCAACGGGATGTAGAGAACGCTCCACGCGACCCCCATCGTCACCAGCACGCTGGCCGCGGTGATCTGCCCGGCGAACTTCGTCAGCGCGTCCAGCCCCCAGCGGTCGTCGATGAGGCCGATGCCCATGATCAGCCCGCCGGCCCACACCACCGCCGGCATGCCCGTGGAGTAGACGAAACCGCGCGTGAGGGCCGGAAGCTGCGATGCGAGGAACACCGCCGCGACGACCCCGATGTACATCGCCAGGCCGCCCATCCGTGGGGTGGGCGTCACGTGCACATCGCGTTCGCGCGGATAGGCCACCGCGCCGAATCGGGTCGCCATCACGCGCACCGGTCCGGTCACGAAGTAGGTGATGATCGCGGCGGTCAGACCGACGAGCGCGAGCTCACGCAACGGGACACCAGCGCCACGATCAGCCAGGGCGAGCAGACCTCCGGCGAGGTTGTCGGCACCGCTGACCATCCGGAAAACCGTAATGCACCGCCCTGAGATCGAACTGAGGCGCCTGCCAGGTCAGCGGGACAAACTCGCGGTATCCAGGCCGAGCACCTCGGCGATACCAGCGGCGCTGACCGGACCGGTTCGCAGGATGCGCGGTTCGGGACCGGTCAAGTCCAAGATCGTCGAGGCGGCCTGTTGGGCCGACGGACCGGCATCGAGATAGACGTCGACGAGATCACCCAACTGCTCGCGGGCGTTCTGCGCGTCCACCGCCGGCGGACGGCCGGACACGTTGGCGCTGGATACCGCCATCGGCCCGACCTCACGCAGCAATTCGATCGCGACGGGGTGCAGCGGCATGCGCAGCATCACCGTGCCCCGAGCGTCGCCGAGGTCCCACTGCACCGATGGCGCCTGCCGGACCACCAGACTCAGTGCGCCGGGCCAGAATGCGCGGATCAGGTCGCGCATCGCTTTGGAGACCGAGAGGGCCAGGCCGTCGATCGTGTGCCATGAGCCGACCAGCACCGGAACGGGCATGTCGCGGCCGCGGCCCTTGGCGGCCAGCAGCGCGGCCACCGCCGCGCTGTCAAAAGCGTCAGCGCCCACGCCGTAGACCGTGTCGGTCGGAAGAACCACCAGCCCACCGTTTTTGACGGCGGCAGTCGCCGATGCGATTCCGCGAGAACGTTGTTCGGGGTCGGTGCAGTCGACGACGTCGCTCATGTGCGGCCGCCCTTGGCGCGGGCCGTCACGAATCGGGGTCGTCCGGTCAGATCGGTTCGAGCCACGATATCGTCGAAAAGCTCTGTACTGCTGATCGTTTCAGCAGTCATCGAAGATGTGGTGTCGTCGTGCTCGACAGCGAACAGGCCACCGGGGTGCAACAAGCGTCCAGCGAGCCGGGCGACGGCCGGAATCACCGCCATGCCGTCCGGGCCGCCGAACACGGCATGTGGCGGATCGTGGTCGACCACTTCGGGTTCGAGCTCTGCGCCATCCGGCACGTAGGGCGGGTTGGACACCACGAGATCGACCTGGCCATCCAGCTCGGTCAGCAGACCTGAGTCGGTGACGTCGGCGCACACGAACTCCACCCGGGTGCCCGCGGCGTTTCTGCGTGCGTAGTCAAGCGCGGCATCGGAGTCGTCGAGGCCGATCACCCGAGCGTGGGGCCAATGCCGCGCCAATGCGAGCGCCAGTGCACCCGACCCGGTACAGACATCGACGACGACAGGTTCGACCGGAAGAGTCTGCGCGACAGCCCATTCCAGGATCGCCTCGGTTTCCGGGCGCGGGATGAAAACCCCGGGACCGACGGACAGCGCCAATGGCCCGAAGGCGGCGGTGCCGGTGAGGTGCTGCAAGGGCACGCGGCGGGATCGCGCGGCGACTGCGGCGTTGTAGTGGTCGAAGAACAAGTCGTCGGGCGGGGCGAGCAGTGACAGCCGGCCGCGCTCGGTGCCGGCGAAATGTGCCGCCAACTCCTCGGCGTCGTAACGCGCGGAGTCGATTCCAGCGTTTGCGAGCAGCGTCGTCGCGGAGTCGATCGCGGACCGCAGCCGAGTTGTCATGCCTGCTGCAGCCGGGACTGCTTGTCGGCGGCGCTCAGAGCGTCGAAGAGTGCGTCAACGTCGCCATCGAGAAGCTGGTCGAGATTGTGTGCCTTGTAACCGATGCGATGGTCGGTCACCCGGTTCTCCGGAAAGTTGTAGGTCCGGATGCGTTCGCTGCGGTCCACGGTTCGGATCTGACTGGCCCGGTCCGCGGACGCGTCGGCGGACGCCTGTTCTTCGGCCAACGCCTGCAGTCGGGCGGCGAGCACCAGCATCGCGCGGGCCTTATTTTGCAGCTGCGAACGCTCGTTTTGACAGGTGACGACAATTCCGGTGGGCAGGTGCGTGATTCGGACCGCCGAGTCGGTGGTGTTGACGCCCTGGCCGCCCTTTCCGGACGACCGGTAGACGTCGATGCGCAAGTCCGACTCGTCGATCTGCACCTCACCCACTTCTTCGGGCTCGGGATAGACCAACACACCCGCCGCCGAAGTATGCACGCGACCTTGGGATTCGGTGACCGGCACCCGCTGCACACGATGCACGCCACCTTCGAATTTCAGGCGCGACCAGACACCGTCGGCCGAGTCGCCCTTGCTGGCGATCGTCAGCGTCGCGTCTTTGTAGCCACCCAAATCCGAGTAGGTCTCGTCCAAGACCGTCACATTCCAGCCGTGCCGTTCGGCGTAGCGGATGTACATTCTGGCCAGATCCGCAGCGAAGAGCGCCGATTCTTCACCGCCCTCACCGGATTTGACCTCGAGCACCACATCGTCGGCGTCGTGCGGGTCACGTGGCGCCAGCATGTCGCTGAGCTTGGTCTCTAACTCATCGACCCGGGTTTCCAGCTCAGTGACTTCATCGGCGAACGACGCGTCGTCGACGGCGAATTCGCGCGCGGTCTCCAGATCGTCGCGGGCCGACGTGAGCTGGCGGTGGGTCGCGACGATCGGGGCCAGTTGCGCGAACCGCCGCCCGACTTTGCGCGCGTTGGCGGGATCGTTGTGTAGTTCGGGATCGGACAGCTGACGCTCGAGGTCGGCATGCTCGGCCACTAGCGTGTCAATCGCCTGAGTCATGCTCCTCCTTCCCGCGCGCGCCGACTCACTATCGGGACAACTCCGAACGCAAAACGACGCCCGTCCTGTGCGGTGAACGCGACAGTTCGGGCGTCGATCCTGCTACTTGTCGGCCGAGGCTTCCTTCTCGGCACCGGCCTTGCGCTTGCCGTAACGCCGCTCGAAGCGAGCGACCCGGCCACCGCTGTCCAGAATTTTCTGCTTACCCGTGTAGAACGGGTGGCACTGCGAGCAGACCTCGACCACGATGTGGCCGTTTTCCTTGGTGCTGCGGGTCTGGAAGGTGTTACCGCAACCGCAGACCACGGTGGTCTCGCCGTAGGCGGGATGAATGTCAGCTTTCATGGTGTCCTCTTCAGTAGTCGGTCGCCGGGTCGCCCAATGTGCTGGTCATCGAAGGACGTGAACCGGAACCTGAACCTCGGCTGTTGATTATGCCAGCTCAGCCGCTATGTCCCTAAACGCCCGCCGGCGTCCGCGCATTCCCGGGCCGGCGCCGACGTTAACCCCGGCTGACCTGGGCTTTGATGGAACGGTCGACGACGGCGTAATTGGTGTCGCGGCCGACCCGGGTCCACAACAGACCGCCGTCAGGGGTGCTGCCCTGCGCGCTCAGCTGTCGTTTGAGGATCTTGTTGGTGGCGGTGGTCGGCAGGCTGTCGGTGGTCCAGACGTGCCGCGGCCAGGCCTTCGGCGAGAGGTCTGGCTGGCCCGCCAGAAATCGGCTGAACTCGCCCGGCGTCAGGTCGGCACCGTCCACCAGCACCAACGCCGCCATCACCTGGTCCCCCACCTGCTCATCGGGCACCGCGTATACCGCGACCTGGCTGACTGCCGGCAGCCGCTGCAGGATGCGCTCGATCGGCGCGGTCGTCATGTTCTCCCCGTCGACCCGCAACCAGTCCCCGCTGCGGCCAGCGAAGTAGATCCAGCCGTCGGCGTCGCGGTAGGCCAGGTCGCCGGACCAGAACATGCCGTTCCGCAAGCGCGCGTCGGTGGCGTCCTGGTCGTTGTAGT
>Ga0209114_1000030_pt1 | contig 8571 bp, 12 predicted proteins | sample TexAe_RefH0_O3_FD_187953 | JGI IMG/M metagenome (GOLD analysis project Ga0209114, IMG submission 187953) | Forest soil microbial communities from Davy Crockett National Forest, Groveton, Texas, USA - Texas A ecozone_RefH0_O3 (SPAdes) (version 2) | ecosystem: Environmental > Terrestrial > Soil >...
TGTGACTCTGGGGCGCTACCGAAATTGTAATTTGAATCTACCGGGAGCGGGAATTTCACTGGAATATGGCCCTGGTACGGTAGTTGGTCTATTGGGAGCGACGCTGGAACATGAAGTGCCCCGCTTCGAAGGAGAAAGGGTATGTTATGCATACTTTATGAGGGATAACGTGCATGAGTGGGCTGGGGTTTCGGGCTACACCTGGATGGCGACAGAGTACTACGACTAGTGTACTTGGATGTATAAGGGCTTTCTTCATAAATCCCTTTATTTTGCAAGACATGACCTTCGCATTATTTGCAGATCGGTACCATCGTAATAGGGCATACTATTTTAGCATATTCGTGGTTTTGGCAGCTCATCCATGGGTACGATGTTTCGAAAACTCAAGGAAATGATGTTTGTTTTTGGCCGCTCACTAAATGTCTCGAATGCACTTAACAAAGCGAAGTGAGACATACGTATATTTAGCGTATTTCCTTAACACTGCAGGGCATGCATCACAGGTGGCTGAAAAAAATACATCAATGTATTGGGGCATGCCCATTGTTATAGATTCACGCTTTCTGCAGCATATTTGTTTGCACGATGTCGTGTAGATGGGACATTATCTTGTTTTTCGGTAGCTCTCAAAATTGATTTGACCTAGAAACTCACACCCGATTTAAGCCATTTACTACGCCATTATGGAATGCTCATTCGGCACTTCTATATACCAGACAACCAGGCTTCACACACCCCCACATGGCTGTAAAGAGCATGTAGATTGCATAGATTGTCTCTTTCACCACAGTTTGAAGGCTGCAGAGACGCAGGTGTGATTTGGTCATAGTACTGTCCCATCAGGGCAATCAAGGGCCTACATCCCACTTAGGATAGATACCGATAGTGAGATAGCCGACACAATCCCTGAAGGAGATAGAACTTGCTGGCGGGTACCTTGTAGTAGCTACCAATAGATATTGACCCCAAAATTTGCCCCACTTACGGGTGCCTTCATATTCGCCTATGTAAGGGTTCTCTTTCGAGCTTTTCCCTCACGGCTAATGGTGCAAAGATCATCATACTATCAAAGGTGAGGATGCTATGGGTTGTCTCCATGCCGTTCGGTGCTCTCAGCCTTATGTCTCATGTCTCAAACACTAGGAACCAAGTCAAACTCCAGGCTTACCAGCGGGATTACGCTCAGCAGAAGCGAGCCCCTGGACGTCGAAAGGTTGGAAAGGCAGAGCGCAAACTATTGGAGGAACGGCACGCACATAAGCGGCAGCTCATGGCGATGGAGAACCTACCACCTTGCTCAAATACTGCCGTGTCTCAGTGCGTTCCCTCTATTGTTGTCATTAGGTACTAACGCACATATCAAGGGCTTATAAGTGTGCGCTCATTGTTCGCTCACAAATTGTGGATCCGCAACGCACTCCAGATATGATGGAAGAGGAAGAAAAGGCTAGGGAATACTTTGAAGAGAGAAAAGATATACTTCAGCTCTTCAGCCCCTGTGTGTGGATGGACGAATTCCAGAAATGCGTTGAAGAGTTCGTTCAATGGCACCTTTCGGCAGCGGCAGTTATAACCGCAGCATCAGTCACACCAGAAGACCATGTCCACCTTCATGGGCTACGCCGCTTGGTAGCTGGGGCTATTCAAGAAGGAGAGCTGGTGCGGCAGTCCGCATTTGCTGCAACTTGTGCCAAGTTGGACGGGGCACTTGTATGGGATGGTCGATGGTATGTGACCCGGACTTACTATTTGATACTGTCCCACTTTACACTCTGCACAGCGTTAATTTGAGGATGTTTCGGCAGCGTTATGGCTGGTGATGTCGATACCTTAGTGCCAGTTAATGCTATATATGTATCTTGAGAAAACAGAGACCGCCTCCGAAATTGACCCAATTTGGAGAATGCGCCAATTAATCCAGCAACAAGTGACTAGAAACAAATGGAAGCGGAGCATTGACAATGGCATTGGGATAATTGACACTCAAGAGTGGTTGAATTGGGTACCGATTCCATTTCATGAGAGGTTTTGGTAGTAGTGGGAACAGCTGCAAGCCTCAGGACCGCCAAATCTGCCGACTCAATACCCGGATCCCGGATCCTGCCGCCAGGCCTATTGGAGCATCGCTAATTCTTCTTGAAGAATACACATCACAACCTGTAACACGATCATTCTCATCCCCACATGGCACCCCAAGGAATAAAGGCATCCAAAATCATTGAGAGAAAGTCAAAGGCTAAAGTGATGGAGTGGGCACCTCGGAAGCGCTCCCGGGGAACCAAATACGTCCCAGTGGAAGTGGAAACTTCAAAAAATCGGCAGAGGCCAGCAAGAGATACTCTCAACATGGAGGTGGATGACCATCAGGCAGAATCGCAGGAAGCCAGCCTCCCATCCATGGATATGGATGTTGACGAAACATTCTCGATAGAGGAGCTAGATGTGCCCGAACAGAGGAGAGTGCGTTGAGCCACATGTTCTTTTTTAATGTCCTTAAATGTGGCCCAAGTCCCAGCGTACCTTCATGGAGGAGTTTATTCCTAAAATTGGCTCTTACTTGAGCTGCCTCCTCGATTCTGAGGGTGTCCCAGCTACAACAATGTGCCGAAGCTGCAAGTCTACTCCATTTGAGTGGAAGTGCGCCGACTGCTTTCCTGCACTTTTGCTCTGCAATGAGTGCTGCCGAAACCTTCACCAGAGGCTTCCTTTCCACAGAGTTCAGAAGTGGACTGGGAAATTCTTTATTCCTTCGTGGTTGCGGGAGGTGGGGATAAGCTTGCACCTTGGGCACTCTGGCGATTCATGCCCATTTCGAAGCGTGTGTCGCCAACTATTTCACAGTTTAAATGATATTATTTACACTTACAGCTACAGAACGACGACGACGACGATCAGGTTGGGGGCCACGATGACCATGATAGAACTACCGACCTTGGCTTTGGTAGCTCAAAACCTGGGCGCCGCGATAAAGATGGAAATCTTATCATGACTGTTGTCGATCGGTCTGGTATTCACGAGATTGGCGTCAGCTGGTGTCGCTGCCCTGGAGCTCCCGAGAATGATGTGCAGTTGATGATGGCGGGCCTCTTTCCTGCCACATTTCACAAACCAAAGACAGCATTTACGTTTCGGGTTCTAGAAGATTACCACCTTGACAATCTGGAATGCAAGATGACTCCAAGCCAGTATTTCAGTCGCTTAAGAAGACTTACGAACGACGAGTTTCCGGATACAGTACCGGTGTGATGATTCAGTATCTCTGTTGACGGTAGACTGACAGGAAAACTCAGGACCGATATCGGGAGCTGCTGAGGGTCTGCAGACAGTGGAGGGCTCTCATTTCCCGAAAGCGATTTGGCTTTGGATATAGGGAAAATGAAGATCAGATGCCAGGATCGATGGCTGTATTCTGTGCCTTGTGTGCACAACCTGGGATTAACCTCCCGGAAGATTGGAGAGAGTACGAAAATAGGTTTGTCAATCAATGTTGTTATCTCAAAGCTACCGACGCATTATTTTAGCAAAACCCTCTTCATGCGTGGTTTTATGATGGATGGGAACTTCCAGGCAGAGCACATGAAAATGAGGAACCCAGAGAATGACATTCCTCTCTCTGAAGGCGTGGGATTTATGGTCAGCCGAAAACCATATGAATTGCATCTACAGTCGGCATTTGAGAGACGGCAGGTAATCTATATCATCTCTGGTATTTCTGCTGGCAGGCGCTGATGCTCGCTAGAAATCAACATGCCATGACCACAGAGCGGTAAATAATGTAAACAAGCATGGTGGGCACCTCGAGTCAACTGGAATAGGTGCGACGGCATGCATTCATGGGGCTTTTGTACCCAATTCTGTTGTTGACTTTCAAAAGGGAGAGGCGTGAGTTCCCATATCTCCTGGTATACGCTTTTCTAAAAGTCGTCCTTTTAAAGCCAGAAGAATATGGACTATTCAATATTCAAGGCTCTAAACTTCAATATGGAGGGAATACAGGCTGCCCTCATATCATACGATGTCATGTGCCAATGGAGTGTCCATATGATGGAAAGGGTGAACGGAAGCAACTATCTCAAACTTCCTGATAATCTGGAGCTCAAGCTAGCGATTGGTCTTTTTCATATCCATGGGCACCAGGACACCTGCTTGGCTAGGTATTCACCAAGCTTCATCGAAGGTGGTCGACAAATAGATGGCGAGACCATAGAAACACTTTGGGCACCGCTCAATGAGATCACTAGAAGCACAAGAGGAATGTCGACATCACATCGTCGGGAGGTCATAGACGACCATATGAATGACTCAAATTGGAAAAAGCTCACAGACATAGGCAAGTTCCCTCCTAAAGACACAGGGTCAACGCTTACATGGGTCGGCAGTGAATTCCGTGTCTAGACGATACAGAAAGGCACTTTCGGGGGCTAAACTGAGCACGGTAGCATTCGATTCGATAAATGCATCCGCACGTCCGGAATCCGTTCGTCTTTGGAGTGCCGAAGAGGAGCATGCCCAAAGGGAGAGAGGTCATGACATCAAAGTCATGGATATCTACGACATCAAAATGAAACAACGTGAGTCTGGTCGGTCTACAATAGTTTTGCCTAACATAAGGTTTCAGTCCCTTCCCGTGCAGAAATACTCCTTGAATTAACAGAAAATGAGATAGGCATCTCCGGCCGTAACAAACACGCAGAGTGGATAAGCAGTGGTTTAAAAATTCAGGAGATACAGTATGACCTTCGCCAGCTTCCCTCAGTGATACCTCTGATTACCGTTCTCCAAAACAATCGCAGGTTATCCCTTCAAGCACTAGTGAGGAAGGTTGGCTCCCGTCCAAGCCTAGATCAAAAAAGAGATATCGCCATGAAGCGGGCGCGCCTCCAAGAGAGAATTGACGCATTCCAAAGGCAGGCTGCTAACGTTTTCCAGGCTGTGACTGAAGGTGGGGATGATGGCTCTTGGGATAGCACCCCGGTCAGGGAACCTCATGTTGGCGTGGAATTTGATGGAATCGGCGAAGACGATGATGATGGAGAGCTGCCTTCAGCCGCCGAAGAACACGCTCAAACTGGCCATGCAGATGCAGAGACTATGCCTTTCAATCTTCCATCACATCTTGGACGCGATTGGTGCAATAGAAATGCCGCCGAAGACCTGGCAAAGGCAGAACTACGTTTAAGGGAGGGTCAACTCAACGATTCCCTGCACCACATTCGAATTGCCCTGGGACACAAATCCTATCTGTTCCGAAATGACGTCCGTCCAGCACGTACGCAGAGACTCAAGACACGCGCTTGGGCAGGAGTGCACGCGGTTGAATCAACGGTTCAGCATCATGCTCGGGTTTACACTCGTGCACGGCAGGCAATGGTAGACCTTGGGGCTGCCGCGAATATCCTTGATCGGTACAAGGTCTTGAGGCGCCAGGACTTGAGTGTCAAGACTACTGTACTTGCGCCTGATGTACGAGGGCAACGGAACAAGTCATTGCCCTGGTTTTGGACAATGGATGTTCGGCGGGACGCTGACGTTGGGGAATGGATGGAAGATTGTGAGTACTTCCCAGTTCACAACGCTTAAGAAACATAACTTTGAGTGCAGTTTTTCGAGTGCATTGGCTTAGAGCAAAAGCCCAAAAAATGCGATGGATTGAAGAACTCCAATGTCTCCAAGTTGAGATGGAGTCTGCAGTCAGATATTTCAGGCATCAAGAGCGGGTTTGGAAGGGAAGGGGGGAGATCATTGATTCTCGATCACAACCAGGGCACGCTGCATGGGCAGCCAAACAAAGCGCAATGTGGTATTCAATGGCCATACATGCGCATTCCACATTTACCACTTTGCTGGGGAATGACCCACCTCCAGAATTTGCTAAAGTCTTACGGCCCAATTAAGCATGTAACATTTTTTAGTTAACTGTGCACTGGCAGAGTAAATCCAGACTTCAGGTAGCGACAACTGATAGCATCGAATTATGCCATTTTCTATAAGAATCTCTGTGACGATGCACCCTATACTTCGTCCCATAGAATGAATTAGAACTACCGCCGATGATAAGTTCGATTATGGAATAACTCCTTTGAGAGAAACAAATATCTATAATTGGTTATCATTTGGTGTCAGCAGCTTCAAATGGAAGGCCCCACACGACGTGGCACTGTGCAACCTTATCTTATCGGTAGTGATCGGCGACTTCTACCGGCTGCCAATAATCTTTCCATTCACGAACCATGTCATCCGAGACCGGAACCTCGATCTTGAATGCTGCGCTCGCTTGCATTGGAGAGAGAATATCCACAATTCTGCTCCAACCTGGCGATAAAGCTGAAAAATACATCGCCAGCTTACACAATGAAGTGGTAAGTAATTCAGCGCGCCATAGTTGTATTTTCTCTCTTCATCTTTGAACTTAGCTTGCTGCCACGTGGATCGTTGGTATTCTGTCATCTGATGGCAGCCAACCTTCTGTGCCTGAGTCAATCAGGATCGCATTTCGCAGTTTTTCGGACATCCGGGTAACAGGCAGCTATACTGCGCCCGACAGAAGCCAGCTACCGACAGGCAGCGCAGTACCACTATCAGATGCTCCTCAATTTAATTTTACAGAGTGGTGGAATATCGAAGGAGAGAGAATCAGGTCTCCATTTGATATCCGGGATGAACTAATCCCAAAATTACTACATGCATTAAAAAAGGTTTGCGCCTTTTTCTATCTATTTGTCCTCAAGTAACCAGACATGTAGCAGGAAGCCGGCGCACAGCTTCGCGCTAGCATAATGCGGCAATTCAAAGAAGTTAGGGATCTGGCTGCCAGCATCGATAGCCAGGTTCAAACCCTTCATGATGGATTCGTCGAATTTTATGATCATAGTGATGAGGTAGTCGCTCAATTTGAGATGAAGATGGACACCTAGTTGGGCGGACAGTAGTAGTATTGCCGATACAAAGATTAAATAAAAGTTTATCGTCGTCCGATCTCCTTAATTAAAAAATCTACAAGCGTCATTTCATCGTCCAAATTGCTCAATAAACTTTCCATTTCTGTTTGTGCCATCGCTCCATTCTTTTTAAGCCACTGAGCATGCGTTCTGGCACACGAAAGCCATTCTTTAGAAGCGCCCTTTCGGGAGTCCTATGTCGCATTGTTAAGCAAGGCAGATCAAATAATGCTTTGATTTACCTTATTAATGAGCAAGCCGATCGCAGGTTTCAAGGCCATCACATCTTTGGGGATCTCACTAAATCCCTCTATATGTGATGATGGGCCAGAATTTACTGCCGATTCCCCCTGGCGTTGACCTACATCAGGCTGTGATTCGTTGAGGAGTGCAACCCCTCTCCAGAATGCAGAGCGCATCTAACAGCATATATTTAGTACCCCAATAAGACAAGAATAACCTTGGAAGGCGTACCTCCTCCTTGAATCTATCATCCTCTTGCTTTGTTTGTGAACTCTGTGCCTGCATGATCGATGGTGGTAAATTGACGATCGGATATCAGTATTCAGATCATGAGGCTTATATACACATGAGAATTGGCACGTGAGTACATAACGCGCCAAAGTAATAAGAATCACAGCGCATTAGATGCCGATCCAAAAGCTGTCCTTAAGTCGTTTGGATGTTTCCTGTCAATTATATTGTATGAGTGCACTTGGCTGGCGATTCGATTCAACCTCATCTTGCAGACTTGATTATGGATATTCCCATAAACTTCGACCAACCCTGATCGGGAGCTGCTAGATTGAAACGCTAAGTGAAACAACTGCCAGGGCCGGCACGTGCGCACTTTCTGCCGATGGTCCCAGATAAGGGTCTTTACAACCCAGACACTTAGTCCTGCTTCCTCGTCCATCTACCGACAACGCTCCTTTGCCTTTGATCCTTTGATCGGCATAAGCGAACCCTGATCTCTGAGAATGTCCGATTTCAAAGACGATCTAACCCAGGACGAGCAAATACTCCATCACCATGCGGCTGTAGTCAGGCAGAATTTAGAAGTCTATCATGCATGTGCACTCAGAGATGAAGCAACTTGGACGAAACTATTTAGAGCACTCTTGGTATTCTTTCTCTTGCGATATAGTACGAGCGAGAACTAAGCTCCATTCAGACAAAATCGATGCATTATTTTGTCACCGCCAGAAATGGAAGCACCAATCATCTTCGCGTGCACCCATTGTTCTTGAGCCTCACTGCGGCATTCGCCAAGTGTGAAAAATCTCCAGACTTTGGATCCGTCTCTGAGAATGATCCAAGGACATTAAGCAATGATTATTATACTTCACCAAGCGACCTCCCACCGCTGAATATACATTTCCCAGGCCAAAATGGTACGGCTTATCTCTCTGACATGTGCAGTTCTTTATTTTCATCGGTAGCTCTCTGTCGAGAATGTATGGTTTCTCAACCTCAAGTCAATGCGGGTGCGCGCGAAGTAGAACCAAATACATCTTTACCAGCTACCAACGCAGAACACATGACCCCTGAGCTTGTTGACAACACGGCAGGGGCTAGCGATTCAATGATAGAAGTTCACACCAAGGGGAAGAAGCGCCAGCGTGCATCT
>Ga0209114_1000031_pt1 | contig 8564 bp, 9 predicted proteins | sample TexAe_RefH0_O3_FD_187953 | JGI IMG/M metagenome (GOLD analysis project Ga0209114, IMG submission 187953) | Forest soil microbial communities from Davy Crockett National Forest, Groveton, Texas, USA - Texas A ecozone_RefH0_O3 (SPAdes) (version 2) | ecosystem: Environmental > Terrestrial > Soil >...
TCGTATTCGTACCAGGCGCAGCCGTTGGCGCGATCGGTACGCCTGTCAGCGTTGGCGAGGCTGATTGAACGACGCTACCCGTGCCCGTAACACTGCAAGCTGTCAAGGCACCCGTCGTAGTTGTGTTGCAAAGTGGCCCCGTCGCCAACGCCCCCAGGAATTGCGCTCCACTCAGGCCTGAATCGGAAGTTCCCTGAACGATGAATTTGTTCGCAAAGGGCACATTTGCTGAGCCATCTGTACTATTACCCGCGAGAGCGCGCGCCGTCGTCCACTTGGCTGCGCTGGAAGAAGTAGCAGCGTTTCCGCTGTAGGATCCACCAGTTATCTCTAACTGCACGTTACCCGAGGAGATATTGGTGATTGTGATCGACAAGCCAACCGCGTTAGTGCTGGAGTTGAGAAGATTCAGTATGGCCTGTGAAGCGTTATTTGCAGTGTTGGTTTGCAGTGTGATGCCGCTACCTGCGCTACAGCCTGTGCAAGTTCCATTTACCGTCAGATTTTGGACCGAGATGCTTGGAGTGCCACTCAGGCCTCCAGCTGTGCCGCTTGTGTTAGCCGCATTGTTCGGGATGTCTCCGCTCACTAGTGCCGGTAGTTGCGCATGCGGCAGAGTGCCTGTCGTAAGGTCGCTCGCGCTGATGATTACATTGGCCGAAAGCGCGTGGCCGTTGACCGTCGTCGTAGTAGGAACCTTGGCGTTCAGAGCCGTCTGGAGGTCAGTTTGCGATGACAGAGTGCCTGTGATGCTACCCCATACGCCACCGCTCCCTGAGCCAATAGGATTGCCCTTGTAGAGAAGCTGGGTGCCATTGTCCTGAAGGTTGCTGTTTCCGAGCACCCATGTGCCGCTCTGACTGCCAGCTTTTGTCTGGACCCACATCGGGAGCGTGTTGATGGTCCCTAATTGCGTGGACACGTATCCAGCATCAGGCTGAGTCTGAGCGGAAGCGGAGAGAACAGTAAGAGCAAGCAGCGCGCAGAGGACGCGGAGTCTATTCATTTGTGGCCCTCTCCTCGGTTTAGGCGGGGAGAGAGTACCACAGCACGAATGATCGATTAGTCTCTGAGCTAATTGGCCGAGCAGGCCACTCCGTATGTCCCCGATATAGAAGCGGAGGCGTTCAAAGTCACGGAGCCAGCGGTTGTTGTAGCCCCTATATTTACCGCCGTCGCTGGGGGAGTACCCACAGCAGTCGCCTGACAATGAGAACCCACGGCAACCCAAGAACAAGAGAGCGCCGAAGAAGTAGCAGATGAGGTGAAGGTGGCTTGCCCACAGAACCGGGTGACGCTGGCGATGGGAACGCCAGAATCGGTGAACTGGCTAGCATTGTTGTTGATCAGGTCGCCATTAACTAAAGTTCCGTTGAATGGCGGCATAGCTAGCCCGTTGACGGTGATGATTCCGTTCGTGGCGATGTTCAATTTAGCTACAGAGCCGAAGCAAGTTGCCAGAGCTACCCCGGTAGCGGGAATCGTCGGGCACGCTCCTACGTTCGCAAAATAATAATGTGACCCAGTGTTGTCATCTATTCGAATAGAGGCGGGCAGGGTAGCCGATGTCGAGTTCCATAGGCCCGGTGCACTCTGGGTCGCGTTGTAGGTATGATAGTGACCGCCAGTGGAGACGATACATCCATCCTCGTTGTATAGGCCACCATTCACATCTCCGATGTCATAGGCAAGGCCACCGTTACAGGGTCCGTGGATAGTCCACGGCATCAGCATACCTGACACGCCGGCTCCCGCTCCAGCTACAAAATCCTCAACCGCATAGCTCACGGCCGTTCCAGGCGTACCGCTGATGTTCGGCTTTCCGACGTTGTTGATGAGTTGGGTATTCTTGAAAATCGTGCCATTACTCGAATCGGAGTAAGGCGTGCCTCCAGCAACGGTCATATTTTGAATGATCAGGTCGGTATACAAAGCGTTAGGCGCCGAGTTCACGATACCGAATTTCATGGTGCCGGTCTGACCCAGCCCGGCGCCGTCAATGAAACTGTCGGACATCATGAAGGCCCCAGGAGTCTGGATGACAGCGGCATCAGCTGTGGGGCTAGCTGCAGTGTTGCCCAGGAGGGTAAGGTGGTGCGCCATGTTGTCATTGCCCCAGCCTGCCGGGGTTGTCGGGAAGTCGATATCAGCCGTCTGGTTTCCCTTGAAGGTGAGGTTATCGAGCTTCACCCCCATCACATTATTGTTCGCAGGATAAGCGAACCCGAACAGACCATTTCCGAACCCATCTACCACGCCATTAGCGAACGTGGGATTGTTGCATTGGTTGCACTTTATCCCCACAAAATCGTAATCCTTGATCTCAATACCCGTGATCGACACATTGTAGGACCCCGAGACCACGATGCCGTTAGGAGCATACTGCTGGCCACTAATCTGGTTCTGGTTGACGCTGTGCACGGTGTCGATATTGATGCCGTTCACCGTGCAGTTATCGCAGGCGTTGAGGGACAAGCCGCCGACGCCGAGTGCTCCGGTGGGGTAAAGCTGGCCGTTGTGGGATGTAGTGATCTGAGCGAAATGGGCACGGGCGCAGGCTGCCGTGTAACCACCGCTACCGGCTGTGTCTTCCCATATCTCGCCGATGAATGTCATATTTTGTGCGGCTTCGATATCGGTTAATGTAGTGTCGCTGTCGTTCGGGCCGGGCTGGTTCCAAGTGAAAGATGCGGAGGTGGTGCCATTGTTGTTGACGCTTGTGACCACAAACGGAGAACCGTCATTGAAGTCTGAGCCGCCAGCGCCAAACCCAAACTGGACGATGATGCGATCACCAACAGCATAGGGAATGGTGGTAGCCACGCCAGCTGGAGTGTTCCATGTGACCACCCCATTAAGGCGAGTCATGCTGCCAACGAGGAGAGCTTTACCAGACGCGTAACACAATTCCCCGTACCCTTGTCCTACTTCAGCGTCCGCAGTCGTGATGTTTCTGTAAGCGTGATTCTGCTCGATATGGTTAAACGCCGATATGCCATCACTCGACCCTTGCCAAAACAGCCCGATGTATAAGTTGTTGCCATACGCGTGGTTGTTCATCAACTTTGCGTTAGTCACGTTCTGCATGACCGCGATATAGCCGCCAGATTGAGGACAAACCACTGGCCCCCACACCGCGCCCGGCTTCCAGTATGGCCAGAGGACGTTATTTCCCGCTCCGTCATCGTGTACCCAATTGTTGCACTGGCCAGATGGCTTGCCGACCATCGGTGCGCCACTACCCGAGATTACGTTGTGCTCAATGTCGTCATCCACACCGCCTGCATCCAGCACCCAGGCCGTACCGTCAGTCGTGATTGTCGATCCGCAGTTGTTCCACGAATTGTCATGGACTTTGGCTCTGGTGCTGGCGTTCAGATAGAGACACACTTCATTGTTGCCAGTGAACCAGATGTGGTCGATCTCTACATCCTGCGCAGTGATCTGAACCGCATAGTGGGGGTTGCCTGTAGCGATCAGGTTAGCGCAGTTGCCAGTGACAGGGCCATGAAGGTGCACGCCATTATTGGCAAAGAGGAACCCCGTGTAGGTGTACTGCCCGCAGCCCACGTAGATATCGGACCCGGCCACAGCACTATTAATCATGGAGGTCAAATCGTTACCCACGGGCCGCGTGGTGACGAAATTGTTCGTAGCGGTATTAGTGATCACCACCGTACCCGCAGTGAGATTGCCGTTAACCGTAGTGTCGCCGGGCACGGTCAGGTTATTGCCCGTAGCATTGTCAGTCGTCAGGTTGGACTGCATGATGCTACTTCCGGGAGGGTTATACACTCCAATTCGCGACTGTGTACCGGGGATAACACCACCGCCAGCCGCGCCAAAAGTGCTTTGATTTGTGCGGAGATTCGCGAAAGCGATAGGTTGGGCCAACGCGCTCAGCGCTGAACTGATATCAACCGAGGTTGTGACGCTCATCTGGTAGTTAATCACCCATGGCGGCGTATAGGTGATGATAGAAGGGTCTCCAGGATCGGAGATTGTTACCCGCCAAAACGAGGGAGTTCCAGGCGCACGGCCTTGCGGTGTCAATGTATTGTTGGGTACTAATCCCGCAGAAAAGAACCCACCGGAGTTGAGATTTCCCCGAACAGGCTTCGCATTGAATATGCCTCCGTTGGGCGTGACTGCACTATTTATCGGGAATCCAGCAGAGTCGACGAGGATAAATGAATAGGACGCATTCGCATACGGATGCCCACTCGGGTCCGTCACCGTGCCTGTGATCGTGACGTAGTTCACCTGAGCATGCACGCTTGCTGCACTTATCAGCAGGCCGAATAGTAAGAGCAGTAAACCGCGCAAGTTCTTCAATTCATTTCCTCCTGTTTAGCTCGCCGAAATTACTTCGACAACTTCGTATGAGCTGTAGACGCCTGCCCCAGAGGGTGCGTCGGTGATCGAAACGGTAGTGCCCGCCTTAACTCGAAGGGGTACAGAAATGCCCATCCGCAATGGCGAACCGAGATGCTGAAGCTGGTAGGTCTGCGCGCCCCACTCGTCGGTGTAGGTCAGAGTGGGCGAACCGACCGTCACGTTTGCTGCTGTGGGGCTGATCGAGATGTAAATGTGGACGACGATCGTCTGGTCAGAGCCCGATGGCACGGTATAAATCACAGGATCTGCGCCGGCCATCTGGTCGACCTGGCTTGCTGAGGCTCCAATGTTGGGTGTTCCCATGGCTATTGCACTCCTGTACAGTCAATTTCGGTGTAGGAAAAGCCTGAAGAGGTGACGGTCTGAAGGCTTATCGTGATCGAACCGAGGGCCTTGGATGCGTCGTAGATGCCCCCCGAGATGCTGCCAGTCGGTCCAGAGCCGTTCGTTGGCCCAAATCCCTGGCAAACGAGAGAGTAGGTGCCCGTAAACGGAGTCGGCCAGCTTACGGCGCCCATGGTGCAAGTTGAATAGCTTGGAGGGTCGGCCGTGCAGATTCCCGAAGTGATGATGATCTTCTGGTAAAGACCAAAACTCCCATTCGCAATGTTGGTGACGCGACCGAAGGCATCTACTGTCACAGTCGGAAACTTATAGGTTCCTGCGGTCACTCCCGAGTTGGCGAGGTCGACATTCGGGAAAGTCGTCGCAAAACGTCCGCTGAAGACAAGCGGCGCAGGCGTACCAGATATCTGGCCGTAACTGTAGTCTCCATTGGCTGAGGTTACCGCGCCTGCCCTGCCGTTGAACGACACGACACCCGTAACCGGCAACGCATTGCACTGCGGCGACAGGTTCGCGTTCAGGCCTGTCATGAATCCACTTGTGCATGGCTGCGCGGATGGTAACTGAATGCCGCCGTTTGCGGTCAGCAGGCCGCCGACGCTCAAGGTTCCAGAGAAAGCCCCGTTATTTCCCTGAAAAAAGCCGGTGACAGTCAAGTTCCGGTAGGTCGCATCCTGTGGATTCGGAGGTGTCTGCATGCACGCAATGGGTTGCTGCGTGTTGAGGTTGGCAACTCCCTGAGATGACACGAATTGCACGCAATATGGGGTGTTTGCAGGCGTTCCATTGTTCAGATACGTGATGCTGTACTGACTGTTTCCCGTGGAACCATTGCAGGTGATCTGATCATTGCCCCAGATGGTCGAATTAATGAGGCCTGTGCTGTTCGCCTGCAGCAAAAGTGCCGTCTGGACGATAACTGAGTAGCCGGTGATCGTTACAGGCGCAGGGCAGTTCTCGAGCGCGATCGAGACGCCAGAATACCCCTGCGGAGTGCCTGAAATCTGGGCTAAATTGCCTGTCAGAGGGAGTGGTGTCGGCGTTTGTGCGACTCCAGCCGCGCAAAGACCCAGACACATGAGGAGGTAGGCAAAAACCCGGCGACTGAATGGCATGATTGACCCCTAAAAAGTCGCCGTGAGAGTACCACAGGGGTCCTAATGCTTAGAGGGTATGCCGACTTGAACGACGCATCTTGCGCGCGTAACGCGAAATAGCTCCAAGATGCCACTGTTGGCAGAATTTGCAGGGGTAGGGATGCATGTGCTCCCAATCTCGGTGATCTGTGGGATGGTAGAGGTGTCCCTGATGGAAAATTTTCTGTGATGCCAAGGCCGCAGACTCGGACGGGTACTTGTCTTTGCCCGCGCAAGAGCGTTCGTAGTCATCATCTGGCACGTTTTGCCTTCTTTGTGCGCCTTCTCTTGGCTTCGCGGAAGCGAGAGCCATCAAAGGCAGCAAATTCGAGTTCGGGGAGCTTCTCACCAGGCCGCGGCTTGGTCACGAAAGGGATCTGATCGATGGTATAGCCTTTGCACCAGTCGTCGAATATGACCGCTCCCCGGCAGTTAGGGCACTTAGGGTCCACCCGAGGCCTTTCACGCGTTCCTAGCCGGAAATTGCCGCAGCGCGGGCACACCCAGCGAGTGAGCACATAGGCCTGAAGCTGTTTCGGCGGTCGAATCATTTGTGGCACTCAGGGCAGTTCAAAAGTCGATGACGGCAAAGTGAGCGTGGTGCTTCTTCCGGCAGTCCGCTGGAGTAGCCCATCGCTCTCAGGGTCCTGCGAGCTTTCCCTTCCGGACCCTTGTTCCAGGCAGGAGTCTTGCATTTCCCGCAGCGCTCAGCCTCTTCAGGGTTGTTGCGCGTCTTGCCTTTCTGCGGCAGCCATGGCTCACCGCAGCCGTTGCAGATCGGGACTCTGATCGTGGCGATCATGGGCCTACAGCCCCACTCCAGAGATGCACTTCGCCACGATGAGCGCCTTTTCTTCCCACGGCAGAGCGTTCCAGAAGCGATCCAGTGCTTCGTAAGGTACAGGAAGCATCGCTATTCCAGACGGCTCAGAAGCAGCCTTCGGCGCTGGCGTGAATGCCGCAGTTTTCGACTTCGACTTGGACTTCTTCGTCGCTTTCGGCTTCGGCAAAAGCGATTTCCCAAGCCGCCCGTCCCCGTAGTTAGCCCAATACCAGTGGTCCGCGCAGACGCCCGACTTGTTACTTGCGCGGATAACGGCCGTGCATCCCGGCTTCCTGCATTGTGGTCCATTTGCGCTCTGAATCTCCGGTTGCGGCAAAGCTACTTCGATTGGTTCTTCCATTGGTTCCTCCTCGACTTTCGTAGTTTCATCACAGTGTTTCTTACAAAGTCCTCGCCCAGGTGCGCATAAGTTGGTACACGCAGCTTTTGAGCATTGCCTGTCAGATGGAGCCTTGTGACTGGTGCGCCCTGCGCGCGCCTCGACCTGCCGATGAAGCCTCTCAGCCTGCGCAACAGCCGCCCGACGATCAACCTCGATGTTGTGGCGTGGATCGATGTCCGGAGCGGCAGGAACGACCGTCACAGTCGCAGGATCGATGTGCCTGACAGGTGGGATGCCGGGCCCATCCTCGAACTCGAGCTCGCCGGCAAGGAGCTTACGCCTGGCAGCGGAGGATGGGCACTCCTCGCCGTGGATACAGGACTCGCAGAGCGCCTTGTCGCCGGAGTAGAATCGCGCCGGGCAGAAGTGCCCTTTCAGCGTGCAGGAATGGCAGGGAGTTCCTGCTGGCGGCCGATCAATGTCGTGCTGGTTGTCCATGTGGTCGTTCATCATGTGTGGTGTAAAAGGCCCAGAAGATACAAGCGCAAACGCCAAGGAAGAAGCCAGCCAGAAGGATCAGTAAGATCACGAGGAAGATCATTTTGTTGCCTGCCGGTGGCAGTGATCTTCCACATACCGGGTAGCCTCACCCTCCTCGCGGAAGTGCATGACATCCCCGGGCTCTTTCTTGTCTTCAGGGATGTACGTCGCACTATACGAATCCCGTCCATGTGCCACCGCGCCGCAGGGAAACCCATCCCCGGCGATGTACATGATCGGCCCTTTCTGCGTATCGACCCAGAAGCCGGTATCTTCCGGCTCCTCAATTGTCCACGTCCGCGCCGGATTCTCCGTAGCGAGCGCCTGAGACCGCATTTTCAGTACCGGCCTCTCCTCGCCGCCCATACACGGCCACAAGCTGCCACGCGAGTCTATACACGTTTGCGCCCCCGCCAAACTCGCGCATAGCGACAGAGCAATCACCGCTGCCTTGCTCACTCTCAGATTTTTCATGGTTTCTGTCCTCGACAGGTCGATCTTAGGTCCCGCCTGCTTACTTCTTCTTCGGTGCCACTGCTGCTGGTGCTGCCGCAGCCTTCGCCGGAGGCGCAGCCGCCGCGGGAGGTGCCGGTGCCGCATCCTTCACCAGCTTCGGACCTCCGGAAACGTCCAGATGGTATCCCGGATGCGTCCGCGCTATATCCGCAGCCACGGCCTGGAACTGCCCCTGAATGTTCTGGTACTGCTGCAAGATTGCTCCTATCGCCGTCGTTTCCGTCACACTCAACTGCGGCACAGCCTCTACTACCGGCTTCTCCGGTTCACTCGCCGGTTTCACTGCCTGTCCAAAACACACGCCCGCCGTCGCAAGCGTCATCACCAGAATGGCTCTCGTCTTCATAAACCTTCCTTCTCCCTCTTTTTCCTTATTTCAACACGCGAAAAACAATATCAGCAGCCCCACGATCGTGAACGCTACCACCTTCGCCACAAACTGCAACTCCCAACTCACCCTCCA
>Ga0209114_1000032_pt1 | contig 8448 bp, 9 predicted proteins | sample TexAe_RefH0_O3_FD_187953 | JGI IMG/M metagenome (GOLD analysis project Ga0209114, IMG submission 187953) | Forest soil microbial communities from Davy Crockett National Forest, Groveton, Texas, USA - Texas A ecozone_RefH0_O3 (SPAdes) (version 2) | ecosystem: Environmental > Terrestrial > Soil >...
GGATCGGTCAAGGCGCGCGAGGCCGCCCTGCGCCGCGCCTTCGGGTTCTCCGCGTCGGTCTTCACGATCAACTACGAGAACTTGGCGTGGCTCGGCAAAACGCTCGACGCCTGGGGCAAGCGGTGGCCATTCGGCAAGGTCGTGGCCGACGAGTCGACGAAGCTCAAGAGTTGGCGCGGCAGCGTGCAGACCAGCAAGAAGGGCAACGAGTTCACGCGCTCAGGCGGCGCGTCGCGCCCGCGAGCGCTTGCCGAGGTCGCGTTCACACGCGTCGATCGGTTCATCGAGCTCACTGGCACACCGTCACCGAACGGACTACAGGATTTGTGGGGGCAGGCGTGGTTTCTGGATCAGGGGCAGCGGCTTGGGCGCACGTTCACGGCGTTCTCGCAACGCTGGTTTCGGCCGAAGTACAACGGCTACGGCGTCGAGCCGCTGCCGCATGCGCAGGTCGAGATCGAGGACAAGATGCGCGACATTTGCGTGTCGCTCGACCCTCGCGATTGGTTCGACCTACGCGAGCCAATCAAGAACGTGATCAAGGTCGAGTTGCCCGCGCGTGCCCGATCGCTGTACCGCGACATGGAACGCGAGATGTTCATGCAGATCGGCGAGCACGACGTCGAAGCGTTCAGCGCGGCGGCGCGCACGATGAAGTGCTTGCAGTTGGCGAACGGCGCCGCGTATGTCGGCGAGAATGCAGAGAAATGGGTGGAGGTGCACGATGCAAAAATTGCGGCGCTTGAATCAATTGTCGAGGAAGCGGCGGGTATGCCCGTGCTCGTGGCGTACCATTTCCGTTCGGACCTCGCACGGCTCCGTAAAGCGTTTCCATCGGCGCGCCAACTCGATAAGGACCCAGAAACTATTCGGTTATGGAACGCAGGAAAAGTGCCGCTGCTTCTGGCGCACCCTGCTAGTGCGGGGCATGGACTCTCGCTACAGGACGGAGGGAATATCCTGGTTTTCTTTGGGCTGAACTGGAATCTTGAAGAGCATCTTCAGATCATCGAACGGATCGGGCCGACGCGGCAGATGCAGGCCGGTTACGACAGGCCCGTGTTCATCCACTACATCGTAGCGCACGACACAATCGACGAGCTCGCACTCGCGCGAATCGACACGAAGCGCGAAGTGCAGGACCTTTTACTTGAAGCCATGAAGCGAGGTACGTATGCCGTCTAACCCTGCATTCCACCCCGCGCGGCGCTCGGGCACAGAATTTGTATGCTATGTACCCGCGGGCTCCTGGTTGTTCCCTTCCCGGGATGGTAAGGTCTGCTTAGTGACGCCTAATGACGAGGTGTTCCAATTGGAGGGCGATAAGCTTGTGCGTATCGCAGAACCCGATGCTCTCTAACTTCGCGCCCGCAATCACCGTGAGTTTGTGGCGGTTTCGTTCCGGTAGCGGAACAACTCCCCTAACAGCGCCCATCGAAGTGATAACCCAAATGAGGAACGGCGCGTTTGTGCGCGTCGTAGGACCCCATGCCGTCTAACCCTGCATTCCACCCCGCGCGGCGCGCGGCGCCGCAAACGGAGATCGACATGAAATGGAACGAATGGACCGAAGAGGATCGACGCCACGTCATCGCGCGCACGTATCGCACGTTCACCCTGGAGCCATCCGGTATCCCGGTGCGCGACAGCGCGCTGGTGGATATCGTGGTCGAGCTGGCCGGCGATCGTATCGAGACGCTCCGCATGATCGCGGCGATCGCGCCGTGGGCGCAAGTCGTACCGGCCCGCTATACCGGCCCGATACTGCGCTGGCGAGAAGTGAAAGCCGACAACGTCAAGGCGTCAGCCGGCGCCGAGGTGGCGATGCTGACGCGGGGCGAGCAGTAGATTCCCCGATCACGGACCGAGGTAATAGGCTTCGAAATATGAAGCGTAGGGAGAACCGCCCTGTACCGATAACGTCGCGCCGACGGGGATTGTAATAAACCCCTCGATGTAATCCGTCGTCCCGTTGAAATTGACAATCAATGAAACGACTTGCGTAGCTGCGCCAAACGAACCCGTCGCGGAATTGACGTTGCTATACGCGTAAGCAGCGCCATTCTTGTACAGCCACAAGATACCCTGAGCGGCTGCGGTACCCGCGTTGAATTGCGCCGCCAGAGTTACCTTGTACTTACCAGCTTTCAGTGGGGTAAATCGATAGTTCGTCGTCGCGTCATAGTAATTGTTGCTGTCAAATACCTTCGTATTGAAAGTTATTTTTGTCAGCACGTTGGCTGTCAGGGATTGTCCCGTCGACAGTACGGCTTGAAAATACGGTTGTCCCGCAGCATTCACATTTGCGATAGCGGCAGACGTAAATGCCGTCGTCGCAATCTGCGTCGTAGAGGTGCCCGGCGCTGCGGTGGGCGCGGTCGGCACGCCAGTAAAAGCCGGGGATGCGAACGGAACGAGATTGCCCCAAGCCGGTGGGGTTGACGCACCCGTAGAGAGAATCGCTTGCCCGGCGGTTGAGCCGACGGGGTTGAGTAATTGAATGGGCGCAAGCGTCGCGCCGAATACGGTGAACGAAAGCGCGGACAGCACAGACAACACGAGGGCGAGAATTTTTTTCATTTGAGCGGTTTCCAGTTACAGATTTTTGCGCCGGCCTGATCATGCGCCAGAATCGCTTTAGCGGTCGCGTCGGTGAGCACGTCCGCTTTGTCGAGATAGATCGGCCGCACCCAATCGCACGAGGTGTCGACGATACGCGTCTTCGTGACGACTTCCGGATCCACGGCAGGCGGGCACGTGGCCGGGCATCCAGCCAGCGCGAGCAGGCATGCCAGCGCGCTACTTAGTCCAAGCATCGAGTGCATTTTTCACCTCCGCGGGGGTTTGCGCCGCGACGTCATTGTGCGTCTCAACGGCCGTTTGGTTGGCGGCTGCACCGGCCTGAGCCGCGTTCGTGTTGGCCTGAGCCTCGGCGACTTGCTGCGTGCGCACCTGGGCGGTCGCCGCCGCCTTGGCTTCGTCGGCCTGTGCTGTCGCGGTTTTGGCCTGCTGGTGTCGGAACAGACCGAACACGACACCAGCGGCACCGAGCAGCCAGGGCAGTGCGTGAAGGATGAGCGAGATGGTCATAGAACCCCCATTGCGTGTTTGCAGGTTGCCCATAGGGCTTGCCGGTCGGCCAGCCCGTTCGTGCCGCCATTGATGCGCTTCGTCATCGTCACGAAGTCACCCGTGTCGGCGAGTTGGTTCAGGCCGCGCGAGCTCCAGTACCAGGCGGCCGACAGCGCGGCATACACCGGCTGCTCGAGCGAAGCAGGCGACGCCACGAAATCGACGCCGAGCGCCTTCGAGCAATCCGCGTAGTTCGCGCGCCCGGTGATCTGAATGAGCCCGCGCCCACAGAATCGCAAGCCGTCACCGACCTGCGTGTTGCCGAGGTCCTCGGCCTTCTCGCCAGGTGGTTCGTAGGCCTTCTGCGCGTCGGTCGGCCCCCACAGTTCCTTCGTCCACACGAAGCGGCCTGACTCGTGCGCGATCTGCGCGAGGAACGCCGCCGCGCGCGCCGCAGTGTTGATCTCGAAGCCGGCGCACGCCGAGCGCAGCGGGCCGATCCACACGGCCGCAGTGGTCGCCGACACGCCGACGCCATCCACCAGCATGTCGGCGGTCAGTGCGAACACCCGTGCGACGGGCGGCATCGGTGGCACGACGACAACGGGTGTAGGGGGCAGCATCGGTTGAACAGCGGGCTTGCGCCGGAACAGCGCGGCGATCGTTTCAATGAGGCCCATTGTCGCCCCCGTGTCGGCTGAAGTAATCGCGCAAGCGGCTCGCGATGAATTCTTGACTCACGACGCGCGCCGCGATCGCGATAAAGGCACCGGCCACCGGTACCCACTGCTGACCGTGTTTCGGAAACCACGAGATCAGCGAAGGTGCGATGTTCGGAAATTGGTCCGAGAGTGCGGGGATACCGGTAAGCGCGGCGATGCCGACAACGCCGATCTTGAGCGTCCACCATTTACGCATCACGCCCCACCGGTCCGCCCACAGCGGGTGATGCGGCTTCTCGACCACGACCACTTTTTCGACCTCCGTCATTTCAGCCATTTTCGAGTCTCCGGGCGGTTACCGGCTCCGTTGAGAAGAAGCTGATCGTGCATGTCATCCAGCTTCTTATTCATATCCCCGAGAGTGCGGCGCAGGTCGTCGAACTGCCGATCGGACGACGCTTGATACTGCGCGAGTGCGGCTTCTACCCGGGCGAAGTGCGCTTCCTGGTCTTTGTCGCTGTGCTCGAGATCGACCACACGCCGATCGAGTTTGCCAATCGAGAGGTTTGAATCGTCAACCCGTGTGTTCACGCTGCTGATTTGCTGCGCTACGCTGTGGTCGCCCGTGAACCAGGTAACACCAGCATATAGAGCGCCGATCACGGCCGCCGCCGCGAGTATGCGGTCCAGCCAGGAATATTGTCGGCGCTCGCCTATGGGCATTTTACTCTCCTATTGCCGGAAGAACGTACCGGCGACTTCAATAATCGCACCGTTCGCCCCGGGGTATGAATTATCATAGAAACGCACTTCGCCTTTATTGCCCGCCGCTCCCGTGACCGTTAGCGCTTTTCCGCTAACGGCATTTTCGCGCCCGTGCCCGGTTATGAAATTGACGGCATATGGCATTGTGAAAGTCAAAGTGCCTGCGCCGCTTCCATTACTCGTAATAGAAAAACGCAGATAATAATCTATGCGCTTTTCCGTTTCATAATACTGCGCCGCGGCGGTGACGGTTGCTCCGAGCGTCCCCGTGGAGGACGCGATGATAGGGGTCCACGACAGCAAAGCCGCACCGTTATCGCGGGAAAGCGCCTCTACGCTGCTAGGCTGCTTGAACACAGTTGCGGAGGCCGCGTTATAGACGCGATTATTCATGAAGCGGTTGGTGGCGGCTTGACCAAATCCCTGGCTATCCACTTCCTGGATACCGTTCAACAGATGCGCCACACCCGTATCGATGATGTCGTTATTTTGTACGACGTTCTGCTGGCAACCCAGGCCATAAAGCATGACGCCCGCACCACCACCAGCGGCAATGCTGAGATTTTTTGCATTGCAGTTTATTACGGTATTATCCGTCACATCGCAAAACTGAACGTTTGTCTGCGCCGCTAGCGCAATACCGGACGACGCGCAGTTATACACCTTGTTTCCGCGAACCTTTATGTAGGTGCAGCTACCTTGCGCCGTCGATCCAAAAACGGAGATACCAAAGTCGTTTGACACGCTGCCCGACCACGTGCAGATATTATCGTAAATATCAACATCCGAGCAGCCTTCGCAGTTAATGCCTTCGATCTTGGTGTTGAAAGTGGTATTGCCCCATATTTTACCGCGCGATACGCGTGCGTACGATATGCCGAACCCGGCGGAAATCGACGCGATATAACTATCCTCCACCGTGATATCGCTGCCGCCGCTTACCGTAATCCCACTATTCACGCCGTTGGCATCGTCGATCTTGCATTTAGAAATACGCAGGCGCGTGCTGGTATTCATGTAGATCGCGCCGCCAAACGAATTCGACAACGTGATATTTTCTACGGTCGTATCGGTATCATTATTCGAACCGACACCGTGCAGCCCGCAATTCAGCATGACGATATCGTGGATTTTAGCGCCCACCGTAGCGTTCAAATAAACGCCCATCGTATTTTGAAAAGTAGCCGGCGACAAATCGATCCGCATATCGCCAATACTGACGTATTGCGCATTAGCCGCGGTTTGAAACAACGCGGTCCCCGTGGTGCCGGGTTTTGCGTTAATAAGCGTGGCATAACCCTCGCCGACAATCACGGTATTGGAAGGCACTGTGACCGGGCCGATAAGCCACACCCCGGCGGGGATGACCACTTTACGCGCGGCGTTCGCTGCGTTCTGAAATGCGGCGGTGCTGTCGTTCGTTCCCGACGGGTCCGCGCCAAAGTCCATGACGTTGACGATATCGCGCATCTTATCCTGCGCGGCGCGCAGGACTGCGCCGGGTAAGTTCTGAATGAAAGTACCCGGTGCATTGCTAACGCTCAGCGTCGTTCCGCCGATACACCATATTTTCGATACACCGATCGGGATCGGCGCGTTGAACGTCAGCGTCGTTCCGGACAGCGTGTACGAAGCGGGGTCCTGCGCGATGCCCTGCATGACGACAGTGCCAAGATTGGCGGCGACGCCATATGCGCGGGACAGTTGCACGGAGGTCGAGGTGCCGGCGGTGTAGTTGACGCCGTCCGTCCATTCTTCAATCCGAAGATCCCCGGCACCGATGCTCGCCGGGAGGCCGAGCATCGCGATGTTGCCCTGGGCATCGAAGCCGAAAACCGAATTCGCACGATTGGGCGCCGAGGGTAACGGAATCAACGGCGGGTCGCTGATACTCACTTTAATCGAACGACTGACTTCTTCGGCCAATTGCTGAATTTGAATCTCGGCACGGTCCAGTGCGTCCTCGACCACAGTCGGAAAGAACGAGCTCAAGTTGGGGATATCGGTAGGTTGCGTGTAGGCAAGAGCCCCCGTCAGCGTCAAGGACTGCCCCGTAGCGAGCGGCAGTAACGGGCTCGTCACCGCAGGGAAAGTAACCGTTCCGCCGGGCGACGCATCTTGATCGAGATTCAGTACGATAGAGTAATCCGAGTCGAGCACAAGCGCGGTGTCATCCCCTGCCGCAGTCGTGAACGTTACCAAGACGTCCTCTTTTTTGAACACCTTGAAAGTGAACGGAAAGGTATTCGTCACGCCGTTTCCCGCGTAGGGGCCCGACTTGCGATTTTCACTCGAAATAGTCATTGCGGTTTCCTAATGTTGGCCGTGATTCTGCGCTCGAAACAAAGACTTAAGTGCACCCGCTATTGTTTCGTGGGCTTGCCGATCAGCATCGCGCCGGCGCCCGCGTCACCGTTCTGCCAAGCGATATAGCCCTCGGCGATCCGATCGACGAGAGCCGCCGGATAGTGGAGCACGTCACCGCCGACTTTGTTCGCCGCGCGCAGCAGCGCCGTCTTGTCGTCGCTACCTGACTGCGCGGACTTCACAAGTTGTCCCGCGTCCGAGATCGGCGTGAGCGGCGTCGGGCCGGTATAGTCGAAGCCCTGCGCGATGCCAGTCAGTTCGCGCACGCCAACGCCCAGGCCGAGCGTGTTGCCGAGCAGTTCCTGCCCCCAGTCCTTCGCGATGTTCGTCCACCAATCGTTGTCCGTTGCGCCTTGGTGGCCGCGCAGTGTGCCGAGCAGCGACGTGTAGAGCGATGGCAGCAGAATCGCGACGGTGTAGGCTGCCGCCAGTTTCGTCGCGCCGCCCTGCCCCTTGGCCTTGGCGAGCAGGTTGTATTGCGCGTTCATCGCCGAATAGAACGTCGTGAAAAGTTTCGCGAGCTGGCCGCCGCGCATGATCTGCGCCTGGTCGGCGATGAGGCCCGAGCCTTGCGAATCGCGCACGACCTGGTCGGCATAGGCGATCGATTTCGCCTCGTCACCGCGGAACTCGTTGATTCCCTTGCGGTACGCGCCGAGCCACGTGGGCACGTCGACATGCCGCTGCGCGTGCTCGACCATCCACAGGTAGCTGTTCGCCACGCCGTCCACCACGGGCGCCGCGCGCTGCGCCGCCGGTAGGGCTTTGCTGATCGTCTCGATCAGCGGGTGTGAACCGGCATCGATCTGATTGCGCACCTCGCGGATGTCCCGGTTGAGAGTCTGGCCGCGCAGTCGCATGAAGTCGGACTTCTGGTACACGCTATCGGTCACGTGCTGCTGGCGCACGGCCGAGCCGACGTATTCCATGAGGCCCTGGCGCATGTAGTTCGTGCCGATCAGCGCCGCACTCGGGCCGACGCCGGCCGTCTGCTTGAGCGCGCTCACAACGTTCCAGCCGAGTCGCGAGACGATCGTGCCCTTGCGCAGGAACGCCAGCACGGAGTCCATGGCGTGCTTGCTCGCGACGTCGCCGACCGCGATCGACTTCAGCGTGTCCTTCATCGTCGAGAGCGTCTCGGGTCCGTAGTGCGCGCGCACCGCGTCGCCAAACCGATTGCTCGCGAAGATGCGGTTCGCATCGATCAGCCACTCGTGCCAGGCGAGATCGTGCAGCACTTCCTCCACGTGGTTCGTGATGACCGCCAGGTCTTTGCGCACGGGCCGCTGGACGTCATCGACGCGCGCCTCGGTGAACCCCCGGCGGGTCGTGGCACGCGTGTATGCGCCGCCCATCATCTGCTTGAGCGTCGAGGCCTCGTCGTCCGCTTCCGCGCGCGACGAGCGCAGCGGGTCGTACTTGATCGGGTAGTAGCCGCCCGCCATCGTCTCGCCGAGCGGGTTCACGAACGATTGCGGCTCGACCTTCTCCGGTCGCACGCCCGTCACGCGGTATTGCTTCTCGGCGATCTCCGGCCAGTAGGTATCGATGTGATCCCATACGCGTTGCACGAAGGCCCAAT
>Ga0209114_1000033_pt1 | contig 8304 bp, 6 predicted proteins | sample TexAe_RefH0_O3_FD_187953 | JGI IMG/M metagenome (GOLD analysis project Ga0209114, IMG submission 187953) | Forest soil microbial communities from Davy Crockett National Forest, Groveton, Texas, USA - Texas A ecozone_RefH0_O3 (SPAdes) (version 2) | ecosystem: Environmental > Terrestrial > Soil >...
AGGCGACCCGGAGTCGCTGTCGGGGATCCACATCGATCCGCCCGCCGCGGTTCCCGCCAGGGGGATCGGCCGGTGGCTGGACGGCAACACGACTTTGGTCGTCGGCGAGATGTTCGATGCGGCCCGCATCGGTGAGCCCGGCGGCTTGAGCATGATCGAGGTGCGTCACACCGACACCGCCGCCGGTCCCGACGGCGCGCTGACCAGCGTTCCCGCGCCGTTCCTGTTGCACGCTGTCGGCGAGGGTGATGACGACGATGCGAGAAGGCGCACGGACAGCGTGCTCGCACAAGTCGAAAGCGCGGGACAGTTCGCCGATATCGGGCGCGCGGTTCCGGCATTTCGGGACGGCCAGCCGGATACCGCCGACGCGTGGTCGGCGACCGACCTGGCGGATCTGCGCAACGTCAGGCGCGCGCTGGATCCCGAACGCGTGCTGGCCTTTTCGCGCCATCCCGCGTTTTGATGGTGCCCGGATCAGCCGCGCGGGATACCCGCCAGCTTGTCGGCGAACTTCGCCTCTGCGGCCGCGCGCAACCGCAACAGGTGCTCGGAGGGAAACAGATCCGGCGCCGGCTCCCGATCCTTCAGTAACAGCCTGGCCAATGTCACCTTGTGTACTTCGGTCGGACCGTCAGCAAGCCCGAGCACGAACGACTCCACCAGATACCGGACGAACGGCATCTCATGGGTGGTTCCCAACGACCCGTGCAGCTGCAGGGCCCGCGACGAAACGTCGTGCAGCACCCTCTGCATCATCGCCTTGACCGCCGAGATGTCGGCTCGCACGGCCTTATAGTCATTGAATTGATCTATTTTCCAGGCAGTTTGGAGAGTGAGCAGCCGGAATGCCTCGATTTCCATCCACGAGTCGGCGACCATCTCCTGGACGAGTTGTTTGTTGGCCAGGACTTCTCCTTGGGTGTAGCGCGACACCGCCCGCTCGCAGATCATGTCGTAGATCCGCCTTACCAGTCCCACCGTGCGCATCGCGTGGTGAATCCGCCCGCCGCCCAGGCGAGTTTGCGCGACCACGAAGGCGCCGCCCCGCGGGCCCAGCATGTGATCGGCAGGCACCCGCACGTTTTCGTAGCGAACGTAGCCTTCGCGACCGCCGCCACAGGGCTGATACCCCAGCCCGACGTCGCGCAACACATTGATGCCGGGCGTGTCGCCGGGCACGACGAACATCGAGTAACGCTGATAGGGCGGCGCATCGGGATCGGTCATCGCCATCACGATGATAAACGAGGCCATCGAGGCGAACGACGAGAACCACTTCTCGCCGTTGATGATCCAATGGCTCCCGTCGGGGACCGCGGTGGTGGTGAACACTTTGGGGTCGGCGCCGCCCTGCGGCTCGGTCATCGAGAAACACGACACGATCCGGTTGTCCAGCAGCGGCTCCAGGTAACGCGCTTTGAGCTCGGGAGTGCCGTAGTGCGCCAAGATCTCGCTGTTGCCGGAATCGGGTGCCTGCGATCCGAAGACGATCGGTGCGCACTCCGAGCGGCCTAGAATCTCGTTGAGCAGGGCCAGTTTCACCTGCCCGCAGCCGGGGCCACCCAGATGCGGCCCGAGGTGGGTGGCCCAGAGCCCGCGCTCCTTCACGATTTCCTGCAACGGCGGGATCAGCGCTTGGCGTACCGGGTCGTTGAGGTCGTGGGACTCCTTGACGATCAGGTCGATCGGTTCGCACTCGGTGCCTACGAAGTCCTCGACCCATTTCAGTTGCTCTGCCCACTGCGGGTCGGTGGAGAAGTCCCACGACATCGGTTGATCCCCTCTGGATAGTCGGTGATTACCGCGAATTGCTCTGAGCCACCACGCCGGCGTCGAGCAGGCCGGCGGCGGTGTCGGTGTCCAACCCCAGCTCGGCCAGCAACACCCGGGTGTGATCGCCCGGCAGTGACGGGGAAGACGGGACGGCGGGCCTGGTGCGAGAGAAGCGTGGCGCCGGTGCGGGCTGGGTGACGCCGTCGATGTCGACGAAAGTCCCGCGCGCGGCAAGGTGCGGGTGCCGCGGCGCCTCAGCGAGCGAAAGGACCGGTGTCGCACAGCATCCGGGTGAATCGAGGATCTGTTCCCATTCGTCGCGGGTCTTTCCGACGAATCGGGCGGCCAGCATGGCGCGGTGGGCGGCCCAGGCGGCCGGCTTGTCGTCGTCATGGGGCACGGTGATCCCGAGCCGGTCGCACAGTTCGGTGTAGAACTTGGACTCCATTGCGCCGACGGCGATATGGCCGCCATCGGCCGTGGCGTAGGCGCCGTAGAAGTGTGCGGCGCCGTCCAGCAGGTTGTCACAGCGGCGGTCCCGCCACGTGCCGGCGCGCACCATGCCGAAGTACGGCGCCAGCAGGGTGGCGACTCCGTCGACCATCGCGACGTCGAGCACCTGCCCCTGACCGGACTCGCGGGCCTCGATGATCGCGCTCAGCAGCCCGACCGCCAGCAGCATTCCGCCGCCACCGTAGTCTGCGACGAGGTTGGTTGGCGGTACGGGGGATTCGGCCGTCCCGATACCGTGCAGGGCGCCGGCCAGTGCGATGTAGTTGATGTCGTGTCCGGCGTGTCCGGCCAGCGGACCGTCCTGCCCGTAGCCGGTCATGCGGGCGTACACCAGACGCGGATTGTGCTCGGCCAACGCGTCGGGGCCGATGCCGAGGCGTTCTGCGACGCCCGGCCGGTACACGTCCACGAACGCGTCGGCGCCGCAGCTCAGACGGTGTACGAGAGCGCGACCGCGAGGGTCTTTGACGTCGGCGGCAATCGAGCGCTGGCTGCGGCGTACCGTGTAGTCGATGGGCAGCGGCCGGTCCACATCCGCGACCGTGTCCACCCGTATCACGTCAGCGCCCAGGTCTCCCAACAGCATTCCGCAAAACGGCGCCGGACCCAGACCGCCCATCATGACGATGCGCACGCCCCGGAGCGGACCGCTCACGGAGACCACTTCGCGCGCCGCGCCTGGGCCTCGTCGGTGGCGTGTGAGATCACCTGGTTGCGGTTCTCCAACTCCAGTGCCGAGGACAGGCCGGGCGCATCGGTATTGGCCTGCAGCGCACGCTTTGTCAGCTGCACGCCAAGGGGGGAGAGGCCGGCGATCAGCGTGGCCAGTTCAATCGCCCGGACGGTAAGCCGGTCCGGCTCCACGATTTCGCTGACCAGGCCGCGACGGTCGGCTTCGGTGGCCGCCACCGTGCGACCGGTGAGCATCCAGTCGGCCGCGACGCTGGTGCCGACGATGCGGGGCAAATGGTAGCTCATTCCCATTTCGGCCCCGGACAGCCCGAGCAGGATCGCGGCATTGCCGAACGATGCTGCCGTCGAACAGATCCGGATGTCGGCGGCCAGGCACAACGCAAAGCCCGCGCCGACGCACGGGCCGTTGACCGCCGCGATGACGGGCTGGGGCAAGTCCCGCACCGCCTCGGCGAGTGCGGCCATTCTCTCCTGAAAGCGCATCCGATCCAGGGCAGGTGCGCTCGCGTCCAGCATGCCGGGGCCGAAGTCGCGCATGTCGATCCCGGCACAGAAACCACGACCCGCGCCGGTGAGGACGACGGCGTGTACCGCGCGGTCGGCGGCCAAATCGCCCAGTGTCTGGGCCAATTCGGCTTGCATGGCCTCGTTGATGGCGTTCAGTCGCTCCGGGCGGTTCAGCCGGACCGTCGCGACGCCGTCGTGCGTTCGGTCCTGTTCCAAGGTGCCGGGCATGTCAAACCCGCTCGACGATCGTCGCGGTACCCATGCCCCCGCCCGTGCACATTGTCACCAATCCCGTTGTCAGATCGCGGCGCTCGAGCTCATCGAGGATGGTGCCGATCAGCATGGCACCAGTGGCGCCGATCGGGTGGCCGAGCGCGATCGCCCCGCCGTTGACGTTGACGAGATCGGGATCGATGTCCAGGTCACGCATCGCCTTGAGCGGAACCGCGGCGAAGGCTTCGTTGATCTCCCACAGGTCGATGTCAGCCACGGTCATCCCGGCGCGGTCCAGACAGCGCCGCGCGGCCGGTCCGGGCGCGGTCAGCATGATGATCGGTTCGCTGCCGATCGCCGCGGTGGCGCGGATCTGCGCGCGCGGCTTGACCTGGTGGGAGTGCACCCAGTTCGACGACGCCACCAGGGCCGCCGCGGCGCCGTCGACGACCCCGGACGAGTTGCCTGCGTGGTGGACATGGTCGACGCGGTCGATGCCGGGGTAGCGCTGCAGGCAGATCTGGTCGAACGTCTTGTCCTCGCCGTCCAGACGGGTATCGCCCATCGCGGCGAAGGCGGGCCGCAGACGGGCGAGCGCCTCGGCGGTGGTACCGGGCCGCGGGTGCTCGTCACGCGAGAACGAACCCGCAGGGGTCACGACCTCGATCAGTGAGCCCTCGAATCTGCCCTCGTCGATCGCGGCAGCGGCTCGGCACTGGCTCTGTGCGGCGTAGGTATCGACGATCTCTCGGCTGAACCCTTCGAGCGTCGCGATGAGGTCGGCCGAAATGCCCTGCGGCACAGTGGGGTAGCGCGCACGCAAGTCCGTGTTGCCGCCGTCGATGGTGGGCACACCGGCCGTCACGCCCCATCGCGACATCGATTCGACGCCGCCTGCGATGACCAGATCCTCGGCTCCCGCGGCGATCGCCGAGGCCGCGACGGTGATGGCTTGCTGACCCGATCCGCAGAAGCGGTTGAGCGTCATCCCGGGCACGGTCTCGGGCCAATCCGCCAGCAGCACCGCCAGGCGGGCGATGTCGTCGCCGTGGTCACCGCTCATGATGCCGTTGCCGGCGATCACGTCGTCGACGTCGACGGGTTGGAAGCCGATGCGGTCGGCCAGCGCGGTCAGGCATTGGGCGAACAAGTCTTGCGGGTGGACGTCGTGCAGTCCCCCGTCGGGGCGGCCTCGGCCGCGCGGCGTGCGTACGGCGTCGAGAATCCAGGCGTCGATGCGTCAGACCCCCATCGTTGTGAGCCGGTTTGGATCACCACAGATCGTAATGCGTCTCTCGACCTAGGAGAACCACCTTCTCTAGAAAAGCAAAGCTGTTCTCACTCCGGAAACGGGGGCTGACGCATCGTCAGTCGTCGAAGTTCGTGCCCGCTGTGACCTGCTCCCACTTCGCGACCTCGCTGGCGCGAGCGTCGGCGAGGTGGCGATGATAGGCCAGGGCGTCGGGTCCGAGCAGCAGAAACCCGGGGGGCTCAGCTGATTCGACCGCCGCGATGATCGCGGCGCCGGCCTTGGCCGGGTCACCCGCCTGGTTGCCGTCCATGGTGTCGTTCTCCTTGCGGCGCTGCCCGGCGGTGGCCGCGTAATCGTCGATGACGGTGGCCGACTGCACCAGCGAACGTCCGGCGAAGTCGGTGCGGAACGCGCCCGGCTCGACGACGGTCACCGAGATGCCCAGCGGGGCCAGCTCGCCGCGAAGCGATCCGCTGAGGCCTTCCATCGCGGCCTTGGCCGCCGAGTAATAGCCGGAACCGACCGGGGTCGCCTGCGCGCCGATCGAGGAAATGTTCACGATGGCGCCGCTGTGACGCGTCCTCATGTCCGGCAGCACGGCCTTGATCATCGCGACGGTGCCGAAGAAATGGGTGTCGAACAGGTCGCGTACCTCGCCGTCATCCCCCTCTTCGACCGCAGCGCGGTAACCGTAGCCGGCATTGTTGACCAGGACGTCGACCGCGCCGAACCGCTGCTTAGCCTGCTCGACGGCGGCGCAGACCTGCTCGGGCTTGGTCACGTCGAGCTCGACCGCCAGCACCCGGTCGGGTGCTGCATCGGCGAGGTCGGCGACCTTGGCCGCGTCGCGTGCCGTGACCACGGCATTGTGGCCGGCGCTGATCACCGCCTGAGCGAGCGCGCGCCCCAATCCGGTCGAGCAGCCGGTGATGAGCCAGGTGGACATTGCGTTCTCCTTGCATTCGTGACTGCATTCGTGGCGTGGGGTGCGCTGCTCAATCGGTCAGGGCGCGGCCCACGATCTGCGGATCGGGCTCGCCGACCACCTCATGATCCTTGTCGGCGTAGTCGGAGTTGGCCAGCACGTAGCGCATGGCGTTGATTCGGGCTCTCTTCTTGTCGTTGCTCCTGACCACGATCCACGGCGCGGCGTCGGTGTCGGTCGTCTCGAACATCGCCTCCTTCGCGGCGGTGTAGTCGTCCCACCTGTTCACCGACTCCATATCCATCGGCGAGAACTTCCACTGCCGAACTGGGTCTACCAGCCGGATGGCGAACCGGGTGCGCTGCTCCAGCGGCGACACCGAGAACCAGAATTTGGTCAGCGTGATTCCGTTGTCGACCAGCATCCGTTCGAAAACCGGTGCCTGTTCCATGAATTCGCGGTACTGCTCGGGCGTGCAGAACTCCATCACCTTCTCAACGCCGGCGCGGTTGTACCACGATCGGTCGAACAGCACCATCTCGCCGCCCGACGGCAGATGGCTGATGTAGCGCTGGAAATACCATTGCGTGTTCTCTTGATCGGTCGGTTTCTCCAGCGCTACCACTCGCGCGTTGCGTGGATTGAGGTGCTCCATGAAGCGCTGGATGGTGCCGCCTTTGCCTGCGGCATCACGCCCCTCGAACACGATCACCTGTCTGCCACCGACGCGTTTGTTGTGCTTCTGCAGCTTCAGCAGCTCGATCTGCAGGCGGCGCTTCAGCCTTTCGTATTCGTCGCGCGGCATCCGGTGGTCGTAGGGATACCACTGCCGCCACGTGTCGACATGATTGCCGTCCCGGTCGAGCAGGACCGGGTCGTCGTCATCCTCGTCGTTGACGGTGTAGCCATGCTCGGGCGTCGAAAGGGCGTCCAGATCGATCTCTGCCATGTTCGAGGCATTCCCGACCCTGTGGCCCGCCGAACGTCGAGCTGTGGGGCAATTCCGCGAGGTTTCGGCCCGACAACATGACCGTCGCGCGCAGCTAGAGGCCGGCCCGCTCCAACCGGAAGGTGCGTTTGAATCCGGCCGGCTGTGTCGTCAGAGTCACCTCGACCGCACCACTGGGGGCGACCACGTAGCGCTCCTCGACATCCGGGCCGTCGCTCCACCGGCCGACCGGCTGGCGCCCCAGGTCGTCGCGGTCGTAGAGGGTAGGGTCGAACGGAAACAGGACCGGGTCATACGGCGTCACATCCCCGTCGGGCCGGCCGTTGACGAGACGGCTGCACTCCACGAAGCGGAAATGCCCGATGTTGTGCGCCGCCCGGTACAGCCGTTTGACGACCAGCGGGCTGCGGCCGTCCGCCGGCAGCGAGGCGTCCTTCGCCACGATCGGGTCGAAGACGACGTCGTTGCCGGCATGCGCCTCGCGGAACACTCCGAAGTGCCGCGAAAAGCGTTCGGACAACGCAAAACCGGACTCCTTGTCGAGGAAGACCGCCAGACCGATGGCCGTGGCCGCGAACGGATGCGGTGAGCGTTTGACCCGCTTCTCGCCGAAAGTGGTGCGCAGCATCCGGGCGATGAGTGGGAAGCCGCCGGTGCCGCCCACCACGTAGATGCCCGCCACCTCGGACCACGGCACATCCGTGCCATCGCGGTTCGGGTCGTGCAGCACACGATTGAGCAACTCCATCGTTTGATCGACGAGCGGCGCGCACGCGGCGTAGACCTCGTCGATGCCGCAGGAGAAGGGCGGCCGGTTGATCGCGGCAAGGTCCACCAGGAAGCGGCGCGTCTGCGGCCCGACCGCCTCCTTGCGGGCCGCGCACTCCTCCTTGAGGAGGTCGTGCGCGGCCGGATCGACCTCGCGGGACTTGCAGCCGGCCAGCACGAGCTCGACGATCGCCTGGTCGAAGTTCGTCCCCAGATCGGGACCTTCGTCGCCCGGATCAGCCCGCAGGCCGTCTCCGACGCCCAGTTCATCCGCGAGTCGCTCGAGTGCACCGCGGTCCGCGTCTCCGCCGAACTCGCCGACGAAGAGACGATGGCCCAGATCGAGGAAAACCTGCGCGCCCAGGAACGTGCCGTCTCCCGCACCGACATCGACTCCTGGCAGCTGCTCGACGACGGCTTCCACCGTTACCTCTGCGATCTCAGCGGCCACCCGGCCGTCTGGCCCGTCAACGAGCGGGCGAAGACCCACATCAACCGGCTGCGCCGGCTGAGCCTGACCATGCCCGACTACCTGTCGACGATGGTCGACGCCCACCGGGCCGTCGCCGACGCCGTCGGCACCCACGACCCCGACAGCGCCGAGGCCGCCCTGCGCGAGCACCTGCGGGCTGTCCTGCGCGAGGTCCCGCGGATCCGCGAAAAACACCCCGACTATTTCGAGGAGCCCTAGATGGCCACCATCGACAT
>Ga0209114_1000034_pt1 | contig 8121 bp, 5 predicted proteins | sample TexAe_RefH0_O3_FD_187953 | JGI IMG/M metagenome (GOLD analysis project Ga0209114, IMG submission 187953) | Forest soil microbial communities from Davy Crockett National Forest, Groveton, Texas, USA - Texas A ecozone_RefH0_O3 (SPAdes) (version 2) | ecosystem: Environmental > Terrestrial > Soil >...
GCACCGCAAAGTCAAGCGGGGCGGATACCCCGTCGTCGGTCCACCACGTCCACCAGAACACCCCGGCCCACCATGGCTGGCCGGTGAACGTCGCGAGCAACGCCTCATACGCCGCGGCCTGCTCCTGCTGAGAGGGCGTATCACTGTGTTGGTTGTTCCATGGCTCGACCGCGGCACCCACCAGGCTGGGATAGCCGGCCTCGGTGAACAGGATCGGACGCCCGACACCGGCCGCGAAGGCCGACATTTGGTCCCGTATCGGGATCCACGCCGCCTCCAGCGCCGTGATATCCGTTGTCGGCGTGGTCCTCAACGGGAAATAGGCGTCAATCCCGATAAAATTGAGCTGATCCCAAAATGACACCTGAGGGTATTCGTTGGTGACGGCCGCATAGACGAGCGGACCGCTGTATATGGCTTTTATCGCGCTGATAACCGTCAGCCACGCGCTGCGATCTGCGGGACCCGACATGGTGGCCAGTTCGCAGCCCACCGAGAACTCGTCGGCGCCTTTCTGCCGGGCGATAGTGGCGTAGTGGGTCATCATCGATTGGTAGGAGTTGAACCACGCGGCCCGGTCGGACGGGTTGATCTGCCAGCGATATGTGTCGCCCCGAGGGTCGACATGCGGCTTCAACAGCACCTTGAGGCCCTTGCTGTGGGCGAGGTCAATCGCTGCTTGCACCGCGGTGTCGGCGACGGTGTAGGCGCCGTCGATCGTGCTGGAAGATCCTGTGGCCATATACCACGTCGGGGTGAACTCAATCCAGCTCGCGCCGAGCCCGGCGATGTCGCTTATCGCTTTCGGGGTGGTGCCCCGGTAACCATTCTCCCCCCAAGCCGGCAACACGAGTCCACGCTGCTCGACCGCCCCGCCCTGCTCAATGGACGCCACCATGACTGTGCACGGAAAAGTCAGCGCGAACGCAGCAGTAACGAAAACGGCGATAATCAGGCGTAGATGCGGCACGGCGTACTCCATCGACGGGAGAGCAGAGGATCGCCGACGGCATCGGGCGGCGTTGGACCTCGTTGTTGAGCCGTTCCATTATCCGACCCTTGGAGCCATTGCAACCCCGCAGTGGGTCGGTGTCAACGGTTGAGGCGTCGCAGGTGGGCGGACCATGGCGTCGGCGGCCGCGATTTTCGGCGTCGGCTTTGATTGGATGTTCGCGCAATTGCCATGGGCGACAGGGGTTTAGCGTCTCGCTTTGCAGGTAGCTGACCTCGTCGGGCCTCCCGCCGCCCACACGGGCCGAAAAGCCTTGTCGCGGTGTCGAAGGACATCCTGCCGGTAATGCGAGCTGATTCGGGTTGCGAACTGGTCCTCGGTTTGGCCCGGCTGCATATGATGCCCTGACGGTGTTTCAGGTCGCGTGTAAGGGGTGACGGTGGTGGAGGAGCCGACCAACGGCAACACCCCGCCGGGTTTGCGTCTGGGTTCACGTTTCGGGCACTACTTCGCGCGGCGGCTGTCGGGCCGTCGCGAGGCGATCAGACTCTCCGCGCTCGCCCTCCTTGTTATCGCTCTCACCGTCGTCGGTGGTTGCCAGACGTCGGTGCCGTCCTCTCAACCGTCGCCGACAGTCCCTAACCCTCGGACGCCGCAGATCGAGCTGCCGTTCACCGGCCTGAACAGTCCTGGCGCTGTGGCGGTGGACGCGGCGGCCAACGTCTACATCGTCGACTACTTGAACGGCCGGGTGCTCAAACTACCGGCGGGCTCAAATACTCCGGTCGAGCTTCCATTCACCCGCCTGCGCGAACCCAACGGCGTGGCGGTATACACCCGCAACGTCTACATCACCGATGGCGGCACCAACCAGGTGCTCAAACTGCCGGCGGGCTCAACCACCCCGGCCGAGCTGCCGTTCCACGACCCGAAAAGTCCACAGGGGGTGGCAGTGGATATCTCGGGCAACGTCTTCGTCGCCGACTACGGCACCAGCCGGGTGCTCAAACTACCGGCGGGGTCCAACACCTCGGTCGAGCTTCCGTTCACCAGCCTGCGCGAACCGAACGGCGTGGCGGTGGACACCGTCGGCAACGTCTACGTCGCCGACTACGGCAACAACCGGGTGGTCAAACTACCGGCAGGATCGAATACCCCGGTGGAGCTTCCGTTCAACCGCCTACGCGAACCCAACGGCGTGGCGGTCGATCTCGCCGGCAACGTCTACGTCGCCGATGGCGGCACCAATCGGGTGCTCAAACTACCGGCGGGATCGACGACGCCGGACGAGCTGCCGTTCACCGGCCTGAAAAGTCCACAGGGGGTGGCGGTGGACACCGACGGCAACGTCTACGTCGGCGACTACGGCAACAACCGGGTGCTCAAACTACCGGCTGGGTGAAGGCGGACCGGCCGGCGATCACTACCACTCTGCGGTAACAGCCGCGGTCAGCGTGCACTGATAACCGACTCGGCCGCGGCGGCGGTGCGACGCGGGTCCGGCTGGTGGTCGCGGTTCTTTGCCGGGTGAAAGGCGCACGGAGACCCGCCTAAAGGCGTGTCTGGTCGTCGTAGTCGTTGGGTCCGCGGTTTGTTCTCCGCCTGCCATCTCAGGTATGCGCATGCCTGGTGCCCGTCTAGAGACTTAAAGTTTGGTATTGCGTTTACATCATGCCAATAAGTATGTATTCTCCTAGTTCAGATGCACTCTCGGTATATCTAGGCTGTCGCACCCAAGCGCCGTCGTAACCGCGGCCCGGCTCCGGGTCGGCCCGCTTCCATAGGAGGAACACATGTCGTTCGTGACGACCCAGCCTGAGGCATTGACCACCGCTGCTGGCAGCCTGCAGGGCATCGGTTCTGCGATGACGGCCGGGAGTGCGGCCGCCGCAGCTCCCACTACCGGGGTGGTTCCCGCCGCTGCCGACGAGGTGTCCGCCCTGACTGCGGCACAGTTTGCCGCGCACGCCCAGATGTATCAGGCGATCAGCGCCCAAGCCGCGGCGATTCACGAGATGTTTGTGAACACCCTCGGTACCAGCGCCGCTTCGTACGCGGCAACCGAGGCCGCCAACGCGGCCGCGGCGCTGTAGGCAACCGAAGGTTCAGCAATGGATTTCGGGGCTTTCCCACCAGAACTCAACTCCGCGCGGATGTACTCGGGACCAGGAGTGGAATCGATGCTGGCCGCCGCGACGGCCTGGAACGGGTTGGCCGCTCAATTGCAGTCCACCGCGACCTCGTACGGCTCGGTGATCTCGGAGCTGACGGACGGGTCGTGGACGGGGCCGTCGTCGATGGCGATGGAAGCCGCGGTTACGCCCTATCTGGCGTGGATGAACCTGACTGCTGGACAGGCTGAGCAGGCGGGCAGCCAGGCCCGAGCGGCGGCGGCCGCTTATGAGGCGGCGTTCGCAATGACGGTGCCGCCGCCGGTGATCGCGGTCAACCGCACCCAACTGGCATCGCTTGTCGCGACGAATGTTTTCGGTCAAAACACCACAGCGATCGCGGCCAACGAGGCCCAATACGGCGAAATGTGGGCCCAGGACGCCTCGGCAATGTATTCGTATGCCGCGAATTCGGCGGCCGCCAGCCAGGTGACGCCGTTCACCGAGGCGCCCCAGACCACCAACCTGGCCGGGTCGGCCACGCAAAGCGCCGCGCTCACCCAGGCCACCGGAACCGCCGCCGGCAACGCACAAGGGTCGCTGTCGGCGCTGATCTCCCAGGCGCTGCAAAGTCTTGCAACGCCTGCTGCCTCCTCCACCTCGTCCGGCTCGGGGTTATCGACGCTGCTGAGTAACCTCGTGAGTGACCTGGGCCTGAGTACATCGACCTCGTCGTCTGGGACGGCAGGGCTCGCCGGCATTGGCTCTGGGCTGCTTCAGGACTACCTATATCTTCCGGGGTTCTTCGGCGCGTTTGCCGGGCTCAACGCATTGTCGCCCCTTATGGGCAATCTCGAGACCGCCGCTATGACGCCGCCCGTAGCCGACGGGGGCGCGGGTGCGGCCGAGGGGGGCGCGAGTCCGGCCGAAGGGGGCGCGGGTCCGACCGACGGGGGCGGCGGCGCATCGGGTTCAGGGTTCGACGGGGACTTCTTAGCCTCGGCTAGCGTTGGCGACTCGCCTTCGTTGGGGGGGTTGTCGGTGCCGCCGACTTGGGTACATGCGGCGGCGCCTCCGCCGCAGTTCCTCCTCCCCGCGGGTGCGCCGTTGGCAGCCCCAGGCCCCGACATGGGCGCCGGTTTAGGTTTCCCGTTCGCATTCGGCGGGCTGCCGGGGGCCGCAGCCATGGGCGCCGCGGCCGGCGGCGTGGGCGGTGCGGCTGCGTCCAAATACGGGTCGCGCCTCAAGGTGGTGGCGCGCTCACCGGAGGCTGGATACCCGGCCGACCAGGAAGCCTCGTCACACCCGAGATATCCGGCGCCCGGCGCCGCACAAGCGATGAACGGACACGCGCCGCCCGGATACCGGCCGGCCATTGTGTACCTGCCGACTAACGGACAGGATCCGGCCAAGGTATGAACAAATCGGGGGCTATTCGTTCCGGGGTCGCACAACTTTCAAATCAGCGCCGTAAACAACAAGAGGTGCTGGGTTGATGGTAAGTGTTGAGATGATTCGGCCGTCTTTTGCCAGTCATATTGATGAACTCAGGCCGGACGAAAGATCATCGGATCCGGTACACACGGGCGCCGGCAAAACCGCACCCGACGCTCTGCTGGTCGTCGCAATAGGGGTTTTTCTCGTTGCCTTGGCTTATGCTCGAGCCAGAGAAGGATTAAGTCTCACTACTCCACTGTTCTGGGTTGGGCAAATACTCCTTTTTGCTTTCATCTCTTTTCGTGTGCTGAGCCCATCTACGGCACCCCGCGACCGCGAATTCCTGGTACTTCTGTACGCTAGTGCTCAGGCAATGATGCGGTGGGCATACAGCCCACATATGTTCACCTGGGCGGATGAACTCCAGCATTATCGGTCGTTGCTCAACGTACTCGAAACACACCACCTATTCGATTGGAATTTTAGCCTTCCAATTAGTCCCAGATATCCGGCCCTGGAGAATGTCACTGCCGAGCTGGCCCAGGTATCGCCGGTCGAGCCATTCATTGCCGGCGTTATCATCGCCGGTGTATCGCACCTATTGTTGGTAGCTTGTATCCTGCTACTCTTCCGCGAGGTATCGGGATCCTCGTATGTAGCATGCGTCGGCGCGACACTGTATTTGGTGGTGAGCCCCCAAGCTCGCTATTTGCATACCTCGTTCGTCTACGAGACTGCGGCATTGCCGTTTGTCGCGCTATCCATTTTCTTTTCGATCCGATTCGCGAGCCGTCGGGGCGGCCGCTACCAGAGCTTCGCCGGCGTGTTGGCCTGCGCCGCGATTGTCGCGATGACGCATCATGTGTCGGCGCTGGCGGCAGTCACTTTCTTGGGTGTCCTCGCACTGGCGACTTTGCTGTCCCGCGACACTCGCAATCTTTCACGGCCGCTCGCACTCTGTGCCGCGTCAGCGGCACTTATCGTCGGATGCTGGATTTACTTCGTCGCACCTACGACCCGCGATTACCTCGGCAGCTCTGTTGGGGCAATCACAAGTGGCCTGAGCAAACTTGGCCACGTCCAAGGAAAAGACACGTTGTGGCGGCCGGCGATGCCATTGGTCGATCTGATCGGCCAACCCGCAGGCGTGCTACTCATGACGATACTTCTTGCTGTGAGCCTCAGGCTCGCGTTGGACTACAGGTTTGTGCGCGAAAGGCCGCCACTGTTGCGGTTATTTATCTGGATAGCATTCGTAGCTTATGGCGTGGCCATAGCATCACGCCTATTCGCAGCGGACGGGGGGGAACTCGCAGGCCGCATGTTTGCGTTTGTTTCGCTCTTCACTGCGCTAGCGGTCGCGGTAGTTTTCGAGCGTCTCGCACCACTCGACCTCGGCCTTCGCCGTAGGCTCGCATCCCTCGATCTCGTCCGCCTTCACCCTCGGTCAGTCCTCCGGCTAACCCGTATATCAGGCGGCCTCGTAAGTGCAACAGCAGTCGCCATCGCACTTCTTGTGCACTCAATCACCGTCGGTATGCCGGCGTTTTGGCAACGGGTTCCGGATTCGTTCTGGATCGAAGGATGGCAAAGCGGAATAGACGACGTATACACGAGCAGAGCCGAGTGGGCGGCGGCAAACCTGCAACCCGGTTCCCGCTTGTTTGGCGATTTTGAATCGCTTCTTCTCATGTCGGTGGTGGGCGAGCTGGAACCTGTTGCATACCCGGGATCGGTTTACTATCACGAGCGCCTCACGCCAGAGGACTTTGCGTTTATCGACGGCCAGAGCGTGGCATATGTAGACGTCGATACGCGACTAGGGCTCAAATCCCTTCCACCTACCGGACATTACTTCCAGATAGACATCGCTATCGACAACTTTCCGAAAAGAACTATCGGACCCGAAGACCTAGTGAAGTTCGACGATGTTCCCGGAATATCTCGAATATACGACTCCGGCATTGACCACTTTTACGACTTGCGAAGTTTCTATCACTTCCGCAGCACCAGGGAGTTACCACATGGTGCCTAAACTGTGCAAATTCGACCTTATCGCTGTAGCCGCTCTGGCGTGCTACTGCATATCAGTATTGCCATCCATCCCGCACGGGATATCGGATGCTACGGCAACAATCCTTTGTTTTATCCTGACGGGAGTCGCCCTGGCGAGCGCGATCCTACCCGGCCAGGTCAGCGGCACTGCCCGGTTAGTCGCCATAATTGCGTGCTCGCTAGGGGCAGGCGTTGTCGGTGGCCTCATTCTTAATTGCATTCCATCAGGCCTGGTTCAGTCCAATTGGGTCACGTACGCCACCGTGACAACACTCATCGCGTACGTCGTCGCACGTATGCGCGGTGCAGGCGGTCTACCCGGTCGGGAGCGTTGGGATTTCCCAAAGCTAACCTGGGCTGGCGGCGTGAAATTTCTTGTCTCCGTATTAATTCTCATCGCGGCAGTAGTCATATCCGTAGACAGTCGAAATCATTGGGAGACGCCTTTCACCGAAGTCTGGCTTGTCCCGGATGGGCCGATGAATTCTCCCGTGAGCGCCACCGGCGCTGTGTTGGGTATCAAAAGTCATGAGCGGTCGAACGAAGAATTCACAGTCGTCATGAACATGGGCGGACACGTTACGACGCGTCGAGTGATGCTCGCTCCGAGCCACTCGTGGACCCAGTTCTTCTCTGTGGAGGGTAAGAAGGCAGTTGCTTCGGTGTATCGAGGCAGCACGGCAAACCCTCCATACAGGACGGTGTGGTTTGTCCGGGCATGAAAACGTGGGCGCCCCCCATCCCGCGGAGCAAAGTTCACGGAATCGACGACTCGGCCTTGGCCTTGAGCGCCTCGGCCTCGAGCGTACCGATGGTAGGAAATCCGGTGCGCATACTGTCATCGCGATTGGGCTCTCGCTCTGTAGTACGACCGTCGTGACTTCCGGGCTGGGATTCGTGTTTTGGGCAGTCGCCGCTCACATCACCACCACTGAAGTTGTTGGCCGCTCAGCTGCAGTTGTCTCGGCGATGCAGCTGATCACAACCTTTTGCACGTTGGGTCTTCATACACTGCTGATTGCCGAACTCCAGAATCACACCGGTGCCGGTTTGAGGCGTCTCGTCGTGACGAGTCTGGGGATCGCCGGCGTCGTAGCGTTTGCCGGTTCAGCGGGATATGCAGTTATCTATCACATCGCCGGTAGGACGGGTGAATGGATCTACGCCACGCCGATTGGCGTAGCGCTCTTCGGCGTGGGCACAGCCGTATCCACCGTAACGATTGTGTTGGACGGCGCACTCATCGGCGTTCAACGAAGCGAGCGGCAAGTGTCACGGAATCTTGTTTTCTCGCTGGCTAAACTCATCGCGCTCCCCCTCGCCGCGGTCGCTATCGGTTTGTCGCCGCAAATTATTTTTTCGGTCTGGCTGCTGGGAAACCTTATCTCGTTGCTGATTCTCGCACTGCGCACCGAGGGGGCGCACGAATGGTTCAAGACAATGCCGTCTTTCCGAGGGTTTTATCCATTGTGGCGTACCGCAGCAGCTCATAATTGGGTCAACGTCGCGATACAAGGGCCGCTACTGGCCATGCCGATCATGGTTGCCACCCAGCTAAGCCATCAG
>Ga0209114_1000037_pt1 | contig 7682 bp, 6 predicted proteins | sample TexAe_RefH0_O3_FD_187953 | JGI IMG/M metagenome (GOLD analysis project Ga0209114, IMG submission 187953) | Forest soil microbial communities from Davy Crockett National Forest, Groveton, Texas, USA - Texas A ecozone_RefH0_O3 (SPAdes) (version 2) | ecosystem: Environmental > Terrestrial > Soil >...
CAAGCACCCCGACAAGGACACCGTTGATCTGGCCGCCGAAGCCGCGACCGGCGCGCTCGCCGACGCCGGCGTGACGATGGCCGACATCGGCGTCATTGCCGCCGGAAACCTGATGGCCGCGAACGCCGGAATCGGACAGCAGCTGCAAAAGCAGATCGGTCAGACCGGCATCCCGGTCTACAACGTCGCCAACGCCTGCGCCACGGGAGCCACCGCGCTTCGGACCGCGATCATGGCCGTCAAGGCCGGTGAGGTGAAGTACGGATTGGCGGTCGGTGTCGAGAAACTCTCCGGCGCCGGGCTGCTCGGCGGTGCCGGCACAAAGAAAAAGGACGCTGACGTCTGGACGCCTCGCGGCCGTTACGGTGCCGTTGCGCCGGTCGACGGGCGAATCGGTACCGAAGCCATGCCGGGTGTGTTTGCCCAGATCGGCACCGAATACGGCCACAAGTACGGCGGCACGAGCTTCGAGCTGTTCGCCAAGATCAGCGAGAAGAACCACGCCCACTCGACGCTGAATCCGCTTGCCGCCTACCAGAAGAAGTTCACCCTCGAGCAGATCATGAACGACGTCATGATCGCCTACCCGAACACTCGGCCGATGTGCTCGGCCAACTGCGACGGCGCCGCGGCCGCGGTCGTGTGCAACGGCGAGACGTTGAAGTCGCTGGCTTTGCAGCAGCGCCAGCGCGCGGTGAAGGTCTCGGCCTCGATTCTGACCACCGATCCCTTCGAGGATGGTTGCCAGGTCCTGCCGAACGTCAACACGCTGACCCGCAACGCCGCCGCGACCGCCTACGAGCAGGCCGGTATCGGCCCGAGCGACCTCGACCTGGTCGAGTTGCACGACTGTTTCGCGACCGCGGAGTTGGTGCACTACGACAACTTGATGCTATGTGAAAAAGGCGGAGCCGCAGACTTTTTCAACACGGGTGCGACGTGGCGGGACGGTTCGACCCCGGTGAACGTGTCTGGTGGCCTGCAGTCCAAGGGGCATCCCATCGCGGCCACCGGCATCGCCAACATCTGGGAGATCTGCCACCATCTTCGCGGCGAAGCCGGCGACCGGCAGATCGAGAACGCGAAAGTCGGACTGGCCCACGTGATCGGCTTGGGCTCGGCATGCGGCGTCCACATCCTGGAGAAGTCGGCCGCCTAGGCCGGCTCGTCGCCTTTGGCTGCAGTGTGTGCATAACGTGCAACCATGAGGTATGGCTGGGCGCGTCGTTCGGGCTTTCGGTACTCATCCTGCAGCACCTGATCGGTATTGAGCTGCACTGGATGGTGCTCGCGATGTCGGTCATCATCCTGCTCGCCGTCGGCGCCGACTACAACCTGCTGCTGGTGTCGCGGTTCAAAGAGGAAATCCACGACGGCCTGAATACCGGGATCATTCGGTCGATGGGCGGCGCCGGGTCGGTGGTGACCTCGGCCGGGCTGGTCTTTGCCTTCACGATGATGACGATGGCGGTCAGTCAGCTGACGGTGATCGGTCAGGTCGGAACCACCATCGGGCTCGGCCTACTCGCCGCGCTGATGGGCAAGTGGTTCTGGTGGCCGCAGGTTGTCCGGCAACGGCCGAAGCCGTCACCGTGGCCCGCGCCGCTGGAGAGGAAAGACGAGTTCCTCGTCAACGCGTGATAGGCAGCATTATTGGGGTCAGTGGATGCGGGCGCTTCCGCCGAGGCCGATTTCCAGGACGCTGCCGGTGATGACCCCCGGGTCGGTGACCAGGTACAGCACGCCGCGACTGACGTCCTCGGGCTGCAGCCATGGCTGCGGGATCGGATTGGCTTTCATCATCCGGCGTACGAGATCGTCGGGGATGTCTCCGCCGCCGGTGGGTTGCACCATCGGTGTCTGGGTCGTGGTGGGGCAGACGACGTTGACGGTGATTCCCTCTTTCGCGACCTCCAGGGCGACGGACTTCGCCAGGCCGATGACACCCCACTTCGTCGCGTTGTAGGCGGCCAGGTCGGGGATGCCCATCCGGCCGCCCATCGACGAGGTCACGACGATCCGGCCGAACTTCTGCTGCCGCATCACCGGGATAGCCGCGCGCAGGGTGTGGAATGCGCCGGTCAGATTGGTGTCAACGAGCTGCTGCCAAATTTCATCGCTGACCTCGTCCAGAGGGCCGGTGCTGACGATTCCGGCGTTCGCCACCAAAATGTCGAGGCTGCCGAGATCGGCGACGGTCTGTGTGACGGCGGCGTTGACCGCGGCCGCATCCCGCACGTCCACGGTCAATGGCATGCAGCGCCGGCCCAGCTCGTCGACCAGCTTCGCCGTCTCGCGTAAGTCGTCCTCGGTGCCCAACGGATAGGTCAGGTCCGCCATCGGGGCTGGAGCATCTGCGACCACGATGTCGGCTCCTTCGGCGGCCAACGCCAACGCATGTGCGCGGCCCTGCCCGCGGGCTCCGCCGGTGATCAAGGCAACGCGTCCATCTAAAGCACCCATAGCTAGTTAAGCTACCAGCCGGGCATAGGTGGGCGCCGTTGCGGCGTAGGTCACGAAATCCATTGCAGCAAAGGGCTTTTGGCGAAGCGCGCACCCCGTTTCGCCGTTTCACAGGTTCTGCCCAAGGCCCGGTTGGAATCTGCTGTGCACACGTTCAGGTCGGTTTCGGCATAGCGAAGCATCGGCCTTGACAGCCGCTCTCCCCAACACAACGTGCAGCAGCAAAACAGAACGAACCAGACGCCGTGCCCAGCATGACGCAGGGCACGGCGTGTGGTTCGAATTCAACCCGGACGACCGACTAGGCGGTCGCTCGGCCTGCTATGTGAGGCCCGGGGGGAACATGCTGAAGAAGTCCGGGAACCACTCGTCGGGTGGGAGATAATCGGCGACGTTGAATATCTCAGTGGGAAATGCCGGGTTGGTCAAGGTGTCATAGATCAACGTGGGAGCCGCTGCGCCAGCGTCCTGGATCCAGTTTCCCGACTCAGTTGGAGTCGCATATATGTAGTCCGTGAACTGACCGGGATCGGTAATAATCCAGACGTGGTCGCCATTTGAAAGAAACACATTGAGATCCTGCAAGCCATACGTCGTCGCGCCGTCCACTTCCTTTCCGCCGGGGTCCAGCACCATGTCGTAGACCTTCGCCCCCGCTAGACCGCCTGAATCGATACCAGCGGCATTATCGGCAGAAGGAGTGAAGTCGCCGTACACGTAGGTTGCCTCGTCGAGGTATGGGGTCGATATGTCGTTCTCCGAGACGTCGTAGCTTCCGGAGATACCACCTGCAAAGGGCGAGCCGGCCACTTCAACATTAGTTGGCTGGTTGTCCACCCACTGTTCGAACAGCGGCCGAAAGCCGTAATATTCGACGTCAGTTGGCTTGCCGCCGGACACCAAATCGCATTCACCAAGGCTGCAGGGATCGGCGCTGGCCAGCGGTGTATGGAGAAATGCGGTCGCTGCTAGGCCGCCAGCAGCAGCACCGAGTGCCAGCAATAGACGACGTCGTTTCAACATAGGAGCCCCCCTATAGATATTGTAAGTGCGCCCAACAGGCTGGGAATCCTGAATGTACACGGGTCGCCCCGAACGCGCCTGCGGAAACATGAAAAATAATGACGGCTAGTTAAATTATTTCGTTCAACGAGCATTGGCGCTACACGACGCGCGCTCTTCTCGCAAGTCACGTTGTAGGAATCGTCGTCGAACCAGTCCTCCCAGCTCCCTCCGCGCGGTTTGGAATCAAGGCGCTCGACTTCGAAGTTAATCAGCAAAACCGAGAATTCACCGGCGCTTAGTTTGGTCACGGTCAAAAGCCGGTCGAGTTGCTCGCCAACGGCGACATTTCGATACTTTGTATGCGGCTCAACTAGTCCTCAGATGTTGGAGCCGTTGACGAGAGGCAAGATTCCGGGTCTTGGCGCTACCAGTCGGATTCCGGCGCCGCCGGGCATCTGTGTTGGTGCACGCCTGCGGGCGCTGAGTTACTCCGACATCAGTGCCATGCGCTATTACGTCGATGTACCGTCGCCACATGGCTGAAGGTCGTCTCGCCGATCCGGAATGTTCGATAGGAACCGACCCTCGGTCCGACCCGCGGATGGTAGAGGCGTTGGCGCAATTCGGGCTCGACGCCAACATGCCCGTCGTGCCACTGACTATCGATGCGCCACTGGAGGAACGGCTCGCGTACGCGGAGATGTGCGAGGCGGGCATTGGCGCCGTACTCAACGCCTTCGCGTCCGGCGTTCCCGAAGCCGAGGGCGTCACCACTACGACGACGACGATCACTGGTGAGGACGGCAACGACGTCACGCTGTACATCAGTCGCCCGGACATCGACGGTCCGCTGCCGGCGGTTGTCCACCTTCACGGTGGTGGCATGGCCATCGCCAGCGCCGCCGACGCGATGTACTCACGCATTCGGGAATACCTGGCGGGCACCGGCCTCGTCGTCGTCGGCGTCGAATTCCGCAACTCCGGTGGAAAGCTTGGCCCGCATACGTTTCCGGCCGGATTGAACGACTGTGCCTCGGGCGTGCGATGGGTCGCGGCGCATCGACGCGAACTCGGCGTAAGCCATCTGATTGTCTGCGGAGAGTCGGGCGGGGGCAATCTCACTCTCACGGTGGGGCATAAGGCTAAGCGCGAAGGGTGGTTACACGAGATCGCCGGGTTTTACGCACAATGCCCGTACATCTCTAACCGGTGGCACGAGGTTCCCGACGACTTGCCGTCGCTGCGTGAGTGCGACGGTTACTTCGTCAACCTTCAGCAGGCAGAGCTCCTCGGCTCGATCTACGACCCCGACGGTGTGCACTCGGCCGACCCCACATGTTTCGCCGGTGTCGCAACCGACGATGACCTGAGTGGTTTACCCCCGCATGTGATTTCGGTGAATGAGCTCGACCCGATGCGCGACGAAGGCTTGGACTACTACCGGCGTCTGGTGCGTGCGGGCGTACCTGCCGTGGGCAGAGTGGTCGCGGGTACTTGTCACGGCGGAGACATGTTGTTGGCGGGCGCGATGCCCGATGTATTCGCCGCCAGCGTGCGCGATCTCGGCGGTTTCGCGAAAGGCCTCGGCTAGACCCGGCCGAGTTCTAGATCCCTAGGAGACCCGATGGCCAAGGCGCTGGGCGGAATTCGGCAGAAGCTGAGTCGCGCGGCTGAGAAGGCAAAAGGTGTACAGCGACTGCACGCTAGCGGCATCGTCGACCTCGGCAACCTCGGCGTGACGCTGCAGACCGTTAAGAATTCGCGCGTCTACGGACCCCAGGCGACGGCGGCGATCCAGGGCGGTCGCAAATTCCCGTCACTGCCTGCGATTGCCGACGAGCACGGGACCTTGACCTATAAGCAGGTCGACGAGACGTCCAACGCGCTCGCCCGCGGGCTCAAGAGCCTCGGCGTCGACGAGGGCTCGGTCGTGGGCCTGCTGTGCCGTGACCATTCCGGACTCGTCGTCGCAATGGCATCGTGTGGAAAGCTCGGCGCCCGAACGGTTCTGATGAATACGGGATTCGCCAAACCGCAGTTCGCGCAGGTATGCGAGCGTGAAGGCGTCAAGGTCGTGCTTCACGACAGCGAATTTCTGAGCTTGCTCGACGCATTGCCGGCCGGGTTGCCTCGGGCTTTGACCTGGGTGGACGAGGCCAATCACCCGCCCGAAAACATGCCAACGATCGACGGCATCATCGCGGCGAACAGCACCGAGCCGTTGCCGCCGCCGACCAAGTCCGCGGGGACCGTCGTCCTCACCAGCGGTACGACCGGGCTGCCCAAGGGCGCGCCGCGGGCCAAGCTCTCCCCGTTTGCGACAGTGCAGGTGATCGACCGAGTCCCCTACCCCCGCAAGGGGACCATGGTCATCGTCTCGCCGATTTTTCACAGCACCGGTCTGGGCACCTTCTTGGTCGGGCAGGCGCTGGGAAACAAGGTTGTCACCGCCCGACGTTTCGATCCCGAAGGCACACTCAAGCTAATGGCGGACCACAAAGCCGACATGTTGGTGGCCGTCCCGACCATGCTGCACCGCATGGTCGAGCTCGCGCCCGACATCATCGCCAAGTACGACGTGTCGACGCTGAAGGCGATAGTGATCGCCGGGTCGGCGCTGACGCCCGAGCTGTCCAACCGCGTACAAAACACGTTCGGCGATGTGCTCTACAACATGTATGGCTCCACGGAGTGCGGGATCGCAACCATCGCGACACCGGAAGAACTCCGCAAGGCTCCCGGGACCGCGGGCCGCTCACCGGTGACGTGCGAAGTGGTGTTGTACGACGACAACGACCGTCGCCTCCAAGGTGCCAACAAGCGGGGCCGGATCTTCGTTCGCAATGCGGCGCCATTCGAGGGTTACACCGACGGCCGGCACAAGCAGATCATCGACGGGTACATGTCCAGCGGCGACGTGGGCTACTTCGACGAGAACGGATTGCTATTCGTCGACGGGCGTGATGACGACATGATCGTTTCCGGCGGTGAGAACGTCTTCCCGCAGGAAGTCGAGAATCTGCTTATCGAGCGTGACGATGTCTTCGATGCGGCGGTGATCGGTGTCGACGACCATGAGTTCGGAAAGCGGTTGCGCGCCTTCATTGTTTCTCAGCCAGGTGCCCCGCAGGACGCTGAGGAGATCAAGCTTTACGTCAAGAACAACTTGGCGCGATACAAGGTCCCCAGGGATGTGGTGTTCATCGACGAGCTGCCACACAACGCCACGGGCAAGCTGCTGCGTCGGGTCTTGACCGAGATGGACGTCGACAGCTGAGTCGATGTTGTGGGGAGACCAGAGAAGGACTCCGTTCCGCTTCCACTGATCAGCTGGCCAATGCCCGCATAGCTGTGGCCACGATGGCGTCGGCGTCGACTGGGGTCAATCCTCCGTGTCCGGTTGCCCTGCGGTACATCGCCGGCCCGAAGATGAGATCCAGCGCGACCTCAGGGTCGACGTTCGGATCCAGTTCGCCGCGGGCGACTCCGCGGTCCCAGATCTTCGCCACGGCTGCGCGGCGGACGTTCACCTGGTGTGTGCGTATCCGTTCGCGTTCGGCTGGATAGAACTGCGACTCCCCAACGAGTTGGGCGTAGATCGCGCCGAGTGGGCTGGTGTAGAAGCCCATCATTCCGCGCAACGCCAGGCGGAAGTCTTCGGCCGCCGACCCGGTGTCGGGCACGGGCGCGTCGATCATCATGCGGTGCAAGAACGCATCGATGGCCACCGCGGTCCTGTTCGGCCACCATTTGTAAATCGTGGCCTTGCTGACCCCGCTGCGTGCGGAGATCCTATCGACCGACGCTCTGCGTAGATCGTCCTCCTGCATCAGTTCCATAGCGGCTTTCAGAACGGCGTCGCGGCGTTCGTCGCTGCGCGGTCGGCCGCGCGCTCTACTCGGGATCATTGCTCCAGTTTCCTACCCGTGGTCGGTACAAAGCTAATTACTAAACGTCCCGCTGTGAGTTCGCTTCTGCGCGTTGCCAGGAGGCAAACCGCACATGCACCATCTGACGTGAAATCTCTCAGATCCACATCAGACATCCTTCAGCTTTGTCTCAGCCGTATTCAGAAAGTGCGTAAGGGCCCCCAAACATGCAGCGCAATCTTCAACCCTGGATCACCACTGGTATCGCACTCGTGGGTGCCAGCCTGATAGCCGTCACTCCGGTACCCACACCGGTGCCTGACGTGCAGCACAGACAGTTCCGGC
>Ga0209114_1000039_pt1 | contig 7490 bp, 6 predicted proteins | sample TexAe_RefH0_O3_FD_187953 | JGI IMG/M metagenome (GOLD analysis project Ga0209114, IMG submission 187953) | Forest soil microbial communities from Davy Crockett National Forest, Groveton, Texas, USA - Texas A ecozone_RefH0_O3 (SPAdes) (version 2) | ecosystem: Environmental > Terrestrial > Soil >...
TCCGAATGCACGTCTGAACATCTTGGCGGGCAATGGTTCTCGACTGCTCGCCACCACGTGGGGTGACACCCTTGCGATATTGCGACGCGATGACGGCGTCGTGCTGGCCAGCGAGCCGTATGACGACCAACCCGGCTGGGAAGACGTTCCCGACCGCCACCTCGTCGAAGTCACCACCGACCAGGTCACGTTGACCGCGCTGAACTCAACGAAGGGAAATTGATGACGCTGACGTTGTCTAACCACCTGGCCGCGGACTCGGCATTCGAGGCACTGTGCCGTGATGTACGGGACGGGCTGCAGACTTCGCCGAAGTCGTTGCCGCCCAAGTGGTTCTATGACTCAGTAGGTAGCGACCTGTTCGACCAGATAACCCGGCTGCCCGAGTACTACCCGACCCGCGCCGAGGCGGAGATCCTGCGGTCCCGCGCAGCGGAGATCGCGTCGGTCACCGGTGCCGACACATTGGTCGAGTTGGGTAGTGGGACTTCGGAGAAGACCCGGGTGTTGCTGGACGCGCTGCGTGAGGGCGGTGGGCTGCGTAAGTTCGTGCCGTTCGACGTCGATGCGAGCATGCTGTCGGCCGCCGGAAGCGCAATCCAGCGCGAGTATCCCGGAGTCGAAATCGCCGCTGTCTGTGGCGATTTCGAAGAGCACCTGGCCAAAATCCCGAGCGGGGGCCGCCGGCTGTTCGTGTTTCTGGGTTCGACGATCGGAAACCTCGTCCGCGATGCACGCGCCGAGTTCCTCGCGACGCTGGCGGCGGTGCTGCAGCCCGGGGACAGCTTGCTGTTGGGCACCGACCTGGTCAAGGACACCGACAGGCTGGTGCGGGCGTACGACGACAGCGCCGGCGTGACGGCGCAGTTCAATCGCAATGTGCTCGCCGTGATCAACCGAGAACTCAACGCGGACTTCGATGTCGACGCGTTCCGCCATGTAGCAAGCTGGAATGGGGCGGAAGAGCGAATGGAAATGTGGCTGCGGTCCGAGCGGGCGCAGCGCGTGCGCATTGCCGCGCTGAACCTGACCGTTGACTTCGACGCCGGCGAACAGGTGCTCACCGAAGTGTCCTGCAAATTCCGGGCCGACGCGGTGGCCGACGAGTTGGCGCAGGCAGGTCTGCGACGCACCGGTTGGTGGACCGACGCAGCCGGCGATTTCGGGTTGTCGCTGTCGACCAAGTGAACACCAGCCTGGCGGACACCTGGCGAACCGCCCGGCCGGCGGTCGCCGGGCTGCACCTGGACAGCGCCGCGTGTTCCCGGCAGAGCTTCGCTGTGCTCGACGCGACCGCCCGGCACGCCAGACACGAGGCCGAGGTGGGTGGATACATCGCGGCGGAGGCGGCCGCACCCGTTCTCAACGCCGGACGCGCCGCCGTCGCCGCGCTTTGCGGCATGCCCGACGCAGAGGTGGTGTTCACCACCGGATCGCTGCATGCGCTGGACCTGCTGCTGTCCAGCTGGCCGCCCGGCAGCCGAACGCTGGCCTGCCTCCCCGGCGAATACGGCCCCAACCTGGCCCTGATGGCCCTGCACGGCGTCGTCCGCCGGACGCTGCCGGTCGACATCGACGGCCGGATCGTGATGCACGACGCGGCGATCAGCCTGGCCGCCGATCAGCCAGACCTGGTGCATCTGACGGCGGTGGCCAGTCACCGCGGAGTGGTGCAACCGCTGCAAGCGATGGCACAGCTGTGCCGCGACTTGGGGCTTCCGCTTGTCGTCGACGCCGCCCAGGCGCTCGGACAGGTGGATTGCTCGGTGGGCGCCGACGCGGTCTACGCGTCGTCGCGCAAATGGATGGCCGGCCCGCGCGGCGTGGGTGTTCTCGCCGTGCGGCGTTCCCTGATGCAGCGGCTGCGCCCGCGGCTACCGCCGCCGGAGTGGGCGGCGTCGCTGTCGAACGCTCAACGACTCGAGCTTGGCGAAGCTAATATCGCTGCGCGAGTGGGCTTTTCGGTAGCGGTTGGCGAATACGTCGGCTCGGGCCCGGCAGCGGTGCGGGCTGGCCTGGCTGAAGTTGGCCGGATCAGCCGGACCGCCCTCGCCGGTGTGGCCGGGTGGCGGGTGGTCGAGGTGGTGGACGAGCCGAGCGCCATCACAACTTTGGTCCCAACCGACGGCGCCGACCCGGCGAAGGTCCGTGGGTGGCTGATCGCCGAACGTCGAATCGTCACCACCTACGCCGGAATCGAGCGTGCGCCTGGGGAATTGACGGGCCCAGTGCTGCGAATTTCGCCGCACCTGGATACCACCACTGACGATCTGGAGACTTTCGCTGCGGCGCTGGCCGACGGGACCGCTGCCGTTTAGTGCTCAATCAGCGGTGTCGTCAGTTGGCCTTGTGCGCGCTGAGTAGATAGGCCGGCAGCTTCATCCGGCCCTTCTCGTCGCGGTCGTGCGCGGGCATCGGAACGTCGGAATCTGCCGGTGCCGGTGGAACGTTCGCGTGAATCAGCGCCGGCCGGATCTCGTCGATGTGCCAGTGCTTGCCCACCGAGGAACGTAACTCGTCCTCGTCCACCTCGTTGGGCTTTTGCTCCCACTCAGCGGGGAACGCGCCCTTGGCGAAGACCAACACGAAGTAGGCAGCTCCATCGGCGGCGGCACGCTGCACCGCCTGCAGATAACGGTCGCGGCCTTCGATTGGCAGCGAGTGGAACAGCGTGCTGTCGACCACGGTGTTGAAGCGGCCGTCGTGACCGCTGAAGGTGGTGATGTCGGCCTGTTCGAAGCTGGCGCTGCGCAACCCGCGCTCCCGTGCGGCCTTGGAGGCGGCGGCGATAGCGGTGGGCGTCAGGTCGACGCCGTGCACGGTGTAGCCGTCGGCAGCCAGGGCCAATGACAGCTCGGCGTAACCGCAGCCCGCATCCAGTACATCGCTACGGAATTTTCCTGCGGCGGCCAGCGCGGCCAACTCGGGCTGCGGCTCGCCGATGTTCCAGGGCGGCGGGCCCTCGAAGCCGGCTTGCTCGCGGTACGCGCTGTCCCAGTCCATTACTTCATTTGCCATGTCTTCCAACCTACCCCGGCACTTCCCAGCTATGGACAGGCTCGTTGGTGTGCATGTGCTCGCAGTACAGCCGCAGCATCTCGGCCAGCGCGGCGGGTCGGGTCAGCCCGGTTCGCTGCAGCGCGCGCACGGTCGACACCTGCCAGGCCGCGCCGTTGCGTCCCGCGCGGGCTCGGCTTTCGATCACGCCGAGCAACCGCTCGCGCACCTCGGCGGCGACACCCCAGCGGTCTAGCCCGTGATGCGCCATCGGCAGCAGTTTGCCGATCACCAGTTCCTCGGTGGTGACGGTGCCCATTCCCGGCCAGAACAGGTTCGCCTGCATGCCGTGGCGGGCTGCTTCGAGGAAATTATGTTGCGCCGCAGCGAATCTCATCTTAGTCCAGACCGGGCGATCATCTTCGGCCAGCGTACGCAACATGCCGTGGTAGAAGGCCGCGTTGGCCAACATGTCGATGACCGTCGGTCCCGCGGGTAGCACGCGGTTCTCCACCCGCAGGTGCGGCCGTCCCGCGACGACGTCGTACACCGGGCGGTTCCATCGGTAGACGGTGCCGTTGTGCAGGCGCAGCTCCGCCAGTTGCGGGGTGCGCCCGGCCGCCAGTTCGGCGACGGGATCCTCGTCGGACACCTCCGGTAGCAACGATGGGAAGTAGCGAACGTTCTCCTCGAACAGATCGAAGATCGAGGTGATCCAGCGCTCGCCGAACCAGACCCGGGGCCGCACCCCTTGGGTTTTCAGCTCGTCCGGCCGCGTGTCGGTGGACTGGGCGAACAGTTCGATGCGGGTCTCCGCCCACAGCTGGTGACCGAAGAAATACGGCGAGTTGGCACCGAGCGCCAGCTGCGGTGCGGCCAGAACCTGCGCGGCGTTCCAGTTGCTGGCGAAATCTTCGGGCGACACTTGTACGTGCAACTGCATACTGGTGCAAGCTGATTCAGGAGCGATCGATGTCGAGTTGATGCTGAGCGGTTCGGGTCCGTCGATATCGATCTGCATGTCTTCGCCGCGGGCGTTGAAGATGGAGTCGTTGAGCGCCGCATACCGGGAAGACTCACTCATCCATCCGCTTGCGAGATGCTCGGGCATCAGCGTAGGCAGTATCCCGATCATGACGATGTGGGCTCCGCCGGCGCTGGCCTTGGTCTCCGCGGCGTTCAAACTGGCGCGCACCTCGTCTTCCAGATGAACGCCGGCGTGGCCGCCCAGTGGCCGGGGCGGGACGTTGAATTCGATGTTGTACGCCCCTAATTCGGTTTGATACGCGGGGTCGGCGATGGCGGCCAGGACGTTGGAGTTGGTCATCGCGGGCTGATACGCGTCATCGACCAGGTTGCATTCGATTTCCATCCCGGTGAGCGGGTGGTCGACCTCGAAGCTGGACTGCGCGAGCATCGTTTCGAAGACGTCTAGGCACAGTTGCACCTTGCGCCGGTACTGCTGCCGGTCGACGCGCGAGTAGGTGGTCCGCTTGACGTCTTTGCCCACTACGCAGATGCAACCGTTTTACGCACCGCGCCGCAACCGATCGGCCAAATGAACTGACCCGCTGCCAAATTGCCGGTGCGTGCACAGAGCGTTAATCAGTTGTCACGTGCTATTGACGCGCGCGTCGGATACTTGCAACAATCTCAGCCCAGTCTTACATGGTTCCCAGGAAGATCGGGCAGAGATGAGTCGCACGCACCGACGCATGACCAGCGCGGTTGGGGTCGCTTTCGGTGCCCTGGTGGCGTCGCCGTTGATCGCGCTATGCACTGGGTCTGTCGCGAGCGCCGACGCAGGCGACGACTTGGTGAGCATCGGGCCGTTCGCGATCGGCGGATATAACGACACGCTCACTTACGACTCATCGACGTTGGCGTTGGACAACTACACCACGGGGTCTCTCGGCTCGACCCCGTTCGACCTAGACGTCTATCAAGGCCCCACGGGATCGAACAGCGCTGAGTACGTCTTCACGATTCCGTTGCTCTTCCAGGGTGGTTTAAACGATGTAGACGGGACCAGCACGCCGTTCTACTCGTTCAACCCATTCGACTTCGTCAGTCCTGACGCCGGCCTGGTCACCCTCGGTGGTGCGCCCTCCACCGAAGGCATCGTCACTATCGGACCGTTCGCGATCGACGGGTCCACGGATACCTTGAGCCTCGACGCGGCCGGAGCGTTCGACAACTACCTCGTCGGATCCCTCGGTTCGACGACGTTTGACCTCGACATCTTTTCCGCCGGCCCGGGATCGGACACATCCGAATTCCTGTTCACCGTTCCGTCGCTTTTCCAAGTCGGCTTCGACGATGTCGACGGCGTGATCACCCCGATCTCCTCGTTCGCCCTCACCGACGCCATCAACCCCGACATCGGTCTGGTGGACCTCAGCACCGCATTCGCAGGGGCTGCGGATTTCCTCAGCGGTCCGTAGAGCGCACGCACCCGCTGTTCTTGACGACTGGCGTGCCCGCGTAGTCCATGATGGACACCATCGCGGGAGGAGAACAGTTGGCCGAGTTCGTCGCTTCGATCGACCAGGGCACCACCAGCACCCGCTGCATAATCTTCGACCGCGATGGCGCCGACGTGGGTCGCCATCAACTTGAGCACGAGCAGATCCTGCCGCGCTCCGGGTGGGTAGAGCACAACCCGATCGAGATTTGGGAGCGCACCACATCGGTGCTGATGTCGACGCTCAATGCGACCAACATGTCGTCGAAAGACATTGTCGCGCTGGGAATCACGAACCAGCGCGAGACGACGCTGGTGTGGAATCGACATACCGGCCGGCCGTACTACAACGCAATCGTCTGGCAAGACACCCGCACCGACCGGATCGCGTCGGCGCTGGGTCGCGATGGCCGCGGCGACGTGATCCGGCACAAAGCGGGTTTGCCGCCGGCGACCTATTTTGCCGGCGGCAAGCTGCAGTGGATTCTGGACAACGTCGAGGGTGTGCGCGCCGAGGCCGAGCGCGGCGACGCGGTTTTCGGCACCATCGACACCTGGCTGTTGTGGAATCTGACCGGCGGCCCCCGGGGCGGGGTACACGTCACCGACGTCACCAATGCCAGCCGGACCATGCTGATGGACCTGGAGACATTGGACTGGGACGACGAGCTGCTGTCGTTTTTCGGCATCCCGCGCTCAATGCTTCCGTCCATCGCGTCGTCCTCGCCACGTCAGCCATACGGTGTCACGACGCCCGACGGGCCTCTCGGCGGCGAGGTACCGATCACTGGAATCCTCGGCGACCAGCATGCGGCAATGGTCGGCCAGGTCTGTCTGCGGCCTGGCGAGGCCAAAAATACCTACGGCACAGGTAACTTCCTGCTGCTGAACACCGGCGAACAGATCGTCCGGTCGCGAAATGGTCTGCTGACCACCGTGTGCTATCAGTTTGGAGACGCGAAACCTGTTTACGCCCTGGAAGGTTCGATCGCCGTCACCGGATCGGCCGTGCAATGGCTACGGGATCAACTGGGCATCATCAGCGGGGCGGCCCAGAGTGAAGCGCTGGCCCGGCAGGTCGACGACAACGGCGGGGTGTACTTCGTCCCGGCGTTCTCCGGATTGTTCGCCCCGTATTGGCGCTCCGATGCCCGCGGGGCGATCGTTGGGCTGTCGAGGTTCAACACCAACGCGCACCTGGCGCGCGCGACCTTGGAGTCGATCTGCTATCAGAGCCGCGATGTGGTCGACGCGATGCAGGCCGATTCGGCTGTGCGCCTTGAGGTTTTGAAGGTCGACGGCGGGATCACCGCCAACGACCTGTGCATGCAGATCCAGGCTGACGTCCTGAATGTCGACGTGGTGCGTCCGGTGGTCGCCGAGACGACCGCGCTGGGCGCAGCCTATGCGGCTGGTCTGGCGGTCGGCTTCTGGGCCGACCCGAATGAGTTACGGGCCAACTGGCGCGAAGGCAAGCGATGGACGCCGCAGTGGAGCGAGGAACAGCGCTCGACTGGCTATACAGGATGGCGAAAAGCCGTGCAGCGCACGCTCGACTGGGTCGAAGTGTCCTGACGCAACAGTGGGGACCAGCAAGTGCTGGCCCCCACCGCCGAGGTGTGATCAGTCGTCGCCTTCAGCGAGAATCGTGTAGATCTCGCGGCGAGCGTTGTTGACGATCTCGATGATGCGTTGTTGCTGCTCGGTCGTGGCGGCGTGCGCGGATTGCGCTACAGCGCCGAACAATTGGCCGACAGCTGCCCGCAGGTTGAGATGTCCGGGGTCAACCCCGTCTGCGATCTCGTCCCACGGCGGGGTCACGACCTTCTCTGCGGCTTCTTTGCCGGCGTCGGTCAACTGGAACAGTTTCTTGCTGCCCTCGCTTTCCGAGGCGACAATCAGCCCCTCGTCGACCAGCAGTTGCAGGGTCGGGTAGACCGAGCCGGGGCTCGGCTTCCACAGGTCCTGGCTCCGCTCGGCGACCTCCTGGATGATTTCGTAGCCGTGCATCGGCCGCTCGGCGAGCAGC
>Ga0209114_1000041_pt1 | contig 7456 bp, 6 predicted proteins | sample TexAe_RefH0_O3_FD_187953 | JGI IMG/M metagenome (GOLD analysis project Ga0209114, IMG submission 187953) | Forest soil microbial communities from Davy Crockett National Forest, Groveton, Texas, USA - Texas A ecozone_RefH0_O3 (SPAdes) (version 2) | ecosystem: Environmental > Terrestrial > Soil >...
GCTGACCGGTTGGTATCCCGAGACATTGGCCATGCAGGTCGATTGCGTCCACCACGCGGATGTGGACCGTTATTGGGGCGCCGGCAACGCGCGGGTCTTCGAGATCATCGCCGCGCTGGACCCCTTTCATCAACGTGCCGAATGGGGCGACCTACGTGATCGTTACGGTGGCCGCGTCACCACTACAGTGATCGCTGATGCGAGCCACGCATTGTTTCCCGAACAACCCACTGCTGTCGCCAATGCCATCACGAGCTATCTGGGCGACCACAAAGCATTTCAATGAATGACGAGGTTCTGACTACTTGCTATCCCTTGAGTCTCGTTGTTATCTGTCGCGGTGTGCGACTGGTGAGAGCCAGCCAGAGATTCGTCGTGTCGCGGTGAAGCTGGCCCAGGAGACTGCCGCTAGGAGCTCTGCGTCCGTGGGCTGTGAGTTGCGAAATCCAGCGATGATTTTCTCGTCAATTTGGTACGGAGCAATCGCTACTAGCAGGGCGAGTCTTGCTGCCGCGCGATCGTGGTCGTCGAGGCCTGCGACTGCCTCTTCTATCCAGCTTCGACTGATGCCCGGCTCTTCGCCGCCCCATGTGGCCACTCGATCCTGAACTAGCTGTCGCACGGGCGCTGCTAGGGCGTTTTGGCCGAGTTCTTCGATGGTGGCCTCGGCGCTGCCAAACGCTGCGGCAAGAGCTGGCCGCGGTGCAGTCCATGCGAATTCCGGGGACGGCTTGGCCTGGGGAAGGGCGCCAACGGCACCGCCGGACTTCACTTTAACCTTCATAATCCGCTTGCCGGCCATTGATCCGGCGGCGCTGATCGTGGCGCCTCTTAGCCAGGAGAGCTTGGCGGGCAGCGGGATAGGGCCATCGGGAAGGAATACTTGAACGACCCTGTCGATGTAGTGGAAGCAGGCAGCAGAGGCGATGATCTCGGGCGCCTCGGCGGCGGTGAAAGGCGGCTCGCGCAAGATATCGGCGCCGGGCTGGCGGTTGGCGAAGGCCCACTTCGCTACCGCACGGGTTTTGGCGTCACCGATGAGATCGAGTCGATGGGCGCGTATTGCGTCGGCGGTGCTCTGGGCGTCCGCGCCTGCAAGGAGCATGCTGTGCGCGTCGACGCAAAACGAACATTGGTTGATCGCAGACACGCTTTCGCAGACGACTTCGCGCAGGCTGCGACTCACGGGTCCCGCGACGATGGATTCTCGCAGCATCCCCCACACCGCGGCCAGCAGTTGAGGGATGGGTGCGTGCAACGTGACAGGCGGCACGAGTTGGAACTCGTGCCGCATTTGCCCGTACACGTCCGCTACCAGGCCTTCAGCAGCCCGGGGCGGAACGATGTTGATGTGCTTGATGATTCGGGGCGCGAGGCTGGTGAACAGAGCTTCCTCAACGTGCGCCGATAGTCGAGCCATGGTGATCTCCTCGTCTCGAAATTCGAAGGGCCGTGTCGATGCCAAGTACGTGTCTCGATCGCTAACGCCGCGCCGACGACCGCCGGTCGGCGGCCTGCAATGGCTGCGTGGGCGGTTCCGTTCGCTCGATCAGCCGTACGGCTAGTCGTGTTTGGCAGGCACCGCGCTTCGTTGCGCCGCGATTGTTTGGTGGTAGGTGCGGCCGCGGCTCATGCCGACGAGACGGGCGAACGGGCGCCGCGTGAGAGCGGAGGCGAGAAAGTCGCCGATGCGCGGTGAGACCGCCTCACCCAGCAGCAGCGTGGCGGCCGGTCGCGGCAGGACGACACGCGGTGTTCCGCGGCGCACCGCCTTGAGCACGGCGTGTGCGACATGTTCGGGCGGCAGTGGGGTCATGTGGCGAAACGGGGGCGGCATCTGAGCTTCGTCCACTTCGTGCAGCAGATCTGTGGCGGTAAGCGCGGGATGGATCACCGAGACCTGGATGTTGCTGCCGGCCAGTTCTTGACGTAGTGCGTCAGAGAATGCTGAGACGCCGTGCATGACGATCGCGTATCCGCCGAAACGGGCGAAAGCTTTGCGCCCCATCACCGATGACATGTTGACGATCGCGCCCGAATGCTGACGGCGCATTATTGGCAGCACCTGTCGCGTGAGGTGGATCGCCCCAAACAGGCTGGCCTGCAGGGTTGAACGCAGATCTTCTTCGAATTCCGCGGCCTCGATTGCGCTGACCTTGCCGATCCCGGCGTTGTTCACCAGAACGTCGATCCTGCCGAACCGCTGCATCGCCACGTGCAGTAACGCATCGATATCCGATGTCGACGTTACGTCGGTCGGCACCCAGATGGCTTGGCCACCCAGGTCGCGGATCTCGTGGTGCACCGCTTGAAGTCGCTCAGATGAGCGGGCCGCGAGTACCAACGTGGCTCCTTGGCGGGCAAAGGCCAGCGCGACAGCCTTACCGATTCCGCGCGAAGCGCCGGTCACCAGAACAACTTTGTTCTTAAACGCTGTGGTCATTTCGTGCTCCTAGGTTTTGATGGGTTGTTTGCGAGGACTGGATCTGGGACTGTCAGGCCTGGGCCAGCGCAGGGTCGTGCACGCCCGGGTCTGTCGTGCGTTTCTCGGCGGATTCGTTGACGGTCTCGCGGGCGGGCAGCAGCCACGCGACGATGACGGAGGCAGTAAAGGCGATGCCGGCGCACACGAGGGTCCCGATGTGTAGCCCGTCGTGAAAGGCGTTGTTGACCGCGTCGCGCACCGCGTCGACTTGCCCCGCGGGCACGTGCGCAATGACACTGTGCGCCACTGCCATTGAGCGGCTCATCGCGACGTGGAGTCCGGTCGGCAGCCCGGAGAGGGCGCCGGCCGAATTGATGCCGCGGCTGTACAGTGAGGCGAAGACGCTGCCGACGATGGCTACGCCCAGAGTGCCACCGAATTCCCTGGTGGTGTCGTTGACCGCAGAGCCGACCCCCGCCTTGTCTGCAGGTAGCGATCCCATGATGGCTTCGGTAGCCGGTGCGGTGGTCAGGCCGAGGCCGCCGCCCAGCAGCAACATCTGTAACGCGATATCGGTGTAGTTGGTTGCCGCCGCCACGGTGGATGCCCATGCCAGTCCGACCGCGAAAATCGCCAGGCCCCCAGCGACGATGACCGTGGAGCCGACCCGCTCGACCAATCGCGGTCCCACGATGCTGGCGATAGCGATCGACGCGGCGACGGGCAGCAGCCGTAGCCCGGTCTCAAAAGCGCTGTACTCCTTGACGAATTGGAAGTATTGCGTGATGACGAAGATGAAGCCGAACAGTGTCAGGAAGCCAGATGTGATCGCCAGGCTGCCGCCGGAGAACCGGCGGTTGGAAAACACCGTGACGTCGAGCATGGGATGGGTGCTGCGTCGTTCCCAGGTGGCAAAGCAAGCGAGAACGGTTGCGGCCAAGACGAATCCGATGATGGTCCGCTCGTTGGTCCATCCCCAGGCCGGCGCCTCGATGACGGTATAGACCAGCGACGTGATGCCGGCGGCCGACAGGATCAGGCCCGGAACGTCGACGCGCGGCGCCGTGCGGTCGCGGGAGGTCGGCACGAACAGCAGGCCACCGATGATCGCCAACGCGGCGATCGGGATGTTGACCATGAACACTGAGCCCCACCAGAAGTGTCCGAGTAGCCATCCGCCGCTGATCGGCCCGACGGCCACGCCGACGCCGACCATGGCCGCCCACAGCCCGATCGCCTTGGCACGCGTGACCGGGTCGGTGAAGATATTGGTGATCAGGCCCAGGGTCGTTGGGAAGATCACCGCCGCGCCGACTCCCATCGCGCCACATGCCGCGATGAGGGTGTCCGCTGAATCCATCTGGGAGGCGATGCCAGAAGTGATGGCGAACAAGGTGAGACCCGCGATGAGAAAGCCGCGTCTGCCGTAGCGGTCGCCCAGGCTGCCAGCCGACAGCAGCAACCCCGACATGACGAGTGTGTAGGCATCGACGATCCACTGCAGTTGCGCGGTGTCGGCGTTGAGCTCCCGCGACAATGTGGGAAGCGCGACATTGACGATCGTGGTGTCGACGCTGGTGACGAACACGCTGAAACAGATCACCGCCAAAGCGGCTACCGGATGATCACGCAACAGAGGAAAGCGAAAGGGTCTGGTCATAGACAAGATAGTAAAGTAGATAGAGCAAAAACTCAAGCTATGAGACTTGAAAGACGTCTGGCGCTGGTAACGTGGGGTTACGCGTGGCAGCAGCAGCCGGTGTTGGCTCTCATGACCGCCCAGCAGTTCCATGTCGGCAAGGCCGGCGCCGGTTCGGCGGCCAAGTTGGCCGTCAACTCCGTCCTCGCGGCACTCAATCAAGGAATCGCCGAAGCGATCGTGCTCGCGCAAGCAGGAGGAGTCAGGCCCGCAGATCTCTACGACGTCCTCGAATCAAGCGCCGTGGCAGCACCTTACGTCGCTTATAAGCGTGACAACTTCCTCGACCCCGAGGACAGCGACGTGGCGTTCACGTTGGCACTGCTAAACAAAGACGTGACACTAGGCCTGAGCCTGGCCGCTCAGCACAACCTGCAGCTGCCCCAAGCCCGCGCCGTCGCTGGCGTCCTCGCCGAAGCAACGAAAGCCGGCCTCGGTCAACACGATGTGGCCGCAGTGGTCGAACTACTCCGCACGACGCACAAAGCGCCTGACTAACCGACGGCAATATGTTGTGAAACAAGCGCGCTCAGCTTGTGAAAGTCGACTGCATCTCGACAACACCTAACCGGCTGTCACTACCGCGCCATGTTGGCGAACCGCGACAGGTGCAGCTGGTGCGCGACGGTCACGGTCTTGGTCGGGCCGTTGCGGTGCTTGGCCAGAATCAAGTCCGCCTCACCACCGCGGGGATCATCGCGTTCGAAAGCATCCGGTCGGTTCAGCAGGATGACCATGTCCGCATCTTGCTCCAAACTCCCGCTCTCGCGGAGGTCAGACAGCATCGGCTTCTTGTCGGTCCGCTGCTCAGGACCACGGTTGAGCTGACTGATCGCAATAACCGGGACCTCGAGCTCCTTGGCCAAAAGCTTGAGGTGGCGCGAGAATTCGGACACTTCGATCTGCCGCGACTCGACCCTCTTGCCGGACGACATCAGCTGCAGGTAGTCCACCACGACCAATCGCAGATCCGCTCGCTGCTTCAGCCGCCGCGCCTTGGCGCGGATCTCCATCATGGTCAGGTTCGGCGAGTCGTCGATATACAGTGGCGCCTCGCTGATTTCGCTCATCCGTCGCGCCAACCGCGTCCAGTCGTCGTCGCTCATCCGGCCAGACCGCATATCGGCCAGCTTGATTTTGGCCTCGGCGGACAGCAGCCGCATGACGATCTCGGACTTGCTCATCTCCAGCGAGAAGATGACGCTGGCCAACCGGTGCTTGATCGAGCACGACCGCATGAAATCCAGCCCCAGCGTCGATTTCCCCACCCCGGGTCGAGCCGCAACGATGATCATCTGGCCCGGGTGCAGGCCGTTGGTCACCTCGTCGAGTTCGGTGAACCCGGTCGGCACCCCGCGCGCCAGACCGCCATTGGAGGCGATGGCGTCGATCTCGTCCATCGTCGGCTGCAGCAGGTCTTCCAGCGGGACGAAGTCTTCGGAGAGGCGCCGATCGGTCACCTCGTACATCTCGGCTTGCGCCCGGTCGACGACCTCGGCGACATCGGCGCCCTCGGCACCGGCGTAGCCGTATTGCACCACCCGGGTGCCGGCTTCGACCAGCCGGCGCAGCAGCGCCTTCTCCGCCACGATCTCCGCGTAGTAGCCCGCGTTGGCAGCCGTCGGCACCGTGGAGATCAAGGTGTGCACATACGGCGCCCCGCCGATCCGGCGCAGCAGCCCGCGGCGGTCCAACTCGGCGGCCACCGTCACCGCGTCGGCCGGCTCCCCGCGCCCGTACAGATCCAGAATGGCGTCGTAGATGTTCTGGTGTGCGGGCCGATAGAAGTCGCTCGGGCGCAGTTTTTCCAGCACATCGGCGATCGCGTCCTTGCTGAGCAACATGCCGCCCAGTACTGACTGCTCGGCCGCGAGGTCTTGCGGGGGCTGACGCCCATAGTCCTCGCTTGGCGCATCCGTGCCCGGGCGTCCCAGATCGTCAACGACCGCCATCGGCTCCCGACTCCTCCCACCCAACGTTCGAACGCACATTCGACGCCGGTGGCTAGACGTTAAGTCACGCCACCGACACCGTTCGACTCAGCCCGACCGCCCGACTCACCCCCGAAAATTCGGGGTCCCCCCACCCGGGCGCATCGATGGCCTCCGCCCTCGTGACCGACGCGACCCACGATCGGCGGGACTCCCACCGCGGGCCGTGTAGTCGGTCTTCGAACGCCAGCATCACCTCACGACGGGTTGACGTTAAAGGTTGCTGGCGAGGACGCCAAACGAGGTTGTTCATAGACCTGTGCATCGTGTGTGCATATCCGTCTGCGCCCGTGTTGAGGGGGTGTGGAGAACTTGTGGAGCAATATGCGCCATTGCAGCATCACTGCAGATAAGCGCACCACACACCCGCCTACTTCGTGTGGATGGGAATCTCTTCGGCGTGTCGTGACGGGTTGCCACTTCGGGCGTGTTGTGTTTCTCCCAATGATTACCAGCGTTAACGGACGGTAACGTTCGCTATCGGTTGCGAACGACTATGAGTTCGCTGTCCAAATAGCAATACCCCCCAGGGCAGCCGTTTCGCTGCCACCGGGGGGTATCTGGGTATGGACCGTTAGGCGTCGGCGACGACGTCGAGCTCGACTTTGACGTCGACGTCTGGGTGCACGTGCAGCGTGATCGGGTGACTGCCGACGGCCTTGATGTGGCCCTTGGGCAGCCGGACGACGCGCTTGTCGAGGTTGGGTCCGCCGGCCTTCCGGATAGCGGTGACGACGGCGCCGGCGGTCACCGAACCGAACAGCTTGCCCGAGTCACTGGCGGTCTTCACGGCTAGCGCGACGGCCCCCAGGCCCTCGATCGCGGCTTTGATTTCGTTCGCGTGCTCGAGGTCGCGCACCTGCTTGGTCTCACGGGCACGACGGATGTCGTCCGCCTGCTTCTGGGCGCCGCGCGACGCGACGATCGCCAGGCCACGTGGAAGCAGGAAGTTGCGGCCGTAGCCGTCTTTAACCTCGACGGTTTCACCGACGCCACCGAGGTGGTCGACGTCGGCGGTCAAAATGAGCTTCATTGTTTCGCTGATTCCGTTCTACGTGTCGCGGTTACCGCGTCGAGGAGGTGAAGGGCAGCAACGCCACCTCGCGGGCGTTCTTGACCGCGATCGCAACGTCGCGCTGGTGCTGGACGCAGTTGCCGGTGACGCGGCGGGCACGGATCTTGCCGCGCTCGCTGATGTACGTCCGCAGCAACTGAGTGTCCTTGTAATCGATGTCCTGGCCCTTTTTGGAGCAGAACACGCACTTGCGTGCCTTGATCGGCTTTTCCGGCGCCGGGCGCCGCTTGGTGGACTTCGCCATCTTGAGTTTCTGTCTCTTTCGT
>Ga0209114_1000042_pt1 | contig 7438 bp, 6 predicted proteins | sample TexAe_RefH0_O3_FD_187953 | JGI IMG/M metagenome (GOLD analysis project Ga0209114, IMG submission 187953) | Forest soil microbial communities from Davy Crockett National Forest, Groveton, Texas, USA - Texas A ecozone_RefH0_O3 (SPAdes) (version 2) | ecosystem: Environmental > Terrestrial > Soil >...
GTACGGCGACCCCGTCGCCGCCGCTCCCTACTGGCGCCAGCAACACACTTCCGACTGCGGGGAGATGGCAGTGGCTGACGTGGTCGGCCAGATCACCGGAGACGAGCCCTCCGAACAGCGCATCACCGCGCTGGCCGAGAGCACGCCGAGCGGAGTGCGGCGCGGCCCGATCTGGAACCTCACCGCGGATACTGATATCAAGGATCTGCCAGTGTTACTCGCGCAGTACCGAATCAAGGCCGACAATATTCAGACCACCATTGACGAGCTGAAGCATGATCTGGCCGAACGACGCCGGATCATCGTGATAGTGAACGCCGAAACCATCTGGAACCGGCCGGGCAACCGAAACGCCGCGAACCACTTCGTCGTCGTCACCGGGATAGACCCAAGAGCAGGGGTCGTGCACCTCAATGACAGTGGCGTCCTCAGTGGCCCGGATGAGCAGGTCCCGATCGCTACGTTCGAGCGGGCCTGGGCGCCAAATCACAACTCTGCCATCGTGACGAGATGACGGCCACTTAGCCGGCACGGATCGCTGAGCCCAGGTTGGCGAGCTCGCCCGAGTGTTCGTTGTACGCTGGGCGTACAGAATCGTGCGAGAAAGGGGTGTCGTGCCGATCAGCCGTGAGGATCGGGATTTTGTCCAGACTCTCGAACGTGGATTGGCGGTTCTTCATGCCTTCGATGCGGATCACGAAACCCTGACGCTCCGGGAAGCGGCTGACGCAGCGGGGATCTCCCGGCCGGCGGCCCGGAGGCTGTTGCTGACACTTGAGGCGCTGGGATATCTGTCCAACGAGGGTTCGGCCTATCGATTGACAACACGGGTCCTCACATTTGTCGACGGCTACCTCGGGTCTCGCGCGATCCACGAGATTGCTCAACGGCACCTTGCATTGTTTGCTGCTGATGTTGACGAGTCGGCATCTATGTCGATGCTCGACGGCACGGAGATCGTGCTCGTTGTTCGTGCCCCGGTGAGTCGGATGCGTACGTATCTGCTCGGCCTGGGTGAGCGGATGCCTGCATATGCGACAGCCCAGGGCCGAATGCTGCTGGCGCACTTAAGTGATTCTGCTCTGGATCGGTTCTTTCGAGAAGCACGTCTTAAGCCCTTGACCGGTCGGACCCTGACCGACGAGAGGCAACTGCGGGCCGCATTGGCGGAGATCGCGGAGCAAGGCTGGGCGTTGCTCGACCAAGAGTACGAATCCAACATGCGCGCCATTGCCGCACCGGTCCGCGATTACGACGGGACAGTCGTGGCGTCCATTGGCTGCATGTGTCACGCCGAACGCGTGTCGTTGAAAGAACTCACGAAGGTCGTTCTGCCACGCCTCCTATTGGCAGCAACCGGCATCGAAGCCGAGCTTGGAGCGCGCAGCGGCGGCTCACCTCGCAAGTCTGCTCCAAGCTGACCCGACCTTCCCTAGAGCCCGTGCGGAGATCCTAGGGGCGAGGGCCGAGGTCCACTCCCCCTGCGAAACGGCCACGCGCATGCACATCCGGGCGGTGGGTTGGTCCCGCCTTGAGTGACACGACCGTGGGCCTCGTGTCGGGCGTAGGCCTGTGTCATGTAGTCGGCTGCCACGGACAATGCCGTTTCGGTATCGCAGAGTACTGATCAGGTCTTGGACATCCGTACCGGATTGCCAAAAGACTTGCAGGCACAGTTTGTGAGGAGAGAACAGAGATGCCCATGACGCGACAAACGAGACGCCGCGCCGAGCCTTTGCCGCCATGATCGCATTGCGTGCGGCCGCCGCTATGATTGCGGTGTACGCATAGCGCATTGTAGATTACACTCTGCGTACACGTGGTATCGATTTGGAGAATGTAATGACGCACGCGCCCACCACCGACGGGTGGCGTCGCAGTTTCGAAGATCAGTCGCAGAGCCACTTTGCCGAGCAGTTCGCCGACGAGATCGTTTTGGAGGCGACCACTCTGGCGAAATCGGTCGAAGGTAAGCGCAGCGTGGCAGCCGTACTGGCCGCCGCAAGCTCCATCTACGAATCCCTGGAGTTCACGGCCGAAGCGCAAAGCACGTCGACGACATATCTGCAATGGCGTGCAACGGCTTTCGGAGGCATGCAGATCGAGGGTGTCACGGTTCTCGAGCGTGACGAGAGCAGCAAGATCGTCGCAGCCGCCATCCACCATCGGCCGCTGGGTCCCGTGCTGCGATTCTCGGCCGAGATCCGCGATCGACTCGCAGGCGTGATACCTGCCGATTATTTTCTCGAGGAGCCAACATGACCGCGCGGTTGCCGTTAAAATCGTTTGTCACAGAACAGATCCCGCAATCATATCGCGGACCACTATCCAATGGCAGCACTCGACGGTCGACCATCACCTCGTCGCTGATCCTGGGATCGCACGATGCGGTGCTCGGACGATAATCCGACCGTGTGTTCGTCGCAGCCCGCCCGGGTAATAATCGCGGACTCATGGCGACGTTCGCGGCTGAGCGGGCTTTCGCCATCGAGCACTTTCGATACGTTGAGTGCGGGTGATTACGACACGTCCAGTCGGCTACTACGCACCGCCGACCCTGTCCTGAACACAATGGCCGCAGCGCTCGACGGCTGGGACTACTGCGTAATGTTGGCTGACCGCGACGCCCGCATCGTCGGGACGCGTTGGGGCTGCGCGCGCATGCAACGTATGTTCGAGCTGCTGGGAGAGGCGTTGCACGGCATCATTTTTCGCGAGGAGACTACCGGCACCAACTCCATCGCCACCACCTACGAACTGCGTGATGCGGTGGCCGTCCACGACGACGAGCACTTTATCGCACAGTTGCACGGCCTCAGCTGCTACGGCCATCCGATCATCGATCCGCACACCCGCCGCCTTGAGGGCGTCCTCAGTATCACTTGCCTCGCGGGTGAGCGAAATCCGCTGCTCGCTCCCTACGTCGCCAGCGCAGCGGCTGAGATCGAGCAGCGGCTCCTGGAGGATCGAAGCCCGAACGAACGAGCGTTGCTCTCAGCGCTGCAGCGCGAGCTCGGCGCCGGGCGTGATCGGCCGACCCTTGCGATCGGCCGGGACATTTTCCTGGCCAATCCCGCTGCGATCGAACTCCTCGACGCCTCCGACCACGCGTTAATCCGCGACATCGCAGCGTCGTGCACCGGTGATACGACTAAAACCGCGCATGTGACACTGAGCCGAAACCGCGGGGCTGAGATCACCTGTCGTATGTTGACGCCAAGCGCTGGCGCGGTGCTCACGATAAAAAACGTGAAAAGACCTACCCCGCAAGTGCTCTCGCAGTCGCTGCCGGATGCTATCCGCGGCGTCCTCATCTGCGGCGAACCCGGCGCGGGGCACACGACCGCAATTCATAAGGCCGCTGCGAGCAGATCACTGCGGATCCACCACGCCGCACGCTGTCCCACGCAGTCCATGGCCGAGTGGTTGAGCGAGGTGCGGCAGAGCGCCTCGGAGAACGGCATTGTGGCGGTCGAGTCGGTCCATCTGCTGTCAGCGAAGGCTTCCCAATCATTGGCCGGAATTCTCAACGGCTTTGCGGGGACTGTGATCCTGTCGACGATCGTGCCCCCCGAGGAACTGATACTGCAGACCCGCCAGCTGATTTCGCGATGCACCGAGCAGATCCAGCTGACCCCGCTGCGGCAGCAGTCCGACATCATTCCCGAGCTCGTCGGTTCCATCCTGCGGGATCTGGGCGTGCATCACACCGTCCGGTTCACCCCCGCGGCGTTGGAGGCGCTGGCAGCCAACCAGTGGGACGGCAACGTTCGCGAACTCCATACTGTCGTCACACAGGCGGTGTGTCGCCGACGGGCCGGCGATATCACCCGCGCGGATCTTCCGGAACAGTACCGGCACAGGTCAACCCGGCACCGGTTAACACCGATGGAGCAGGCCAAGCGCACCACGATCATCGACGCACTCAGACGCGCACACGGAGACAAGAAGCGCGCAGCAGCCCTACTCGGGATCAGCCGCACGACCCTGTACTCCGCGCTGCGTACCTACGACATCACCACGACTTCCGTGTCCAGATCTTGAACGTCGCGGCCCTCCTTCTGACGCGAAACTCGAAGCGTCAACAACAGGAGGGCACTTCGATGAGCACCGACATCGACACCATCTACATCGGCGGGGAATGGGTTACCCCTTCATGCACCAGTAGGATTGAAATCCGGTCACCGGCGACTGGCGAGCCGGTGGGCTCGGTCATGGCCGCCGGCGAGCGCGACGTCGACCGCGCGGTCGCCGCCGCCCGCGTCGCGTTCGATGACCCGGGTGGATGGTCAAATTGGGAGCCGGCCGACCGCGCCCGCGTGCTCGCAGAATTTGCCCGGCAATACCAACTGGTCGCCGACGACATCGTGCGCACCGTCTGCCAGCAGAACGGAATGCCGATCAGTCAGGCCACGCAATTGGAAGGCGCCGTGCCGGGCTGGCTACTTACCTACTACGCCGATCTCATCGAGAAGCTTCCGATCGATGAGGTTAGACGGAGCCCGGCCGGTACCCGAACCCTTGTTTCACAGTTCCCGGTCGGTGTCGTCGCGGCGATCGTCCCGTGGAATGTTCCGCAGACACTGTCGGCGTTCAAGTACGTGCCGGCACTGGCCGCCGGTAACACCGTGGTCCTTAAGCCGTCACCGGAAACGCCACTGGACGCGCTGCTGCTGGCCGAAGTCGCCGACAAAGCCGGGCTGCCACCCGGCGTCTTCAACGTGCTACCGGGCGCCACCGACGTCGGCCGTGCACTGGTAACTAACCCTGGTGTCGACAAGGTATCGTTCACCGGCTCGACATCGTCGGGCAGGGAGGTGGCGGGCGCCTGCGGGCGGCTGCTCAAACCGGTGATGCTGGAGTTGGGTGGAAAATCGGCCGCGGTCATCCTCGATGACCCCGGTCTAGACCTCAGTGAGTTCGCCGAGCCATTCTTCGCCGCGACGCTGCTCAACACCGGCCAGGCGTGTTACGCCTGCACGCGGATCCTCGCTTCCCGCAAGCGCTATGACGAGGTCGTCGACTTCTTCACGGAGATGGCGCAATCGCTGAATATCGGCGATCCGCTCGACCCCAACACGCAGATCGGACCGCTCGTAAGCGCGGCTCAACGGGAAAAGGTCGAACGCTACATCGAGCAAGGTCTCGCCGATGGGGGCACGATAACCACTGGCGGCGGGCGGCCTCCGCATCTGCCCACCGGTTACTTCATCGAGCCCACCATCTTCGCAGGGCTCGACAACGGCAGCGCGGTTGCCCGTGAAGAGATCTTCGGTCCGGTGCTGACGGTCATCGCCTACGACGACGAAGACGACGCAATCAGGATCGCCAACGATTCCGAATACGGTCTGGGCGGCAGCGTCTGGTCACCCGACCCCGACCATGCCGCAGCGGTGGCAACCCGCATCCACACGGGCACCGTTGGGATCAACCACTATCTGCCCGACATCGTCGCGCCGTACGGCGGAATCAAGGACTCCGGGTTGGGCCGGGAACTGGGTCCCGAGGGATTGCAGGGCTTCCAGAACATCAAGTCGATTTTCCTTTCCTGACAGGACTTTTCCGGCCGGTAAAACGTCACGACGAGGACTGATACTGAAATGAATGAACCGACACATCGCCCCATCGCCGTTGCGGACTATGTGGTGGTAGGTACCGGCTCGTCCGGCTCTGTTGTCGCCGCGCGACTCGGTGCCGACGAGCGTAACCAGGTCTTCGTGTTGGAGGCTGGCCCGAAGGACAATGACCGTCGCATCCACATGCCGGTCACCTGGCTTCAGCTGTTCCGCAGCCAATTTGACTGGGACTATCTGACCGAGCCGCAGCCCGAGCTCAATGGCCGCCGCATCTATTGGCCACGGGGCAAAACGCTCGGTGGATCGTCGTCGCTGAACGCCATGATGTGGGTGCGTGGGTTCGCCGCCGACTACGACGAGTGGGCCCAGCACGCCGGTCATGAGTGGACGTTTGCCCGGGTCGTCGAGTACTTCACGCGGATCGAGAAACTCCAGGGTGCTCGCGAATCGGACGAGGGTGCTGTTGGGCCGCTGTACATCTCGCAGCAGCGCGGCCCGCGTCGCTCGACGGCGGCATGGCTGGCCGCGGCGAGACAATCGGGCTACGTAGTCGAACGACCGAATCGGGCCGAACCGCAGGGTTTCAGCCAAGTCGTCGTGACCCAGCGTCGCGGAGCGCGATGGAGCGCCGCGGACGCCTACCTGCGTCCAGCGCTGCGTCGCAAGAATCTCAAGCTCTTAACCGAAGCCACTGCCACCCGGGTCATCTTTGCGGGCACTAGAGCGATGGGTGTGGAATTTCAGAAGAACGGCAGACGGCAATTCGTTCAGGCCCGCCGAGAAGTCGTATTGTGCACTGGCGCAGTCAATTCCCCCCAGCTGTTGATGCTCTCCGGAATCGGCGACCGCGAGCAGTTGCGTTCTCACGGCATCAAGGTGGTCCACCATTCCCCGCAGGTCGGTGAGAATCTCCAAGACCACCTCGGCGCGGTGCTCGGCTTCCAGGCGCAGCGCGATGCCCTCTTCGCGACCGGTAAACGGGTGCAGCTCATCAATTACCTGATCCGGCGTCGCGATATGCTCAGATCGTCGGCCGGCGAGGCGTACGGATTCGTGCGCAGCCGCCCGCACCTGGCGCTTCCAGACCTCGAGCTGTTCTTCGGACCCGGCCCATTTTTCGACGAAGGGCTCGGTGAGCCGCCCGGCCACGCGTTCATATTCGGCCCGATCCTGGTCAAACCGCACAGCCGCGGGCGGATCGCGCTGCGCTCGGCCGACCCGACAGCTAAGCCGATCATCAACCCGCGCTATCTCTCCGACAGCGATGGGATCGATCGGGCCGCAATGATGGAGGGCCTAAGGATGTGCGCCAAGATCGCCGACGCTCCGCCGCTGAAAGCCCTTCTCGGGTCGATGCTGCGTCCGCTCGGCGCGACCGAAATCAGCGAGGAGACCCTCGAATCGGCGCTCAATGACGAGGCTCGTACCTTCTATCACCCGGTCGGCACCTGCCGCATGGGCACCGATCCGGCCAGTGTCGTGACACCGCGACTCGAGGTTCGAGGAGTACAGGGACTGCGGGTCGCCGACGCGTCGGTGATGCCGACCATCATCCGCGGGCACACCCACGCACCGTGCATGGTGATTGGCGCCAAGGCCGCCGATCTCATCGCCGACGCAAATTTCAGCTGACACTACGGCGCAGCCGGAAGATCCGATTCAGGGATCCCCTTGCGTGAATAAAACTACGAGAGGCGGGACAGATGAAAACTCCACTGCAGGTACCGATGGCCGACGTCGGCGAGATGTACCTCGTCCATACGATGTTGCGCCGCGAGCTCAGCTTGTTGCCCGATGTAATCCGCGGCGCAGGTCGAGATGCGAACCGTAGGGCTCGCATCGGGGGGCACGCGCAGCTTGTT
>Ga0209114_1000043_pt1 | contig 7341 bp, 6 predicted proteins | sample TexAe_RefH0_O3_FD_187953 | JGI IMG/M metagenome (GOLD analysis project Ga0209114, IMG submission 187953) | Forest soil microbial communities from Davy Crockett National Forest, Groveton, Texas, USA - Texas A ecozone_RefH0_O3 (SPAdes) (version 2) | ecosystem: Environmental > Terrestrial > Soil >...
CCTACATCAATGCTGCGACAGGATCGGTAGCCGACCTGCTGACGCAGGCGCGACAACCGATCAAAGACACTGTGGTGCAAACGGATCGCGTCTCGGGCCAGATCGAGTCCGATCACAACTACGTCGACGACCTCGTCAGAACACTTCCCGACGTTTATCAAACGCTGTCCCGCCAGGGTCTCTACGGCGACTACTTCGGCTTCTACATCTGCGATGTGATCATCAAGCTCAACGGCCGCAACGGGCAACCCACGTTCGTCAAGCTGGTGAGCCAGGTAACCGGGCGGTGCTTGCCGAAAAAATGACCTCGATCACAAGTACCTTCAGAGACAAGTTCAAGCGGCCCAACATCAAGCCGCTCGCCGAGCGCAACCGGACCACGGTCGGCTTGGTCGGCATCGCCATTGTCGTTGCCTTGGTGGCCGCCGTCTTCTCCTATGAAAAAATCCCGTTCCTTACCGGAAAGTCCGGCTATTCCGCGTATTTCACGGAGGCCGGCGGGATCAAGCCGGATAGTGACGTGCGGGTGTCGGGGCTGTCGGTCGGCAGGGTGTCCAGCGTCAAACTGGACGGGACCAAAGTGCTGGTCAAATTCACCGTCGATGACGACGTCGCGCTGGGCAACCGGACCGAAGCGTCGATCAAGACCGAGACCGTGCTCGGCACGAAGATGCTCGAGATAACTCCGCGCGGAGACGGCAAGCTGCAAGGCCCAATCCCGGTCGAGCGCACTCGCGCGCCGTACGACCTACCGGATGCCCTGGGCGACTTGACCAGCACCATCAGCGCGTTGGACACCGCAAAGCTTTCTTCGGCGCTGACGACGTTGGCGAACACCTTCAAAGACACCCCACCTGATTTGAAGGTCGCCCTGGAGGGAGTTGCTCAGTTCTCCAGCACGCTGGACAACCGTGACGCCAAACTGCGCAGCCTGCTGACCAATGCGAACAAGGTCGTGGGGGTGCTGGGCAAGCGCAGCGACCAGATCGCCAACCTGGTCATCAACGCGAATGCCTTACTGGCCGAGCTTCTGACGCAACGCAACGCGGTTGACGCGCTGATGACCAACGTCGGGGCCGCGACGCGCGAGATCTCGGCCGTCATCGGCGACAATCGCACGCAGCTCAAGCCGGCACTGGACAAGCTCAACTCTGTGCTGTCGATCTTGGACGACCGCAAAAAGGAATTGCAGCGCACCTTGTACCTCATCCCGAAGTATGCGATGTCGTTCGGTGAAGTGCTGGGGTCGGGACCATTCTTCAAAGCCTCGCTGCCGAACCTGACACTGGGACAATTTGTGCAGCCGTTCACCGACGCTGCGTTCGCTGATCTGGGGCTCGATCCCAATGTGCTGCTGCCGTCGCAACTTGTCGATCCGGGCAACGGCCAGCCTGGCCTACCACTGCTGCCGTTGCCGTACCCGCGCACCGGACAAGGCGGCGAGCCGCGACGGTCGATCCCGGATGCCATCACCGGCAATCCCAATCAGCAGTCGTGCGGCCCGGCCGGGATTCCGTTGCCCGGGCCCGGCTGCTACCCGTACCGGCCGCCGCCACCGGCGCCGCCGCCGGGTGGGCCACCGCCCGGGCCGCCGGCGGATCTCAAGCCGCCGCCCAAGCAGACGCCGGTCTATGTCCCGGCGCCGAACGAAGTGCCGGCGAACGGGGGTCGCTGATGGCATTCGCGAATGTCCGTGCGAGACTTGGCAACCGGGTCAAGAGCGGCCAGGCATGGATCGAGAATCACCGACGCGCCACGAAGATCGGCACGGCGATCAGCTTGCTGCTGATTCTCGCCGTCGGGATCAGCATGATGGTCACGCCGTGGTGGAAACAGATCACCCGGAACACCTATGTCGCGTACTTTCCGAACACCAACGGCATTTATACCGGCGATGAGATCCGGATTCTCGGCGTCGCGGTCGGAACAATCGAGAAGATCGAGCCGCAGCCCAACGCGGCGAAGGTCACGTTCACCGTCGAGTCGCAATACCCGGTTCCCGCCGACGTGCGCGCGGCGATCTTGTCGCCCTCACTGGTCACTTCACGCGCGATCCAGCTTGTACCGGTCTACTCAGGGGGGCCGAAACTGGCTGACGGCGCGACCATTCCGCAGGAGCGCACCGCGGTCCCGGTCGAGTGGGACGACCTGCGTAAGCAGTTGGAGAAGCTCACCGAGTCCCTGCAGCCGACGACCGAGGGCGGAACAAGCGCGCTGGGCCAATTCGTCAACACCTCGGCCGCGAACCTGCGCGGCGAAGGTGACACCGCGCGCGACACCGTCATCAAGCTCTCGCAGGCGGTGTCAGCGCTCGGCGACCACAGCACGGACATTTTCAGCACGCTGCGCAACCTGGAGACGTTCGTCTCCGCGCTGACCTCGAGCAGTGAGCTGCTCGCGTCGTTCAACAAGAACCTGGCCAACATCACCACGGTGATGACCAATACTCCCAACGAGTGGGGCCAGGCCATTGCCGGATTGGACGGCGCCGTCAACGATCTGCGTCCCTTCGTCGCCGAGAACCGCGAGGCAATCGGTACGACCTTCGACCACCTCAACGCCATCACCACGGCGTTGAACGACAGCCGGCGGGACATCAAGCAAACCCTGCACGTCGCGCCGAACGTATTCCAGAACTTCCTCAACATCTATCAACCGGCGCAGAGCGCCGTCACCGGGATTCTGGCCCTGTCGAACTTCGCCGACACCGTCCAATCCATCTGCGGTTCAATCGAGTCCGACGGCCGTCTCGGAGCGAAAAATTCGGCGCGACTATGTGAGCAGTATCTGTCTCCGATCATAAAAAACCGTCAGTACAACTTCTTGCCGCTCGGTTTCAACCCGTTCGTGGGTGCATCGGCGCGTCCCAACGAGCTCACCTACAGCGAGGACAAGCTCAACCCGCACATACCGCCGCCGGCAGCGCCGGGCGGCCCGCCGCCCGCGGACGCACCACCACCGGTCTCGCCGCAAGCGTTGCCCGGGGGCGCCGTACCGCCGGCGCCGGTCGCCGTCCGTTCGACCGACCCCCGCGGGGGACTGCCGGGCTTGATGGTGCCGCAGGCCGCACCCGTGCCCCCCGGAGGTACACCGTGAGGCGCATACTGTCTGCGGCACTTGCCATCTCATGCCTGTGCTTGCTGACGAGTTGTGGAGGATGGCGGGGCCTCAACTCTTTACCGTTGCCGGGAACCCAGGGTAAGGGCGACGGTGCCTACACCATTCAGGCTCAACTACCCGACGTCGTGGTCATCCAGCCGAATACCCGGGTGCGGGTCGCCGACGTCAACGTCGGCAACGTCACCAAGATCGAGGTGCAGGATTGGCATGCCCTGGTGACCATGCGGATCAACGGCGATATTCACCTACCGGCGAACAGCACCGCTAAGGTCGGCCAAACCAGCCTGCTGGGTTCCATGCACATAGAGCTGGCGCCGCCGAAAGACGAGGCACCGCAGGGACAGCTCAAAAACGGCTCAGTCATCCCGCTGTCCAGAGCAGCGACGTATCCGACCACCGAGCAGACCCTGGCGTCGGTGGCGATTCTGCTCAACGGCGGTGGACTGGGTCATCTTCAAGAGATCACCCGGACTTTCGCAACGGCGTTGACCGGGCGCGAAAAAGAGATGCGCAGCCTGTTGACTCAGCTGGACATCTTCGTCACTGAGACGAAGAAACAGACCGACGACATCATCACGGCGATCGACAGTCTGAACTCGCTGGTCGGCCAGGTGGCGGACAAAGACCCGGTGGTTGACAAGGCGCTCACGACGATCCCGCAGGCGCTGGGAGTCTTGTCAGACACGCGGAAGACGTTGGTCGATGCGATCGACAAGGTGGGCCAGTTCAGTGCGGTCGCCGCCTCCACGATCCAACAGAGCAAGAAATCGCTCGTCGACAACTTCCGCAATCTCGCGCCGGCGCTGCGGGAGCTGGCTAACGCCGGGCCCGCGCTGACCAGAGGTCTGGACTTCCTTTCGACGCTACCGTGGGTGAAAAGCACAGTACCCAACTGGTTTCGGGGTGACTTCGCCAACATTTCGCTCATCGTCGACCTGACCCTGAGCCGTCTGGACAGCGGCTTTTTCACCGGGTCGAAATGGGAAGGAAACCTCACCGAGCTCGAGATGCAGTGGGGCCGAACCATCGGCCAGATGCCCAGCCCATACACCGCAGTTAATCCTTTAATCGCGGCGTACCACTGGGGGGGTTACTAGCATGTCGCGTTCGAGCTCATTGCGACTGTCCCGCCGGATCTGGACCCAGTTGACGATCCTCGCATCGGTCACCGTCATTTCTGCCGCCGTGATGGCATTCGGCTTCGTCAAAGTGCCTGCGCTGCTGGGGGTTGGCAGATACACGGTGAAGGTCGAGCTGCCCGCATCCGGTGGGTTGTACCCGACATCGGTGGTGACCTACCGCGGCAGCGAGATCGGCAGCGTCAAGTCGGTCGACGTCACCCAAAACGGGGTTCAGGCCGTTCTTTCGCTGAAATCCGACATCGCGATTCCTTCCGACGTGACAGCTGCGGTCCACAGCCGCTCGGCGATTGGCGAGCAATTCCTTGATTTGACACCACATTCCGGCACTGTGCAGGACACGGGCCCGAAGTTGCGCGACGGCGATGTGATCGCGGTCGGCAAGACACAGATCCCGGTCGACATCGGATCCCTGCTGGACACAACCAATAAGGCACTCGCGGCGATCCCGCAGGACAACCTGCACACCGTCGTCGATGAAGCCTCCAAAGCCGTCGCGGGTTTGGGGCCGGAACTGTCCCGGCTCGTAGATGGTGGCACCGCGTTGGCGATCGACGCCGGCAAGACCAGCGACTCGTTCTCCCGGCTGATCGACGAGTTTCCTCCGGTAGCCAGCTCCCAGGTGCGAACGTCGGATTCGATCGCGACGTGGGCGCGGCGGGTTAACGCGATCACTAGTCAGGTAAAGGCACAAGATGACAGGTTTGCGGACCTGCTCAACACCGCCGGTCCGGCGCTCGACGAAGGCACCGCGCTGTTCGACCGGTTGGCTCCCACGCTGCCGGTGCTGCTGGCGAACCTGGTCAGCCTGGGCAACATCGCCCTGTCCTACCGAAACGACCTCGAGCAGCTGTTGGTTATGTTTCCGCAGGGGACCGCGGTGATGTCGTCGATCATCGTGCCGGACAGGGTTGCCAAGATGGATTACAAAGGTATCTATCTCGACTTCAACTTGAACCTGAACTCGCCGCCACCATGCAACGCCGGGTTCCTGCCGGTGCAGCAGCAGCGAATCCCGGTGCGCGAGGACTATCCCGACCGCACCAACGGCGAGTTGTACTGCCGTATCCCGCAGAACTCCGACATGAACGTCCGCGGCGTTCGCAACGTTCCCTGCGAGACCACGCCGGGCAAGCGCGCACCGACCGTCGAGATGTGTGAAAGCGACGAGCAGTACGTCCCGCTGAACGACGGCCTGTTCTGGAAAGGCGATCCGAACGCGACGTTGAGCGGCCAGAGTGTGCCGCAGTACCCGAAGGGCGGGCCACCGTATTCGCCGGGCGAGCACTGGCACCCTCCTGCTGAGCCGCCCAAGCCGGCGATCGCCATTCCCTACGACCCGGCGACCGGAAATTACGTGGGCCCGGACGGCCGCGCCTATAGCGAGTCCGACCTGGCCTTTACTTCGAAAGGTAAGACATGGCAGAGCATGATGGTGCCGCCGAAGAAACCGAATCCGTAGCCGCCACAGAGCAAGTCGATGTCGAAAGCACTGCTGAGGATATCGACGCGACCGAAGATATCGACGCCGAGGACTTCGACGCCGAAGACATCGACGCCGGCCGCGACACCAAAAAGCGGGTGCCGAAATGGGTTTCGAGTATTCCCAGTCCGATCGCCGTCGGAGTCGCCACCATCGTGGCATTGCTCGGCCTGGGAGGCTGGCTGGGATTTCGCGTGCACCAAGACCACCAGGTGCAGGCCCAGCGCAACCTGTACGTGCAAGTTGCGCGGCAGACCGCGATCAACCTGACCACGATCGACTACACCGAGGTCGATGCAGACATCAAGCGGGTCCTGGATTCGGCGACCGGCGCCTTCCACGACGAATTCCAGAACCGCTCCCAGCCATTCGTCGAAGTCGTCAAGAAAGTGCAGTCCAAATCGGAGGGCACCATCTCCGAAGCAGGTCTGCTCTCGTATAGGACGGACCAAGCGCAAGTGCTTGTCGCGGTAGCGGTGAAGACGTCAATGGCCGCGGCCCCGCCAGACCAGGAGCCGCGTCGTTGGCGGATGCGTCTCACCGTTGACAAGACAGGGGATAGCGCCAAGGTGTCGAATGTGGAGTTCGTACCGTGAGCAGCCGAATTGCATTAGCAGCGCAGGAGGAGGACTCCGCGATGTCCGATGACACCGACTCAGCCGCCGACGAGTCGTCACTCGACGACCCGGCCGAGCGCGATGACCTGGCCGATGAGGCTGAGGCAGCTGACGAGGCGGACCTGCTCGACCCCGAAGAAGGAGAAGGCGAAGACGGCGTCGCGCAAGCGCCAGGCGAGCTAAGCAGCCGGTTCTCCTGGACACGTCTGCTGGTTGCAGGGCTGCCGGTACTGGCGTTGATTCTCGCGCTCGGGGTCGGTTACCTGAAATGGCTCGACGGCACGGCGCGCGAATCGCGGGCGGCGGCGGAGCAGTCGATCCGAGCCGCCAGCGACAGCACCATCGCGATCCTGTCGTATAAGCCCGAGACCGTAGACCGGGATTTGAAGGCTGCCGCCGACCGTCTCGCCGAGCCCTTCCGTCAGCAATACACGCAGCTCGTGAATGACGTCGTCGCGCCCGGGGCCAAACAGCAGCACATTACGGCGGTGGCCACCGTGCCTGCGGCGGCGTCGGTGTTGGCGACCGGAAAGCACGCGGTGGTACTGGTTTTCGTCGATCAGGTCACCACCATCGGCAATGATGCACCGACGCAGAGCACCTCGAGTGTGCGCGTCAGTCTCGAGAAGGTCGACGGTCGATGGCTCATCTCGCAGTTCGACCCGGTGTGAGCGACGGACAAGTGAGGCAAGGATGAAGAGTGTGTCGATGACTTTCCGGCGGCTTTCGGCTATCGCGCTGGCAGCCGGATGGCTTGCGGCAGGCGTGATTTGCGGCGCGGCGGGCAGCACAAAGGCGACCGGCTTCGAGAGCCTGTTGGTGCCGTCACCGTCGATGGGTCGTGACATCCCGGTGGCCTTTCTGGCCGGTGGCCCACATGCTGCATATCTATTGGACGGGTTCAACGCAGGACCCGACGTGAGCAACTGGGTGACTGCGGGCAATGGGTTCAACACCCTTGCCGGCAAAGGTATTTCGGTGG
>Ga0209114_1000044_pt1 | contig 7306 bp, 9 predicted proteins | sample TexAe_RefH0_O3_FD_187953 | JGI IMG/M metagenome (GOLD analysis project Ga0209114, IMG submission 187953) | Forest soil microbial communities from Davy Crockett National Forest, Groveton, Texas, USA - Texas A ecozone_RefH0_O3 (SPAdes) (version 2) | ecosystem: Environmental > Terrestrial > Soil >...
CGCACGACCGCTGCGGTGGCCATGTCAACGACCCGTCCCGAACCGGACGCCGATGGTGGTCAGCACGACGTTGACCGCGAACAACGCCAGTACGCACAGCACCAGCGTCTCGTTGACGGCGACGCCGACCCCTTTGGGACCACCCTTGGTGGTCAGGCCGCGATAGCAACCGACCAGCCCCGCGATCGTGCCGAAGATCGCGGCCTTGATGGTCGCGATCAACACTTCGGGTAGACCGGTAACCAACGTCAGGGTGGCGAGATACGCGCCGCCCGAAACGTTTTGCAGCTTGACGCCGAAGAGGAAGCCGCCGACCAACCCGATCGTGATGACGGTTCCGTTGAGCAGCGTGGCGACCAGCGTCGCGGCCACCACCCGCGGCACCACCAGGCGGTGGATCGGATCGATGCCGAGCACCTCCATCGCGTCGATCTCTTCGCGGATGGTGCGTGCGCCCAGGTCGGCGCAGATGGCTGTCGAGCCAGCGCCGGCCACCACCAACACTGTGGTCAGCGGGCCGAGCTGAGTGACCGCGCCCAGGGCTGCGCCCGCGCCCGAGATGTCAGCGGCACCGAAGGCGGCCAGCAAGGTGTTGAGTGTGAAGACGATCAGCACGGTCAGCGGGATCGAGACCGCAATCGTGGGCAGCAATGCGACCCTGGTGATGAACCACGTTTGGACGATGAACTCGTTCCAGTGAAAAGGTCGGCGGAACAACGCTTTTCCAGCCAGGGTGCACATCCGCGCGAATCCACCGACGGTCGCCAGCGGTGGCGTGAGTTGGTCACGCACGTAGCCAGCGAGCCCGGCGGGCGTCGTCGCGGTCACCGCTGCGCTACCGCCGAAATGCGGCGGTCATCGAACGGCGCAGGGTGACGTGTTTCAGCGCGGTGCCACCACACATCCACCATGCGTCACACTATGTAACAAAAATCACTGCGGTTACCCGAGACACGCGGAGGATCGGACGGCGGAAGTTAAGCGCGATTCCGGCTTACTCGGACGACGCAGCCTTGCTGTTTCGCCTGGCATTTTTCATGTTGGCCCAGAAACGCGCGGCCTCCCGAATGGACTCCTCGACCGGCCTTGGCTCCCAGCCCAATTCGCGAGTGGCCTTGCTGTGGTCGACCGGAGCTTCGGCACGCATCATCCGCACCGACTTCATGCTGAGTTCGGCGTCTTTACCCGTCAATCGGGCTCGCAGGGTTCCCACCACTCCCAATCCGTACAGCACCGGCACCGAGATCGATCGCCGGGGCGGGGGCACGCCTGCCTCGTCGGCCGCGATCTCGACCACCTCTTTCAGCGGGATCATGCGCTCGGAAATCAGATAGCGCTCGCCGACGCGGCCACGCTCGGCCGCCAGCAGCATGGCCCGCGCCGCGTCGTCGACACCCACGACCTCCAGCTGTATGCCGTTCATCAAGAAGGGCAGCTTGCCGAAGACGGCTCCGGCGATGAATGCGCCGTGCGGGGTACGGCCCCAATCGCCGGAGCCGTAGGTCGTCGAAACGCACACGGCGACGGCGGGCAGCCCGGCTTCGGCCGCGTACCGCAGCACCAGATCCTCGGCCTGGACCCGCGAGTTGACGTAGGGGGTGAGGTTGCGGCGGTCGATCGGGTCGTCCTCGGTCGCCACGTGGCCATGACGACGACCCACCGTCGCATACGTACTGGTGAACACGAATCGCTTTAATGTCGACGAAATCGGTTCCGCCACGGCCACATCCATGACACTGCGCAGACCTTCGACGTTCGTGTGGAACAGCGGAGACGGGTCTTGCAGCCAGGCCCGGGTGTCGACGACGCAGTAGTAGACCTCGTCGCAGCCCTCCATCGCCTCGCGCACGGTAGCCGTATCGAAGACGTCGCCGTGGAAACGGGTGACGTCCAGGTCGTCGATGCTGCGGGTGTTGGCGGTCGGGCGGACCATCGCGCGCACGTCGGCGCCCGCGGCGACGAGTTGGCGGGTGACATGCGACCCCAAGAAGCCGTTGGCGCCGATGACCAGCTTGGGGGCGCTCACTGTGACCCTCCAAAAGTTCCGCCGTATGTCTGCAGCCAGCGGGCGGCATCGTGGTCGAGCGTGCCCAACGCCTCAGCTTTTTTGCACCACTTGATTCCCGCCTGCAGAAAGCGCAGCGGGTTGTAGACGTCTTCTTGTCGGCACCATTGGCCGTCGCCCGCATAAGTGATGATCGAGATGTTCGTCGCACTGATGATCGTGCCGTCGCCCGGGTCGACCATCGGATTGTCGAGCTCGCAGATGATCCGTCCGGTCGGCTCGTCGATCACCGACCACAGCGACGGGAACGCCGTCATGTGGCTGCCCGGGAAGGTCGTCATCGTCTTGCGGATCCAGGTCAGCACCTCGTCGCGACCCTTCATGGTGCCGGCGGCGTGCTCGATGTAGTCGACATCCGGCGTGTAGTGCTGCACCCACTGGTCCCAATTCTTGGTCCCGGCGGCATGGGCCACGGTCTGTTCAAACGTGGCGAACGCGGCAGCGAGCTCGTCGCGGGTAAAAACCTGCTTCACGCAAGAAACTAGAACACGTTCTATTGCGGTTTGTCGAGCAAGTGGATAATCGGGGAGATGACGGACTACAGCAAGGCAATACTGGCCGGCGGCTGCTTCTGGGGCATGCAGGACTTGATCCGCAAACAGCCCGGAATCATCTCGACCCGAGTGGGCTACACCGGCGGCGACGTGCCCAACGCCACGTACCGCAATCACGGAACCCATGCCGAAGGCATCGAGATCACCTACGACCCGGCAGTCACCGACTTCCGCGCAATCCTGGAGTTCTTCTTCCAGATCCACGACCCGACCACCAAGAACCGGCAGGGTAACGACGTCGGAACCAGCTACCGCTCCGCGATCTTCTACGTCGACGACGACCAGAAGCGCGTGGCGCTGGACACCATCGCCGACGTCGAGGCCTCAGGTCTGTGGCCCGGCAAGGTGGTGACTGAAGTCAGCCCGGCCGGCGACTTCTGGCAGGCCGAGCCCGAACACCAGGACTACCTGCAGCACTACCCCAACGGGTACACCTGTCACTTCATCCGGCCGGGGTGGAAGTTGCCACGACGGGCCTCGGCCGAGACGTAATGGCTAGCTGCGGTGGACCTGTCCCAGCCCGGGATCTGCCGTCAGCTGAAACGTCGTGCGCATCGATTCGATCGCGGGATCGCTGCCCTCGAACTTCCACCGCCGCAACGCAGCCTTGCGCTCGGCGGCGGTACCGCCAAGACGCGCGGTGATCAGGTCCGCCGCAGTCGCGGTCACGGTGACGGCCGGTGGGCCTTCAGCGCCGGCCAGTCCGTGCCGAGTAGCCGCGAATCCGAAACGGCGACCGTCGATTTCAACGCTGTAGGACGTTGCCACGTCCGGGGCCCGAGCTGGGTCGAAACCGAGCAGGATTCCGGCGAGGAATCCGTTGAGCGGTGTCAGAACACTGTCGGCGGGTTCGAGTAGCTCCAATCCGAACGTGGCGACGGCCCGGATCACCGGCGGTACTTTGCGCCAACCCTCTTCGCTGAGTGTGTATACGGTGCGGGCAACGGGCGGCGGTAATTCGCTGCGGCGGATCAAGCCGCCCTCTTCGAGTTCACGCAACCGGTCGGCGAGCAGGTTGGTGGCGATGCCCGGAAGTGCCGCCCGCATATCGCCGTATCGGCGCGCCCCACCGATGAGCTCGCGCAGGATCAGCAGCGTCCAGCGCTCGCCGAGGACGTCGAGCCCGCGGGCTATTGGGCAGTTCTGGTTGTAACTCTTACGACCGGCCACACCAGCCACTCTACCGCATCGACTTGTTAGTCAAGTTACTACTTGATTTTCTTGTTCTTTCGGTTTACCGTTTTGCTCATGCGCAACGTCCTCCGCCGCCCGGAAGGCTTGATCGCGGCGCGCGCCGCGATGGGGGTCGGCGCCGCGGTCATCTTTCCGACCACCCAGGCACGCCGATCGCCGACAGAGATCCCGGAGTCGGCTGGATCAGAGGCGGTGATCGCCTGAAAAGACTGCGGCGCAACGTTTTTCTTGACATCAAGAACACCGAGTCAACAAAGGAGTGACCCTGATGAACACACCACCCACAACCCTGGTCACCGCGGCAGCGGGCAAGACCGGCCGTCATACTGCGCTGGCATTGCTGTCGCGCGGCGTTCCGGTCCGCGCGATGGTCCATTGCGAAGACGCGCGCTCCGCGGCGTTACGCCGCCGCGGAGCCGAGATCGTCGTCGGGAACGTCAACGACGTGCACGATGTGCGCAACGCGCTGGACGGCGTGCAGCGTGCCTACTGGACGGCCCCGGCTATGCCGAGCGCACTGGAAGCCGCCACGCTGTTCGCTGCCATCGCTGAGGAGAAACGGCTCGAGGTCGTGGTATCCATGAGTCAATGGCTGGCCGACCCCGGTCATCTTTCGCAGCAGACCCGCACCTCGTGGCTGGCTGACCGGGTGTTCGACTGGATGCCGACAGTCGGGTCGATCACGGTCAATCCCGGCTTCTTCGCGGAGAGCTACACCTACACGCTGGACTCGGTCGCGCAGTTCGGCGTGTTGACACTTCCCTTCGGCGACGGGCTCAACGCTCCGCCGTCCAACGAGGACATCGCCGCGGTCGCGGCGGCTCTATTGGTAGATCCCGAACCACATCTGGGCCACAGCTACCGTCCCACCGGCCCCGAGTTGCTCACCCCCAGCGGCTACGCCGAAATCCTCAGCCGGGTGTTCGGCCGTACGATCCGCTACCTCGACATCCCCTTCACTGTGCTGGCGAAGTCGGCCCGCTCGATCGGCTTCGATGAGTACACCCTCATCCAAGTCAAGTGGTACGTCGACGAACTCAAGCGCGGCACCTTCGCCATCAACGCGCCCACTGATGCCGTGGAGCGGCTCACCGGCCGGCCGCCCGAGGACATGGAAACGATCGCTCGCCGCTATCTCGCCACCATGCCCGGCACCACCCGTGGCCTCTCCGGGATGGCCCGCGCCATGCGCCTGCTCACGAAATCGGTTGTCGCCCCTGCTCCTAACCGCAAGCGGTACCTGCGCACCTTCCAAGACGGCGCGTCTATCGGAACACTCTCGATCGACTCCGATCTCTGGCAGAACACCCACGACCCCGACCGGCTCCGCCACGCGCAACTGCCGCGGATCGGCGCGACTTCGGCGGTCGCACGATGACCGGCCAGGCCGCCGTGGGTGCGACGGCGCAGTACGCCGTCGGAGGGGTACGCGAGCGTATCGAGGCCGCGCTGCGGGCCGCCGGAAAGGATCTCGATGCGCTGGGTCCCGCAGACTTAGCCAGCGGCCTTGCCTCCTTCGAGCACTTCCACTCTCTGGGCCGCACGGGAACCACGGCGCTGCTCGAGGCCGCTCACGTCACCGCGGCCGATCACGTCCTCGACGCCGGCAGCAGCATCGGCGGCACCGCCCGCCTGCTTGCCGCCGAGCACGGTTGTCGGGTGACGGCGATCGATCTCACCGCTGAATACTGCGACACCGCCCGGTGGCTGAACGGCCTTGTACACCTCGAAGATCGGATCGAGGTGATCGAAGGAGATGTCACTGACCTGCCGTTGCCGGACGCCAGCGTCGATGTCGTTGTCAGTCAACACGTCCAGATGAACATCGCCGACAAGCCGGCGCTGTACCGCGAGGCGCGCCGGGTTCTGCGCCCCGGCGGCCGACTCGCCCTGTGGGACGCCACGGCCGGCCCCCGAAAGCCCCTGATTTTCCCCGTGCCGTGGGCCGACATACCCGCACGCAGTCACCTCGTCACACCCGATGATCTCGCCACGACGCTGCGGGATGCCGGGTTCGCGCTCGAGGTGTGGAACGACCTGACCGAGTTCGCCGTCGCGGCCATGACGCCGATATTTGAATCACCCGCCGACCCGCTCGGACTCCAACTCGTCGTTCCCGATATCGAGACCAAGGTCATGAACCTGCTGAAAAACGCCCGCGAAGACCGCTTGCGGCTCGTCCAAGCTGTCGCGCTCGCGGTGTAACGCGGCTCATCCACCTCAGGAGTTCGTCATGAATCAAACTCGGCCAGCGACTTTGCTGCCCCTAATGATTAGGCTGACCGCGATCGGGTATCTGCTCTTCTTCGTCCCTAACCTTCTGCTCGCCGCTACGCATCACATCCACACCTCGCCGCCGTTCGTCGCCCGGCTCTTCGACTGGGGCGGGAGCGCAGATGCGACCGCTGTGATGCTGTCCACCGTCTACGTGGTGTGGGCCGTATTCCTGTTCCACTCGGCGCGTGCTCCCCTCGCACACCGACTTTTCCTTGATTTCAACCTGACGGCGAACGCCGCCCACTTCATCGCCATGCTGCTGATGGCGGTCACCATGCCCGAAGAGCATCGACACGCAGTGGGAGTATTCGCTCTCGGACTGATCTCGACGGTCCCACTGGCGGCATGCTGGTTGCCTGTGCGGCGCACTGCCGGACCGGCTCGCGAAATCGCCTCTAGGGAAGGCTACTTGCCGATCGCGCGCAGCTGATACAGCCCGCGAGTAGTGGCGACCGTCTTGCCGTCGGCGTCGGTCACCACCGCCTCGAGAGTGAAATCGGACTTACCCCGGTCGGCCGCCTCGGCTTCGATTCGCGCGATCGTCTCGTCATCGAGACTGGCTTGCGCACGCAGTTCGGACCGGGCCATGCCGACGAAGGAGATATCGACGTTTTTGACCAATGGAAAGTACTTGGAGCTGTCGAAAGTGCTCAAAGCGATGATGCCGCCGAGAATTTCGGCCACGGTGAACTGAACACCGGCGTAGATGACGCCGAAGTGATTGCCATTGCCCTCCATTGGAACCGTGGCTGCGGCAAAACCGCGACGCGCCTCCACAACTCGGACGCCCATATTGCGCGCGGTCGGAATGGTGGAACCCAGCGCGCCGTTCATCAGCTCGACGAGCTGGCTGTCATCGGTCATAGCCGCCGATCTTAACGGCGGCGGACCACGATCTTTCCGCCGTCCTTGGGGGTGTAGGCCACACCGCGGGAGTGCAGCTTCTCCCCGGGGGCGTTCGTGGTTTCGATAGTGAAGTGACGCAGCACTGTTCGCAGCACCACGTCCATCTCCATGTTGGCGAACGCGGCACCCACACAGCGTCGGGAACCGCCGCCGTACGCCAGCCAGGCAAAGCTGGGCGGCTTGGTTCCGACGTAACGCTGTGGGTCGAATCGGTCCGGATCGGGGAACAACTCCGGGTCGGCGTGCAGCTTCGAGATGCTGACGATGATGGTATGCCCCCGCGGAATGGACCATTCGCCGAGCTCGAAGA
>Ga0209114_1000046_pt1 | contig 7282 bp, 7 predicted proteins | sample TexAe_RefH0_O3_FD_187953 | JGI IMG/M metagenome (GOLD analysis project Ga0209114, IMG submission 187953) | Forest soil microbial communities from Davy Crockett National Forest, Groveton, Texas, USA - Texas A ecozone_RefH0_O3 (SPAdes) (version 2) | ecosystem: Environmental > Terrestrial > Soil >...
TGCAAAAGCCGCATTGAATCGCGCGTGGCTTCTATTTCCTTTGCCCTGTGCTGTTCGCCGGCTTTACGTACCTCGTCCGGCACGACGACCGGTGCGAACTGATCGCGAAGTGTGAGCGCTTCAGGGCGCGCGTGTTGCTCGCCAGCTTCGCGCGCTCCATCCGAAACAGCGATCGAGGGGTCAACGTCTTGTACCAACTCAACAAGATCGTAGGTGCCCGCATCGGGTTTTGTGGTCACCTGCCAGCCCTCGAGTGTGCGCGAGATACCATCATCCCCCACCACCGGATAGGCGGGGCCAAATACCGCTCCCGTTATCGACATAATTTTTACCAACGTGCCTTGTCGATTGCGCCACACCTGGCCCTCTTTGAAGTCCTTGCGAGCAGCCATCACGCCACCTCGCCTTCGCTCGGGTCGATCGCGCCGTCGAGCACCTTCTGCGCATACGAGGCGAACGGTTCGAACTGCTCGAGCGTGAGCTCGGTCGCGTTCTTCGTGAGCCCGAAGCGCGCGAGAACAGCCATGACCGCCTTGCGACCGTCGCCCGCCGCGCCTTCCTTGTCGAACTTCGCGTTGATCGCGAGCACGCGCGGACGGATTTCCTTCGTGTAAAACTCCGACTTCGGCAGATCGCTACCGGCTTCGGGCAGCGGCGTCGCGAACTCGCTTTGCGTCGCAGCGGGCGAAGATGATTCGGTAGTCGAGGCAGATGCTGTCGATGACGGCTTGGTCGGCTCCGATGACGCAGCTTGAGACTTTTTTGCGGCGGCCAGCGCCGACGCGGTACGCGATTGCTCTTGCGAAGCCGCACGAGCTTCGTCGCTGGACTTGTGCTCGCCGCCCTTCGGATTGGCTTTGGCGTTCGCGGCGTCGGCAGCTTTGGTCAGCGACTCGATCGAACCGAGGTACGATCGAGGTGCTTCCTGGGTGCTCTTTTGCCAGTCCGCGCTGGCGGCGCCGAGCGCTTGTGCGTCGGCGATTGCCTGCGCGAGGTCATCGGCCTTGTACTCGAGCGTGAGGTATGCGCCGCCAATCTGCGCGGTGAGGTTGACTTTCATTTCGGGCATTTCTGTTCTCTCCAGAGGGTTAGACGTGCGCGAGATTGCGCAGGGTTTCGGCGCGTTCGAGCGCGCACGCAGAAGGTTGCTCGGCTTGAGACAGCGCCGCGTCAAGGAAACCAATCACGCAGCGGATAATTTCCTTTCGACTTTCGGCGTAGGCGGCGCGGGTGGCGGCGGCGCGGGCGGCGCGGGCGGCGGCGTCGGCGGCGTCGGCGGCGGCGGCGTAGGCGTAGGCGGCGGCGGCGTCGGCGGCGGCGTCGGCGGCGTCGTCGGCGGCGTCGGCGGCGTCGGCGGCGTGCCACTTTGCGATCGCTGCCATATCATTCGCCAACTCGACGACCAGAGCACGCCGAGCAGCCATTGTCTTTTCGTCGCTTGTAGCGGATCCCATGGCGCGTTCCACAAACGGGACCAACTGAGCGCGCTCGTCGTCACGCAGATAATCGTTCAACCAAATCGCGAGCGGCCGTATGTAGGCACAGACACACGGCGATTGATCGGTGATTTGTGCCTCGCCGTTCAGGAAAGCAACCACGTTCATGAAACAACCTCTTCCGGTCTGCGCGGTATCGCTGTGACTGCCCTTGAGCAATTTGATGGGCTCGATGATGTCAAGAATGGATTGCATGTTCTCTCCGGGTGTGAAAAATACAGGCGCGGTGGGCTGGACTCGAACCAGCGACCTCGGGAGAGCGCGGAAACGTCACTAAACGCACCACTCCCGCGCTCTACCATCTGAGCTACCAACCGCGTAGAATCCTCGACTGCTGCGTAGCAATTTAGACCCGCGTCGGGCGCGCTGTCAAGCGCTATTTGTAGCTTTTGCGCAGAGTGATTTCCCTAGCTATAGCACACCGCCGTCTGGTTGCTGTCGCGTACGCTAAATTACGTGCTTCTTACTGAGCGGGAGCTATGCTAAAGTTTGGCGGCCAACTTCACCAATGAGGAGTCAAAATGATGGTAGACGATGTCCTGATCAAAACGTTCGAGACCCGGCGCGACAACCTGCGAGCCGTGGTCACGGCGCGCGGTGGCCCGACCGCGGTCGCCGGCGAACTCGGGTTCGCGAACGCGAGTTATCTGTCGCAACTCGTCGGGCCGGCGCCGTCGCGTACGATCAGCGAGCGCGCGGCGCGGAGCTTCGAGCAAACGCTCGGGTTGCCGTTGGGCTATCTGGATATGGTGCGCGGATGAAATGGCCGCTTACTACAACGAGATCGAGCCCTATGCCGCGCAGTGGTTGCGCAATCTCATAGCCGCCGGACATATCGCTCCAGGGGATGTGGATGAACGAAGCATCGAAGATGTGCGACCCGGCGATCTGCGCGGATACACGCAGTGCCATTTCTTCGCCGGTATCGGTGTGTGGTCCTACGCGTTGCGCCGAGCCGGCTGGCCCGACGATCGACCCGTCTGGACCGGTAGCTGTCCATGCCAACCTTTCTCCGTGGCTGGCGCAGGCGGTGGGTTTGATGACGAGCGGCACCTCTGGCCTGCCTGGCACTGGCTCATCGGCGAGCGCCGCCCTCCAGTCATCCTTGGCGAGCAGGTTGCAAGCAAAGCTGTCGGGCCGTGGATCGACCTTGTTTTCACTGACCTGGAAACCATGGGTTACGCCTGCGGAGCGGTCGCTTTTCCGTCTGCGGGCGTCGGCGCGCCGCACATCCGAGACCGAGCTTTCTTCGTGGCCCACGCCGATGACGGCAGATGGCGCGCGTGGCAGCGAGACATTCGTGCGCGGAAATCTCACGATGCTTGGCGCGGCACGAATGGCATCGTGGCCGACACCCACGGTCGGCAACGCGATGGGATCGCACGGCCCGGACTTGGCTGCGATGGCGACGCTAGCGGCGGATGCGCCGGCCCGACTAACGGCTTCTGGCGAGATGCCGACTGGCTCCTCTGCCGGGATGGAAAGTGGCGGCCAGTTGAACCCGGCACATCCCCGCTGGCTCATGGCGCTACCGCCCGAGTGGGACGACTGCGCGCCTACGGCAACTGTATCAACGCGGAAGCGGCCCAAGCGTTCATAGAGGCGTATCTGGAGACCACTGAATGACATCGGATTTCCTGACCGTACTGCGTCACGGATCGCTCAAGCTCGCCAAGACCTGGCGCGCGGACGGTACCGTGGCGCCTTACGACGAACCCAAGCAGTTCCGCCACGAGCGGCTGCCGATCGACTCGCTCCAGGCGCTGTCCCTGCGTCTTGCGATGCTCGAAGGCGATGCGCATGCCTGCGTCATCCGCGGTGAGTACCGCGGTGACGAGCACGCCCGGGCGAACGATCCGCAGTACGAGCGCGGCCGCGTGCGGCGCACGAAGGATAACTTCGTCGACGCGCCGCACCGCTGGCTCATGATCGACATCGACGCGTTCGAGCCGCTCGCGGCCGATCCGCTCGACGAGCCCGAGGCTTGTGCGCTCGAGTTCGTGCTCGAGCACCTGCCCGAGCCGTTCCACGAAGCGTCGTTCCACTGGCAGCTATCGAACACGGCCGGCCACGCGACCAAGGCGGGTATCTTCAAGGCGCACCTGTGGTTCTGGCTGGCGGATGGCGCGACCTCGGGGCAGCTCTACACCTGGGCGCGCGAGCACGCGCCGCACGTCGACAAAGCCCTGTTCCAGACCAATCAGGTTCACTACACGGCGGGCCCCGTGCTCGATTCGGGTGTCGAGTGCCCGGTCGTGCAGCGCCACGGCTTCTACGACGGACTGCTCGGCGACGAGGTGCTGCTCGACCTAAGCGCGGACGACACGACCGAGGCGCTCCCCACGCGCCAGCAGCGGCTCCAGGGCGCACGGTTCTCGGACCCGATCGCGCAGCGCCTGGGCGAGATGGGCCTTGTCAAGTCGGTCGGCGCCGATGGCCGGCTCAATATAGAGTGCCCGTTCTCGGCCGAGCACACCGACGGCAAGTCGTCCGATACCAGCACGACCTACTTCCCCGCGCACACGGGCGGCTATGCCCAAGGCCATTTCAAGTGCCTGCACGGCCATTGCGCCGAGCGCACGCGCTTCGCGTTCCTGGACGCCATCGGCTATGACGAGCTCGGCGAGGGCTTCGAAGCGGTCGACCCGCGCGAGCCCGCGCAGGCCGATGAGGTCGTCGGCCCGTCGCGGCCAGATGCGATCCCCGAAGCGTCGCACCTGACGACTCACCTCGCCAACGCGGGGCGCCTCGCGCGCTACTTCGGGCGCCAGCTCGCCGTGGTGGGCGGCCGCTGGTACGCATGGAACGCGACGCACTGGATCGCGAACGAGGCCGACGTCTATCGCTGCGCGGCCCGCCTGCCCAAGGCGATCCTGCGCGAGGCGCAGCAGTGGCGCGAGAAGGAGGGCGACGAGGGCCAGCGCAAGGCATTCGGCAAGATTGCCGATGCCTTGGTTGGCTGGGCCAAGCGCTCTGAGATGCGTGGCGACATCGAGGCGGTCGTCGCGCTCGCGCGCAAGATGCTCGCCGTCGAGGCGAGTGTGCTCGATCGCGACCCCTATGCGCTCAACTGCCTGAATGGCACGGTTGACCTGCGCACGGGCGTGCTGCGCGAGCACGAGCCGACCGACTACATCACCCGCATCGCGCCGTTCGAGTACGTGCCCGGTGCCCGGTGCGATGTGTTCGAGCGCACGCTCGCGCGCATCACGCTCGAGGAGGGTCTGGGCAAGCGGCCGTTGGCGCTGTTCCTCCAGCGTTGGTTCGGGTACTGCGCGACCGGCTCGACGCGCGAGCAGGTCTTCGTCGTGCACTGGGGCTCAGGCAGCAACGGCAAGAGCACGATCATCGACACGGTTGCCGCCGTGCTCGGCCATTACGCGACCACCGCGGCGCCGGGGCTCATGACCGCGCGCCGCGAGGACCGGCACCCGACCGAGATCGCGGACCTGTTCGGCCGGCGGATGGTGACGGCGCACGAGACGGACGACGGCGCCGTGCTGCGCGAGGGCTTCATCAAGCAGGCGACCGGCGGAGACCGGCTCAAGGCGCGCCACATGCACGCCGACTTCTTCGAGTTCGACCCCACCCACAAGCTGCAACTGCTCACGAACCACAGACCGCTGATCAAGGGGTCTGACCACGGTATATGGCGCCGTGTGGCGCTGGTGCCGTATCTGGCGCGCTTCGGGGACGCGAGCCAGGTAGCGACGGGCGCCGCGATGTTCGCGAAGGATACGGGCCTCGCCGCGATGCTCAAGAGCGAGAGCGAAGGGATCCTCGCGTGGATCGTTCGGGGCGCTGTCGAGTGGTATCGGGATGGCTTGGGCGTGCCTGAAGTGGTCAAGGCAGCGAGTCAGGATTACCAGTCGTCGCAAGACCGATTTGCTCAGTTTCTCGACGAATGTTGCGAAATCGGCCAAACCTTTGAGGTTCCGTTGTCGCTCGGTAGCCAAGGGCTGTATCCGCAATATTCTGCATGGTGCAAAACCAACGGAATGCAGCCTTTAGCGACTCCTCGTTTTCTGCAAGAAATTGCGCGTTGCGTGCCAAGGTTCGCGCGGCGGGTCACGATGCTCAAGGATGAGTTCGATGGAACGCGTAAAAAAGTGCAGATGATTTGGGGTTTGAAGCTTTTGGACTGAAAAATAGTAACCTGAGTAACCTGAGTAACCTCGATTTCTGTATTTATGCCTATAACGAGGATTTTTTAAGATTATAGAGAGAATAGGGAAATCGAGGTTACTCAGGTTACTCAGGTTACTTCTGCAAAAAACTGCACGTTCGCGGGGCGACCATGACGACACATACACGGCCACACGGCGAGAGCCACCATTGGGCAAAACTTACCGATCACGAGGTGGCGCTGCTACGGCAAATGCGCGATGAAACCGGGTGGGGCTACAAGCGCCTGGCGGTGATTTTCGAGATCTCGAAGAGCCACGTGCGACTGGTGCTGCTCGGCAAGCGCCGCGGGTGCACTTAAACGCGCCACACGGGGCTAGGATGGCCCCTACCCTAGCCAACCTATCCCTGCCATGCCCCGCGGCCGCCCAACCCTCTACAAGCCCGAATACTGCGACGAGATCATCACGCTCGCGAGCGAAGGGCGCAGCATCACGGAGCTGGCCGTGTGCATGGGCGTCAACAAATCGACGCTCGACCTGTGGGCCGACGCGCACCCCGAGTTCGCTGAAGCCTTCGAGATGGCCAAGCAGGCGTCCCAGGCGTGGTGGGAGAAGCAAGGGCGCGAAGGTGTGTGGGAAGTTCAAGGCGTGCCGGGCGCGACGAAGGTGAATGCCGCGCTGTGGTCGCGCAACATGGCCGCGCGCTTCCGGGTCGACTGGTCCGAGTCCTCGAAACTCGAACTCTCTGGCCATCTCGCGCTGACGGATATGAGCGAGGACGAGATCCGCGCCGAGCTCGCCAGCCTCGTATCGCACACTGGCGCCGCGAAGCCGCAACCCGCCGACGATGACAGCGACCTCGCGTGACGAGCGCGCCCGCCTCGAACGCGCGCTGATCCTTGCCCGAGAACTGAAGCGCCGTAGGCCCTGGGTGCCGCTGCCGGGACCGCAGACGATGGCCTACAACTCGACGGCGCGCATCATCGGGTTCGGCGGCAGCGCTGGTGGCGGCAAAACCGATCTGGCGTGCGGCAAGGTGCTCACGCAGCACCGCAAGGCCATGATGCTGCGCCGTGTGGGCACCGAGCTCACCGGCATCGAGGATCGGCTCGAGGAGCTGATCGGCAACAAGAACGGCTACAACGGCCAGCGGCGCATCTGGCGCACGCAGCGCCCCGACGGCAAGCCCTTGCAGGTCGAGTTCGCGAGCCTGCCGAACCCTGGCGACGAGCGCGGCCGTCAAGGTCTGCCGCACGATTGCCTCGTGTTCGACGAGGCGTCCAACTTCCTCGAAGCCCAAGTGCGTTTTCTGCTCGGCTGGCTGCGCACGACAGACCCGAACCAGCGCTGCCAGGCGCTACTCACGTTCAACCCGCCGACCACGGCCGAAGGCCGATGGATCATCGACTTCTTCGGCCCGTGGCTCGACGACAAGCATCCGTGCCCGGCCGAGCCGGGCGAGTTACGCTGGTTCGCGATGATCGACGGGCGCGAGATCGAGACGATGCCCGAACCGTTCAAGCACCACGGCGAACTGATCACGCCCGAGTCGCGCACGTTCATCCCGTCGCGGATCTCGGACAACCCTTACCTGCTGGAGACCGGCTACATGGCTACGCTGCAAGCGCTACCCGAGCCGCTGCGCTCGCAAATGCTCTA
>Ga0209114_1000047_pt1 | contig 7266 bp, 5 predicted proteins | sample TexAe_RefH0_O3_FD_187953 | JGI IMG/M metagenome (GOLD analysis project Ga0209114, IMG submission 187953) | Forest soil microbial communities from Davy Crockett National Forest, Groveton, Texas, USA - Texas A ecozone_RefH0_O3 (SPAdes) (version 2) | ecosystem: Environmental > Terrestrial > Soil >...
CTCGCCAGGTGTCGATCAGGGTTACGCCGCGATCGTAGATGATTTGACCATTCTCATCTCGCGGGTCCTGATCGTCGCCCGGCTGGAATGCGAACGGCGTGTGCATGAGGTAGAGATCGACATAGTCAAGTCCGAGTCGGTCTAGACTCGCCAGCAGAGCTGCCGCAACCCGTTCAGGTCGATGATTGGTGTTCCACAGCTTTGTCGTGACAAAGATGTCCTCGCGTTTGATCGCTCCAGAAGTCAGCCCCGTATGCAGTGCTTCGCCAACTTCGCGCTCGTTTCGATACCGTTCTGCGCAGTCGAAGTGTCGGAATCCTGCTGCCAGTGCATCTTTGGTCGCCCGTGCCGTGAGCACTGGATCTGAAATCAGGGTTCCAAACCCGAGCGCGGGTAATTGGCCCGCGCAATGACGTAATGGTAGTCGAACGGTCCTGAAATCAGAGTCGGTCACGGCGACGACCTCCGTACTTGTTCCTAGCCCGAGGGGAGCGCTTGTTGTGTGTTGACGTGTCGACCCGCTTATCGGCCGCCTCAGCCCGTCTTTTCTCGCTTGTCAAAGGTGAAGTCGCGGTACGGCGTTGAAGGGGTTTTGCCTGTGGCTACGTAGGTCGCAAAACGTTCGCCGTAGGCCCTGGCGGTGCCGAGATCGGCAGGTGACATGTCGGCAGGATCGTTATGGGGACTGCTGGCCATGACACCGGTATAGGCGCCAATGAAATTCAGACTTTCGCGAGGCGCGTTCTGGTCGAAGCCGATCGCCGGCTTCATCCCTGAGCCAATCCAGACCATGCCGTGCTGCATCGCGAGGGTCCAGAAGTAGGTCAGCGTCGAAAACTTGTCTCCGCTCATCGCTGCGGAGTTCGTAAACCCGCCGGCGAACTTGTCGCGCCAGAGTGTCGGAACCCAGGTTCGGTGGTTGGTCGCATCGGCGAACCTTTTGAACTGCCAGGAGGGTCCGCCCATATGCGTTGGGCATCCGAACACGATCCCGTCAGCACCCGTGAGAGCGTCCCACCCTGCGTCTGCAACTTCACCATCTTGGTTGATGCCGACCAAATCGACAATCGCGCCGGCCGCCTGCGCCCCAGCATAAACGGCTTGTGCTTGACGCCAGGTGTGCCCGTAGTCCGAATGAGCAATTACTGCTATGACTGCCACTGCAATTTGACCCTTTCTCTCGAGTTCCCTCTCCAGCGTCTCTGACGTCCCCACCGCCTCGCATCTGACTCCCGTGCGGGGTGGCCTGCGCGTGTGGGACGCCAGTTGCCGGTTGACCCGATTCGTGAAGACACAACGGCGTCACGTGCCTAACTGGGTCAGAGCACCCAGTATGAACTGGTTGGTTCTGGCACGCAAGGTGTTAGGTCTTGGAAGGCTCGAATCTCGATTCGAGGAGCCGAAAATTTGCATCCGTCATGATGATGTCGCCTGCGGTGGCGTGGCGGGGTACTTTTGAGGCGTCTAACGAGCAGACGTCACCTTCACAGGGTGTTGTCGTTCGACGATTGCCCGAGTCGCCAAGGACAACACGGTCTTGTGGGTCAAATCGATGACAAGCTCACGCCTCGACCACGTCCACGGCATACCACCCAGCCCAGCGACACGGACAGCGGCAGCGTTACCGAGCGACATCATCAATGCGTTCAGCGCGATCGCCTCGGCCATCGGAATCGTGCGCATAGCGTTGGCAGACGCCAGAGCAATAGCTGCGAGCGTGCCTTGTCCAACCTCGCCGGCGGCCTCACGCTGAAATCCCGGGTGTGCCTCACGTTTGGCAATCGCTTCAACGAGCCGGACGGGCAAATCGCTAGGCGCACGATGCGTCAGGCCCATCTCGACATACTGTGACACCGACATAATCGCACTGGCCACGGCCACCTGAAGGGGCAAGCGCCCAATATCTTTTAGCACGCGCACTGCTCTCTCCTTATCGTCGTGCTCCATCTCGAGCAGCTGACAACGGTTATTTAGGGTGGGGCCACGACGGCGAAGTGGATCTACTTCACGTGAAATTCAGCAATGCCCCCCGCTTCACCCGTGGCATCGGCATGTCCTCCCTCTATCCGCTCCCGGCTAGCGCGTACCGCACGGAGCGATGTGGCACCATGCTACGACGTGCTGGGTTGATCACCCCAGTGCGATCCTAACGACACCACGGCTAGATGAGAAGCCCCGCAGACCTTGTCAAAAAGTGCGAAGCGCTGCACACCGCATCGGAAAAGAATATTCTGGGAGGTGTAGCCCACTCCGTCACGAGATGGCGGGAGCGAGGTTGGGATGGGACGAGTGAGCGTCCGATCCCTTCAAGCGGACAGATTATGGACTGATAACGCGGTAAAGAAGTGACGGAGGTAGCGAGCACAGCCATGCACTACGACGTGGTGGTTTTGGGCGCGGGTTCTGGTGGTTATGTCGCCGCAATTCGGGCGGCCCAGTTGAACCTCAAAGTGGCCATCGTCGAGGCCCAGTATTGGGGAGGGGTATGTCTGAACGTAGGGTGCATCCCGTCGAAGGCGCTGCTGCGCAACGCCGAAATAGCACATCTCGTCCAGCACCAGGCCTCCACATTCGGCATCGAGGGCACGATCACAATGCGCTATGACGCTGCCTTCGACCGCTCCAGGATGATCGCCACTGCTCGGGTTAAGGGTCTGCGCTACCTGATGCGCAAGAACAAGATCGACGAGTACGAGGGCAAAGGCACTTTCACCGATCAGCATTCGCTACGCGTCGATGGTGAAAACGGAACTCAGGTACTGCGATTCGACAACGCCATCATCGCTACCGGCGCTACGCCCAAGATGGTGCCCGGAATGGTCCGCAGCGGCCGGGTTCGCACCTACGAACAGCAAATCATGTCGCGCGAACTCCCTGAGTCGATCGCCATCATTGGCGCCGGGCCTATAGGGATGGAGTTCGCGTACGTGCTGCGCAACTACGGCGTTTCGGTCACAGTAATCGAAGCTCTCGACCGGGTCTTGCCCAATGAAGACCGCGACATCTCGCACGAACTGGCCAAAGCTTACCGGGGGCTCGGCGTGCACCAACTAACGTCGACGCGCGTCGTGAAGGCCGTGGAATCCGATGACGCAGTCACGCTGAGCTATCAACAGGACAGCTCCGATGTTACGGAAATGCTTACGGTCGAAGCTGTTCTCGTCGCGATTGGCTTCGAACCCAACGTTGTCGACTATGGCTTGGAAACGCTCGGTGTGGTCACGGATTCACGCAGCGGTGCGATCGTCGTTGACGAGACGATGGCCACCTCGGTGGCCGGCATCCATGCAATCGGCGACGTCACGGCGAAGATGATGCTGGCTCATGTCGCCGAAGCCCAGGGCATCATCGCTGCAGAGACGATCGCCCAAGCACCCACGGTGGGCATCGACGATTACGCGATGATGCCGCGCGTGACTTTCTGCCAACCTCAAGTGGCATCATTCGGCCTGACTGAAGAACAGGCCCACGCTAGCGCCGCATCTCGGGGCGGCGACATCGCGGTCGCGACGTTCCCTTTCCGCGCCAATGGAAAAGCCCACGGACTCGGCGATCCGACAGGCTTTGTGAAGGTGATTGCCGACACCGCTCATGGGGAGCTGCTTGGGGCGCACCTCATTGGTCCTGACGTAGGGGAGTTGTTACCCGAACTCACACTTGCACAACGCTGGGATCTCACCGTTAACGAACTGGTGCGCAACGTCCACACCCATCCCACACTGTCCGAAGCGCTCCAAGAGGCCTTCCATGGACTCAGTGGTCACATGATCAATTTCTAGTTCCGGCTACCTGGACCGACCTAGAAAATCACAAGTGGGTTGCATAGCCCACTGAAGGCGTTAAGCTGAGTTCGCGCGCGCCGCGACAGGAGGAGCAGCGATGCCAGGCGACAACGACGATCGACGTGTCGGTCACAGTCATCGATCACACCCCGATCGGCGTCCTGCCTTGCGTCCCGTGCTCTGCGGTGGTTCGCCTTGCTACCGGAGGGGCCGCCATCGTGGCTATTTCTAGGGGCCGACGGCTGGTGAGCAAGCTCTGGGTGCAGATGGTGACGCTAGTCGTGGTCGGCGTCGCGGGCTTCGCCATCAACAGTTTTCACGGCATCTTCGGATCCCAAGACATCACAAAGAGCTCTGGAAACAGATTCGTGATCGCCCAGTTCAACCCGAAGAACATCAAATACGAGGTCTTCGGCGACTACGGCGGATGGGGCCGCGTGAGCTACTGGGATGTCGATTCCAAGCCCGTCGAAGTGAACCTGACCGCCCTGCCGTGGGCGCACATCGAGACCACCACCATGACGACTGCGACCGCCGATATCACTGCTCAAGCGGCCGGGGGAAACATCGGTTGCCGCATCACAATTGACGATCAAGTGCGCTCTGAACACACGGCGAGGGGAGATCACGCCGGTGTCTGGTGCCAGGTGCTTTCGGCATGAGCGACCACGACGACACAGCGCCTGTCCGCGTCCGGGAACCTGAGGATCCCGCAGCTCAGTATCTGCCGACTCCAGATCCAGCACCGAGGCGGCCGTTCATCGCGCGCAACATCAGGCGGTTCGCACCCGTGGTCGTGCTGGCCTGGTTGGCGTTGTTGTTCGTGCTCAATACGATTGTCCCGCAGCTGGAGCCGGTGGTTGATGCAAACCGTGAGCCGCTGGTGCCTATCGATGCCCCCTCGGTCAAGGCACTCAAGCACATTGGTGAAGTCTTCCGCGAGGGCGACAGCAACTCCCTGGTCTTCATCTTGTTCGAAGCCGACCACAAACTCGACGAGAAGGATCATGCCTTCTACAACGAGATGGTCGCCAGGCTCCGTCACGACGAGCACGTGCAATACGTGATGAACCTGTGGGGAGAGGGAACGACCGCCGCCGGCGTACAGAGCAACGACGCGAAGGCGACCTATACTCTGGTGCGCGTCGCCGGTGATATCGGCTCGACACTCAACGACAGATCCATCACCTCGGTCACCGACATCCTCAAACATCTGCAGCCGCCACGCGGACTGAGGGTGTACGCCTCGGGATCTGCAGTGTTATCGGCAGACATGATCCACGTCGGTGACGCCAGCCTCAAAATAATCATGTTCGTCACGATTGTGTTGATCTCTGTGATGCTGCTGATTGTCTACCGTTCGATCCCCACCGCGATCCTCATCCTGACGATGGTGCTGGTGGAACTGTTCTGCGGCCGCGGAATCGCCGCATTCATGGTGTATCACCACCTAATCCAAATCTCGGTGTTTGCGGCAAATACACTGGTGTCATTGATTTTAGGGGCCGGCACCGACTATGCCATCTTCTTGATCGGCCGGTACCAAGAAGCGCGCCTGGCCGGGTCGAGCCGGGAACAGTCCTACTACTGTGCGATCAGCGGTGTGTCCCACGTGATACTAGGATCCGGAGTCGCAGTCGCGGGTGCCATGTTCTGCATGAAGTTCACCCGGCTCAACTACTTCAACACCTGCGCTGCCCCGTGCGCGGCGGGAATTCTGATCGCGGTCGCCGCCGCGCTCACCTTCGGGCCGGCGGTGCTGACGATCGGCAGCCGCTTGGGTGCCTTCGAGCCCAAAAAGCATCAGACAGGGCACGGGATTTGGGACAAGGTGGGCACCGTCGCCGTGCGCTGGCCCGGGCGGATCCTGCTGCTCGGCTGCGCGGTGGTGCTGATCGGATCGATGACGTTGGTCAGCTACTACCCCAACTATGACGACCGCATCTACCTGGCCCACAGTGTCCCGGCCAACCAGGGCTACGACGCCAGCGACCGCCATTTCCCAGTCAGTCACCTCAATGCCGACATGCTGATGGTCGAGTCCGACCACGACCTGCGCAACGCCACGGACATGATCGCCGTCGACCGGGTAGCACGCTCGATCATCCACACACCCGGCGTGGGCATGATTCAGGCCGTCACACGACCCTTGGGCCGCCCGCTGGAACACACCTCGTTCCCGTACACGATCGGCACCCTGGGCACGAAAGTCAAAGAGGTACTGCCTTTCTTGCATGACATCAACAACCGACTCAAAGACATCTCGACGGTCACCCAGCACCTGACCGATCTCACTCACCGCCAGCAGGAGCTGACCGCACAACAAGCAGGAGCAGCGCACCTGCAGGCCGAGGCGGCACGGCAGATGAGTGAGACGGTCAACGCGCTACGCGACAGCTACGCTAACTTCGATGACTTTTGGCGGCCGGTGCGCAGCTACTTCTACTGGGAGAAGCACTGTTTCGACATCCCGATCTGCCAGTCGTTTCGCGGGCTGTTCGACGCGACCGACCAGTTCGACGGATTGGCCCAAGGCCTGGAGAAAAACCTCCAGGCCGCCCTCATCCAGGACCGCGTCACCCCGCAACTGGTGCAAATCCTGAAAGAGAACGCCGCGCAGTTCGACCACTTGAACAAAATCGTACTCGAGGAAAACAGCACCCTCGAACCGCAACTAACCCAGCTCGATGAACTAGGCCGTCAGTTAATGGACTTCGGCACAGCGTTCGACGTCTCGCAAAACGACGAATTCTTCTATCTGCCGCCGGATTCCTTCGCGAACCCCTACTTTCAGATCGACGAGAAGTACTTCATCTCCCCGGACGGCCACGCGGCCCGCTATCTCATTTATCACGATGGGGAGGCCCTGACCGAGGCCGGCATCCACCATGACCAAACGTATCTACCTGCGGCTAAAGAGGCCCTCAAAGGAACGACCCTGGCTGGGGCGCACGTATATCTGGGCGGTGGCGCCGCCACGTACTGGGACATCAAGGATGCGACCAGAATCGATTTGCTGATCGCGGCGACCGCGGCGTTCTCATTGATCTTCCTGGTCATGCTGTTCATCACCAGAGCCATCATCGCGGCGCTGGTAATCGTTGGGACAGTGGCGTTCTCCTTCTCCGGGGCGTTCGGCATGTCCGTGCTGATCTGGCAAAACCTGCTCGGCATCCCACTGGCGTGGTGGAACATCGTCTTCTGCTTCATCCTCTTGGTGGCCGTCGGGTCGGACTACAACCTTCTGCTTGTTTCCCGCTATCTCCATGAAAGCGACGCGGGCCTCAATACCGGCCTCATCCGAGCGGTGACGAAATCCGGTCGGGTCGTGACCACAGCGGGGATCGTATTCGCCGTCACGATGATGGCCATGGTGTCCAGCGATCTCACATCCGTCGGCATGTTCGGGTCAACGGTCGGCATCGGTCTCCTGCTCGACACCCTGATCGTGCGGTCATTGATCACCCCCGCGCTCGCCCGACTC
>Ga0209114_1000048_pt1 | contig 7260 bp, 3 predicted proteins | sample TexAe_RefH0_O3_FD_187953 | JGI IMG/M metagenome (GOLD analysis project Ga0209114, IMG submission 187953) | Forest soil microbial communities from Davy Crockett National Forest, Groveton, Texas, USA - Texas A ecozone_RefH0_O3 (SPAdes) (version 2) | ecosystem: Environmental > Terrestrial > Soil >...
TTTAAACACCATCAATTTAATAAAAAGCAAACTTACCTCGTGTATACACGAGGTAAGTTTGCTTTTTATTAAATTGATGGTGTTTAAAACAGCATCGTACCTAACATCTAGCAAACTACCTCATTGTATACACAATAGTTTCCTATGTGTAAGGGTGTAAAATCAATGATTTAAAAACATATTTTATAATCTTAAAATTATGTAGAAAGGGGGTAAAATTAACTAAAAATAAATGTGAAAACAAAAAAACAAAACTAAAATTTGAATGAATTTTATAACAATTCAATTTTTTTATATTTTAAAATTAAATAAAAAAATTTATCAAATTCTAATTCAAAGTTAAAATCGAATAATGCGATATCTAATTGCTCCATTATGAATTTATTAATAATCTCATTCAAAATCGATTAAGGTTATTAATCTCTTAACGAATCTATTAATTCTTTATGCGTAGAAATATCCTCATGATAAATAGAATGAATTGAATCATCTAATAATGTTACATGAATTTCTTTAATTCTACAACCAGTTGGTTTTCTTCTTGAAGAAATTCTATTATCTCATGGAATTGTTATTTCAGAAGTATCTTTAAAATAATCTGAATTAATATGTTGACTAGCTGTATATCCATCATTAGTAGCAGTATGGATGGTTTTAATGAAATCTTTCATTTTACCTAAATCCATAGTAATTTTGTGATTATTAGTGTCAATAATAGGTTTAATTTTAGCTAATTCATCTTTTCATCCATATATCACATTTGCCATAGTTCTAAAATAATTATAATTATCTTGTGTACCTTTTTCAGGAAAAAATTTGATTTCATTATTTGTATCAGGTCTATCTCCTTCGTTACTTGTATCGATATCATCAATATCATTAAATAAATTGTTTTCATCCTCTAATTTATTAGATATATCAGGAAAACTAGATTTATGAGCTAATGGTGATTTATGTAAATTAACTCTATCCCAAACTGATGGTTGTAAACCTACATCAGTAATAGTAGGTGTACCATATTCTAATCTATGAGATTTTATCTCTGTTAATAACTCTGACATATCAGGTTTATTTAAATTAGAAGATGAAGCTTCTTCAGTTTGTATATTAACTATAGGTTGAGTTTCTACTTGAGTAAGAGTTTCATCATGGATAGTTTCAAGAGGTTGAATTACATTATTAGAAGAAATTTTTTCTTTATATTTATTTCTTCAAACTTTTTCTCAACCTTCTTTTAATTCAATATTACCTCTTCCAGTTTCTAATTGTTCAGGATGAGTTACAATTTCTACATTTTCATTAGAAGTTTCATCATGTGTAATTTCAGCAGGTTGATTTAAAACTTCTACATTTTCATTAATAACTTTATTTTCATCTAATGATTCTTCTGGTGGATTTATACTATCTTCTTTAACTAAAATTTTATCAATTTTATTAGGAGAAGTAAAATCATTTCTTCTAGAATTAATTTGATCGAATAAAGCTTTGAAGATTCCTTTACTTTCTTTAGGTGAGTTAACTTCTTCTCCAGTAGATGGATCAGATACAATAACTTCAGGTTTAGGGAAATAATGATCTTTAGATGAATCTGAAGCAGAGTTATAACCTTTATTAACGTCGATATTAACAGGTGTTTTAGAATCAATATTAACTGCAGGAATATCTATAACTTCTACTTCTGGAGAATTAAAATAACCAACTTCTATTAGAGCTTGTTGAAATGGTTCAAATAAAGATAATTTACCAGTTCTTTCAGATTCTTCAATTGGTTTTAAATCAATTGTTTCATTGTTTAATGGAGACAATATTTGAGATCTAACAGAAGGAGTATTAGCTCTTTCACTTCAATGATCTTGTTCTTTAACTGTAGCTAAAGCAACATCATTATAAGTAGGAGAATTAATATCAGGAAAATCTCCAAAAATTTCATTTTCTAAATTTAAGAATCTTTCAATTTTACTATTAATATTATCGTCAGCAATAAAATCCATATATTTAGGACTATCTGCAGCTATTTTATTTAATCTTTCTTTAATTATTTTATAAAATCCTTGTTTAAGTTCTTTTTTAGGAAAACTAGAATTATCATAATAATTAATAAATTGATTAATTTCTTTAAAAACAGTATTACCATCATCATTAAATTTATCTGAAGTAAGTGAAAGTTCTTTAAATCCGGTTAATTGAGGTGTCATAGCTCTTCTAGCTAATTCAGTTGCAGATAATTCTCCATCTGCAATAGATTTACCTTTATCTTCAATGAAATATTTATTAAATGACTCACTAATAGTAGAACTAGCTTGACTTTCACCAGATTGTCCTAATTTAACTGAATCAGTAGATTCATCTTTATTATGATTTAATAAATCTTTAGCTGGACCTAAATTATCTTTTTTATCTCCATAAATTTTATTTCGTATAGAATTTTTTAATCTTTGAAGATTTGTTTTAGGAGATTCAGATAAATCGTTGATATTACCATCTGCATCATCACCAGGTCGGGATCGAAAAGAGCTAATAGCAGCTAATATTGATGAACCAATTGGTTTAATATCATCTCAGAAATATCAAGTTAAACATGATAGAATTAAAATACCACCAATTATAAGATATTTATCTTTATTATTTTCTGGAATTTCTTCTATTATTTCTTCAGGTTCAGGAATAATTTCATCAGATTTATTAATTATTTTGTTAAGTCTTTCACTGATTTTAGAATATCCTTCATTTTCATTTTGTATTCCCTTTGAGCTTGGATTAATTCCGTTCATGGGTCTCATCGGGGCTTTGGTGGGATTTTCAATTGGAACATCTACTTTTTTACTAAATAATTGTGAAATATAAGTAAATAAACTAGAAAAGTTATCTATAGTGTTATTAATTAAATTAGACAATATTTCTATGTGAAATGTATCAATTAAAGATATACCAAAAATAGAGAACAAAATAGAAGATAATATTCTTCAAATTCTTCTAAAAATAGAATATTTTTTAAATAATTTTATTATTGCCGCAATTAAAGTAATTTTAAGTAAAACATTTTTCATTAATAATAAACTAGTCATTAAATTAGTGAATACCCCGGAATTTGTATCATTAGATTGGGATTTTAATCCTTTGATTTTATTAATTAATTCAGCTTTTGTGAATTTATTTAAATTTTTCATTGTTGTTTTTATAAAAATAATCTCTAATCTTCTAACTAATCTTCTAACTAAAATTTATATAAATGGATCAGATTTGAACTGATAATTGAAGTGAGTCTACAGCCCCTGTTATACCGTTTAACTACCATTTATTAAAGGGGGTCAATTTATTATCTATAATTAAAGGTAAAGTATGAGATAATCTTCCATTTACCATTATTTGTCTTCTTTTAAGATTAATAGAAGAAATATGCATATTAATATTTTTTATATTAATATTAGCATTTTCAGGATCTTTAAATCATCTTTCTTGTGCTTTAATAATACCTTGGTTTTTAATTAAAGCTTCAAATTGAGCAAAATCTAATTTGTTACCAATTCCTTTAGCTTTAACTATAGTTTTACCAGTAGTAGTTTTTAAAGCATACAATTTAGGAGATATAAAATAACCTTGTTCTATATCTTGTTCTAATTTGAATAAACCTAAGCTATTTCCAATTAAATCTTCAGGAATTCTTTTATTAGTTACTATACTATCTGTATCCATGTAATAAATATCTATTCCTAGTTCTAATAATCTATAAATTACTTTAAACATATACATTCTAGCATAAGCAGTTATAGCTACAGCAGAAGGTAATGATTGATTTACGGAGATATTTTTAGAATCTAAATCTAATATGAAATCTAGATATTCATCTTTACCATAAAGTTCTAAGAATCCAGTAATAGGTTCGTTTTCATATCTAATGAATTCAAGATTATCAGTTAAATTATAATGTTCTTTAACATTAAATTTAGATAAAATATCTAAAGCTTTAGATGAATCAACGATTTCAACATTATCTTGATAAGGTTTCATACCTAATCTTCCGTACATACTGTTTAATATTAATTTAGCAGTAGTTCTATCCATATTTATAGAGCTTAAACCAGCTTTTACTGTGAAGAATTTGTTTATGAAAGAATTGAATACATTAGGAGTTTTATCGAATTTATATCCATACATTATTTTAATAGAATAACCATGGGAAATAGCCATTTTGATTTCTTCACTGAAATATCAACCAGCTCATTTACCTAGAGGATTATACATTCTACCATCTATTTTATGAGGTAATAATGGATAATTTAAATATTTAGGATCTAAACCAGATGTATCTACTTCGACAAAAACTATTCCAAAGTAATTATTTATATCAGGATCAGTAGAAAATAACATATCTCCAGTTGGCATATTATTTAACATTGCAAATGGATATAATGAAGTTACATCATATAATTTTAAATTAGTTCCTTCATTTTTAAATACTTCTACTACTCCTCCATGAAAAGCATTTCTCATATCTTTATTTGCATTTCCTTTAATTATAGGTAATTTATTTTTACCTATAAAATTAGCTCTAAAGATTTTAAAAGCTATTGATGAAATAGTAGGTAATTTAGTAATATCTATATTTTCTGCGCTAAATATATCTCTAGAAAAAATAGTGATTATTTGGTATAATGATTTTAAATCTAATTCTAAATATCTAATTAATTCATTTCTTAAATTTCATGTATAAGAAAATAAACCTTCATATTCTTCAGAAGAAATACCATTAAATAAAGAGATATCTGGAGCTGGTCCAACGTAATCTAAGTTAAATTCATTAACGAAACTATAAGGGAAATAACCTTTAAGATCAGATACTTTGTATTTACTAGCTAAAGTTCTTAAAGATGATGGTAATATTAGATAACTATCAAATATATATATTTTAGATTTATCATTATCTTTTGATTGATAGACTAAATTGATTACTTTATTATCTTTAAAATTAGTTTTTACATTAAAGTTTTCGAATAGTACTTTAATTAAGAACATATAATCAAAATTACTAAAATTATGAATATAAACTTTAGCATTAGGATTACATTCTAATAAATCTATCATTGCTTTTAATAACATCTCATAGGGAGATTTAAAATCAATTAAATAATATGTTTGCATTATTTCTACACTATATCAACCACATGCAAAAGGTATAAATTTACCATCTTTAACATAAGTTTCAATATCAAATGTTACAATATTAGTATTTAATTTAGTATTAGCTTTAGAAGAAGTTATAAAGCTATTGTGCATTAGTCTATCGAAATGAGTAATATTAAAATTATCGATATAGATTATATATCTATTCATTATTCTCATAAATTTATTACCTTCTATTAGAATATCTTCAAATCTATATAATATTTCTTTATCTTTGAAGATAATTCCTTCATGTTTTCCATCTTCTACTCTGATATATATTGTAAATTCATCTTTTTTATAAAAAATTCCAGTTGGATCTAAATCAAATTTAAAAATATAAAATGAGGATAAGAATTTATTAGCTTTATTCCCAAATAATTTTAAATTCATTGATAAAGGTAAAACGCTTCCATTAAAGAATTTATAATTTAACATATTAATTATTTTTCTTTGAATTGGTTTTTCTTTACCGTATTGAATTTTTGAAACTTGTTGGACTGTTTCTGTGCTCAGACTGATAGGTCTAAATTTAAATACCACAGTGTAGTCTCCTAAATTATCTATTCCATAATTCATACAAGCTATTTCTATTTGATTAAATAGAAAATTACTAATAATGCTAGGGTCGCTATCTCTAGTTACTAAGATTTGTCTGCTTAAACTTAGTATTGGACCTTCACCTGTAGTTTTATCAGTAGCTAATATTGGTAATACAATATAAGCTTTATTGAAATCTAAGATTTGGAAGAAATCTTTTAGTTTATTTAATTCTAAATTAGGAATTTTAAAAAAATGATAATAACCAATTTTGAACAATTTTTTGTTTTTCACTTGTTCGGATAAGAATGTTATATTATCTTTACTAAAACCAGTTAAATCAAATTCTGGAATAAATTGTATATTATTTATATTTTTCATTGTTTTTATATAATTTTTCCTTCATTTTACGTCAGTAGGTAGCACAGGGCATAGACGGCTGTATAGGTTGCGTATTGGTGGTCGCCAGTTTAATTTTTTTTTTTATTAGATTCACTAATTTATAAATCTACAAATTAGTTATTTTTTAATCCCTTATTCATATCTAATTAAAAGAATAGAATTGAGAGAAGTATCATTAGGTTTACTCCCGTACTCTTAGATTCAACCAACTTCTAAGTATCAAAAGGATTTACACTTACTCTCCTATCAATTCTAGGATTCATAGTTCATAGGAATCGAACCTATAGTATATTAACCATAAAACTATTCATTAATTATCCTGATACTATAAATAAAGTAGAAAAAGCAGCAAGTAAACTTACTGAACATTATTTTACAAAAATCTTTTAAACTACTCTTTTATGTTTTAACCAAAATCTTTTAAACTACTCTTTTATGTTCAATTAGTTTAATTGAACATAAATGAAGGAAAAATTATATAAAAACAATGAAAAATATAGACTTAAACTTATTAAAATCTACTTCTAATGTTAAAATAGATTTAATGAAAAATGTAAGTAAACATATTAAATTCAATAAAAATGGTAAATTTAAATACCACTATATTCCTTTTGCTAATTATGATTTATTAGAAAATTTTATATTAAATTTAGATCAAAACTCACTTTATATTACCATTCCTATGTTATCTAGAGAAGGGAAAAGTGATAATCCTTATTTAGTATTATCTAAACAATTTTTATTATCTCAATATTCATCTCCTGAGATTATTAATAAATTCATAATGGAGCAATTAGATATCGCATTATTCGATTTTAACTTTGAATTAGAATTTGATAAATTTTTTTATTTAATTTTAAAATATAAAAAAATTGAATTGTTATAAAATTCATTCAAATTTTAGTTTTGTTTTTTTGTTTTCACATTTATTTTTAGTTAATTTTACCCCCTTTCTACATAATTTTAAGATTATAAAATATGTTTTTAAATCATTGATTTTACACCCTTACACATAGGAAACTATTGTGTATACAATGAGGTAGTTTGCTAGATGTTAGGTACGATGCTGTTTTAAACACCATCAATTTAATAAAAAGCAAACTTACCTCGTGTATACACGAGGTAAGTTTGCTTTTTATTAAATTGATGGTGTTTAAA
>Ga0209114_1000049_pt1 | contig 7237 bp, 6 predicted proteins | sample TexAe_RefH0_O3_FD_187953 | JGI IMG/M metagenome (GOLD analysis project Ga0209114, IMG submission 187953) | Forest soil microbial communities from Davy Crockett National Forest, Groveton, Texas, USA - Texas A ecozone_RefH0_O3 (SPAdes) (version 2) | ecosystem: Environmental > Terrestrial > Soil >...
GGCTCAAGCCATCCGCGCCGGCGAGAAGGTCGTGATGTTCTATGCTTCTGGCAACTGGGACACGGAGGTATTCGACCATCCGCAGCGGTTGGACCTGAGCCGCAACCCCAATCCTCACGTCGGCTTCGGCGGCGGCGGCGTGCACTTCTGCCTGGGTGCGAACCTGGCCCGGGCCCAGCTGCGAGCGATCTTCGGCGAGCTCTTGCGTCAGCTGCCGGACGTCCACGCGGGCGAACCCGTATACCTGGCAGGCAATTTCATCCACGGCATCCGCAGCATGCCCTGCACGTTCTAATCGGCTAGCGGTCGCTGTCAGCCTGGTCGGCGGCTGCGGTCAACACGGCGATGGCCATGTCGAATGGCTCCGGGCTGCGCAGCACGCGGCTGACGATGAGTGCTCCTTCTACGCTGGTCCACACGTTGGTCGCCAGCTGCATGGCCGTCTCGTGGGGCAGGCCCTTTTCGGTGAGGCGCGCGGCCAGTGTAGCGATCAGATCTAGGAAGGCGCGCCGGGCCGCGTCGCTGAGCTGCTCGGAGGCGGGCGTCGCCTCGATGACGACGGGAGCCACCGCGCACCCCTCGCGGTAGCCGCTGGCCACCAGGCCGTCGCGTTCGCTGCCCATGAAGATCTCGATCAGTTGCGCCGCGCTGGCGGCGGCGGCGGCCGCGCGGTTGATCTGTGCGATGCGGTCGGAGGCGTGCAGGAGGGTGACCTCGGTCGCGAGCTCCTCCTTGCCGCCGGGGAAGTGAAAGTAGATCGACCCGCGCGGGGCGGCGCTCTCGGTGACGACGTCTGACAAAGCGGTGCCCAGATAGCCGTGTTCGCGGAACAGCCGGCGCGCCGCGACGACCATGCGTTCCTTGGTATCGGTGCTTTTTGGCATGTCGTTCATCATACATATTCCTTGACAAGGACTTGAGAGCAGTTGTAGCGTCGCGATTGTCACTAAGTATGACGGCCGACATAGTAAGGAACTCATGATGCCCATCTACCAGTGCTACAGCCCAAAAGGACTGCTAACCGAGTCCGCGAAGGCCAAGATCGCCGAAGAGATGACCAGCTTGTACTGCAACGTCACCGGCGCTCCGCCGTCATGGGTCAAGGTTCTGTTCCACGAGATGCCCAACGGCGATTGCTTCACGGCCGGCAAGCCGGCAACGCAATCCTTGATTCTCGGCATCAACCGCTACGGACGGGACCTCGAAACGCGACGGTCGATGCTGCGTGAGCTCTCGCAGATCTGGACACGGAACTCGGGCCAACCGGAAGCCGATCTGTGGATCTCGGTGACCGAGATCGATCCCACGAACGTCCTCGAAGCCGGGTTGTTCATTCCCGAGCCCGGCCACGAACACGAATGGCTTGAGGAAAACCGCGACAGGCTAGCCGAACTGGGTATCACGGCCGCTTGACTTCGAGAAACAAGAAACGGACAACGCCATGACCCAAACAATTGATGGATCGATTGAGACGACCTCGCATCGGGTCGACCGGTTGACGATTCGTATCGACGACTCGTTCGACGGGTTCAGGCATCGCTATGAGCAAGCGGTGCCCGTGTTTCAGAGCGCACGGTTCGAGTCCCTCGTCGAGAGGGGCGTTGACTGGCAGACCGTTCTAGAAGCCACGGCTGACAACGCGCCCCACGACTTTATTCTGTACTGGTCTCACGACTTCACGTCGCTGATGAGTCTGGCCGGAGACCGCGGCCGCTGTGTCGAATACCTCATGGGCAACCACACCATCGCGGAAAAAATGTACCGGTACAACCCGGCCATCCTGCTTTACGCGCCCTTGCGTACCGCCATTGTGGAAGACGCCGACGGCGTGACGTGGTTCACCGTGGACCAACCCAGCACTCGGTTCAGCAGCTTCGATACACCCCAAATCAGTGCGGTGGGAATTGAATTGGATCGCAAGCTTGCGGAGTTGTTAGCCGTCTTGGATGCGCCCGTGCCCACGGCGCTCACTGAATCATGACCCGAAAGAAGATTCCGGAGACGTTCCTCGGCGTCGGTTACACAAGAGACCGAGCTGGACTGCCGCTGGAGGCGGTGCGTGTTCCCGTCGAGCAACCGCGGGCCGATCAGGTGCTGATCCGCGTTGCCGCCTCGTCGCTCAACCCACTGGAGTACAAGTTGGCCGACCTGAACTTCATGGGGCGTACCCCGCCCGTCGTTCTCGGACTTGACGTCGCTGGTGTGGTCGTCGCCGTGGGCCCTGGTGTCACTGGACTAGCCGTCGGCGATGCGGTGGCGGCTATGGCCGATTTGAACGGTAACGGGGGTTGGATCGCAACGGGTGAGAGCGGAAGTGAGCACAGCTATGCCCTTGCGGAGCAATTCCTCACCGCGCGCAAGCCGCCGTCGCTGAGCTTCCGCGATGCGGCGGCGCTGCCGATGGCCTTCCTGTCGGCTTTCGCGGGTCTATACCCGGTGCTGCAGCCCGCTAACACGGTGTATATACCCGGCGGCGGGGGCGGCGTCGGGCATCTTGCCGTGCAGATGGCGGCGCGAGCCCTGGGGGCCGGCCTGGTCATCAGCAGCGGCAGCACGCCGCAATCAATCGCCCTGGCCCGGCAGTGCGGCGCCCAGCATGTTTTCAATTACAAGCGCGATGACATCGCCGCCGAAATCGCGAAGCTGACGGGTGGCGAGGGCGTTGACCTCGTCTACGACGCCACGTACAGCGAGCAGGGCTTTGTCGAGAGCGCGAAATCGGTTCGGCAGGGCGGCAGCTGGATTGTGCTCGGCGTCGGGCCGGGCAAGACGACACGGCTGGTCGAGACAGACAGCCCGGTCGACGCCATCCTGGCCGAGCGCGGCGCCAAACATGTCAACGTCAATCTGCTGCGCTACTTTTCAGAACCCGCCACGCTCGACAGCGACGCGCGCACGTTTCTCCGGCTCGGGATGGATCTGGCAATGGAGTGGGCGGCGCAGGGACTTGTGGTCCCGCACATCGGTCAGACCATCGACAGCACGGTCGAGGCAATTAGTGCGGGGCTGGAGTCGCTGAAGGCGGGCCGCGGCGTAGTAGGCAAAGTGGCGGTGATCGTGGATCGCGACCTAGCTGGTGACTAGCGAACTGACGCGGCCGCGAGCTCCTCGGACAGCAGCGTCAGCAATTCCGAGCAGCCGCCATCGACCTTGACGGTGGCCAGGTCGTCGCCGCGGGTGGGTCCGCGGTTGACGATGGCGATCGGGATACCCAGCGCCGCAGCATGACGCACGAACCGATAGCCGGAGAACACCGTCAGCGACGAACCGGCGACCAGCAGTGCCTCAGCATCCTCGACAAGTGAAAAAGCTTGTTGGACAACATCTTTTGGCACGCTTTCGCCGAAATACACGATGTCGGGTTTGAGCATGCCGCCGCAGAATGCGCAGTCGAGGTAGCGAAACGATGCGGTGTCCGTGACGATGGCATCGGCATCTGGAGCCACCGCCAAGCCGCCGACCGCCTCGACTCGTTCGGTGAAGCCGGGATTCAGTGCGTCCAGTTCCTTGGCCAGTGCCGCGCGGCTCATGGACTGCCCACAACTCAGGCAGATCACCTGTGCGTAGGTGCCGTGCAGGTTGATCACGTCGCGGCTGCCGGCTTTGGTGTGCAGCAGGTCGACGTTCTGGGTGATGACGCCGTTGACCACGCCGTTGCGCTCGAGTGCGGTCACCGCCCGATGCCCGGCATTGGGTTGGGTGTCGTCCATGTGCCGCCAGCCGACGTGATTACGCGCCCAGTACCGTTGCCGGAAGACCGGATCCGAGGTGAACTGGCGAATCGTCATCGGGTTGCTCGGCGGCGAATCGGGGCCTCGGTAATCCGGGATACCGGAATCCGTGGACATCCCCGCACCGCTCAACACCGCGAAGCGGCGACCGGCCAAGAGGGCGATCAGCTCCGGGGATTCCGCATGCACAGCCGTCACCTCTTCGAGAGTACGTGGCCCCAACGGACCCTTTCTTCGGTCGGCTGGGCGACAATGGAGGGGCAATGGACTTCTACAACGCCTACAGCCAGGGCTTTGCCCGCGTCGCCGCGTGCACACACCACGCGTCGATCGGCGACCCCGCGGCCAATGCCGACTCGGTTCTGCGGCTGGCCCGGCAATGCCACGACGACGGTGTCGCGCTGGCGGTTTTTCCCGAGTTGACGTTGTCCGGGTACTCCATCGAGGACATCCTGCTGCAGGACGTGCTGCTGGACGCCGTCGAGCACGCCCTGGTCGATATCGTCGCCGCTTCTGCCGATCTGCTGCCCGTGCTGGTGGTCGGCGCTCCACTGCGTTACCGACATCGCATCTACAACACCGCCGTAGTGATCCACCGCGGCGTCGTGCTCGGTGTCGCGCCCAAGTCGTATCTACCGACCTACCGCGAGTTCTACGAGCGTCGCCAGGTCGCACCCGGCGATGACGAGCGCGGGACCATTCGGATCGCCGGCCTGGAAGCACCGTTCGGCGCGGACCTATTGTTCGCGGCATCCGATCTGCCCGGCTTCGTCCTGCACGTGGAGATCTGCGAGGACATGTTCGTGCCGGTTCCACCCAGCGCTGAAGCGGCGCTGGCGGGTGCGACCGTGCTGGCCAACCTGTCCGGTAGCCCGATCACGATCGGCCGCGCCGACGACCGCTCGCTGCTGGCCCGTTCGGCGTCGCTGCGATGCCTGGCCGCCTACGTGTATGCCGCTGCCGGGGAAGGCGAGTCGACGACCGACCTGGCATGGGACGGTCAGACCATGATCTGGGAGCACGGCGTCATGCTTGCCCAGTCGGAGCGGTTTCCCAAGGGGGAGCGGCGCAGCATCGCCGACATCGACCTCGAGCTGCTTCGCGCAGAACGGTTGCGGATGGGCACGTTTGACGACAACCGGCGCCACCACCGGGCCGTCGCGGAATCGTTCCGGTGGATCGAGTTTCGGGTGGACCCACCGGCCGGTGATATCGGCCTGTACCGCGAGGTCGAGCGGTTCCCGTTTGTGCCGGCCGATCCGAATCGGTTGCAGCAGGACTGTTACGAGGCCTACAGCATTCAGGTCGCCGGGCTCGAGCAGCGATTGCGCGCGCTGCACTTCCCGAAAGTCGTGATCGGGGTTTCCGGTGGGCTCGACTCGACGCATGCGTTGATCGTCGCCGCACGTGCGATGGACCGGGAAGACCGGCCGCGCAGCGACATTCTGGCGTTCACCTTGCCTGGCTTCGCCACGGGCGAGCGCACCAAACGCAATGCAGTCGAGCTCTGTCGTGCGCTCGGTGTCACCTTTGCCGAAATCGACATCACCGAGACCGCCAAGCTGATGCTCACGGAGATGGACCATCCGTTCTCGCGTGGCGAGAAGGTCTACGACGTCACGTTCGAGAACGTCCAGGCCGGGCTGCGCACGGATTACCTGTTCCGCCTGGCCAATCAGCGCGGCGGCATCGTTCTGGGCACCGGTGATCTCTCCGAGCTCGGACTGGGCTGGTCCACTTACGGTGTCGGCGATCAGATGTCGCACTACAACGTCAACGCAGGTGTGCCCAAGACACTGATTCAGCACTTGATCCGCTGGGTCATCTCCTCGAACCAGTTCCCGTCGGATGTGGACGCGGTGTTGCAGTCGGTGCTGGACACCGAGATCACCCCCGAACTCGTACCCACCGGCGAAGAGGAGGAGCTGCAGAGCAGCGAAGCGAAGGTCGGTCCCTTTGTGCTGCAAGACTTCTCGCTGTTCCAGGTCCTCCGCTACGGCTTCCGGCCGTCGAAGATCGCCTTCTTGGCGTGGCACGCGTGGGGCGATGCCGATCAAGGCAACTGGCCACCGGGATACCCGGAAAGCAAGCGGCCGTCGTACTCGCTCAAGGAGATCCGGCACTGGCTGCAGATCTTCGTGCAGCGTTTCTACTCGTTCAGCCAGTTCAAACGGTCGGCCCTGCCCAACGGGCCCAAGGTGTCCCACGGCGGGTCGCTTTCGCCGCGCGGAGACTGGCGCGCCCCGTCGGACATGGCGGCCCGCGCCTGGCTTGATGCGATCGAGCGCGAAGTCCCGGAGGACTGAGGCCGTTCAGCGGACAAGTTGTGCCAGCGCGCGCACATCGAACCCGTCCGCCTGCGTCTGGACAATCTCGATGATCGCGGCGGCGCCGTCGGCACCGAGATGTGGTGTGGTGATAGTCCGGAATTTCTGCTCAAGCCGTCGGCGCTGCAGCGCCAGATCACTTTCCGGCGTGTTGACGTCGCGCGCCGTTGTCATTCGCCTGCCATTCTTCAGTGTCACGTCAACACGTGTAGGCGCACCAGACGTGCCATCGCTTGTGACGATCACCTTGTCGCGCAGCGCTACAGTTGCCGGGTCGTGGGCCGCCGCGTCGTCGATGACCATGGTGGACCGGCCCAGGGCCGCCATGGCGGCCAGGTGCGCGACGCTGAACTTGACTTCGAGTCCCGTTGCCGGGCTGGGCAGTGCACAGGTGGCGTATTCCAGTTCGCCTAGATGCACGTGAATCTCGGCCGCATCCGCGCCGTGGAACTCGTGCTGGGCGCGCAGGTCTCGGATGCCGGCCAGGGTCGAATGCGTCATGTAACACGACGCGTCGAACTTGAAGAGGTTATTCAGTATGTGCCAGCCCATCGGCGGCTCGCCGAGTGCGGCCGCCGTATCGCATTCGCCGCTCGCCGTGGCGGTGAAGCCTTTGGCACATTCGACGGCCGATTCGGTTGCGGTGAAACCGTTCCAGGCCAGCTGAGCTGCCAGCAGTCCGTTCTCGCAGGCTTTTCCGGCGTGAAATGATTTGGCCATCGTGCCGACCATGCAGCCGAGTCCGGCGGCCTGGGTGGCGGCCAATGCCAACGCTGTCGCAGTGCGGTCAGTGTCGAGCGACAGCAGCCGTGCGCAGGCCGCCGCGGCACCGAGTGTGCCGATCGTCCCGGTGTGGTGAAAGCCCCGCAGATAGGAGACTGGACCGACAGCGGCGGCGACTCGGCACGCGGTCTCGTACCCGGTGACGAACGCGCACAGGAACTCCGGTCCGCTGCTATGCAGGGACTCCGCCAACGCCAAGGCGGCCCCGAGGATCGCCACTGACGGGTGGCCGATCAACGTTGCGTTCACGTCGTCGAAGTCGAGGACATGCGACGACGTCCCGTTGATCAGCGCGGCCTGTCGCGGGCTGACCCGAATCGCATGGCCGAACACACTGGCCCCGTCCTCGACGGCAGTAGGTGCCAGTGTCTGCAGCAGGATGCGTGGTGCCGGCTC
>Ga0209114_1000050_pt1 | contig 7170 bp, 9 predicted proteins | sample TexAe_RefH0_O3_FD_187953 | JGI IMG/M metagenome (GOLD analysis project Ga0209114, IMG submission 187953) | Forest soil microbial communities from Davy Crockett National Forest, Groveton, Texas, USA - Texas A ecozone_RefH0_O3 (SPAdes) (version 2) | ecosystem: Environmental > Terrestrial > Soil >...
GGGAAGGGGTAATTTGAAACCGACGAGATGACCGCCAACCAAAGTCGTAGCGAGACGCAAACAGTCTCGTAGTAATGGTATTGAAAGCAATGTGGAGACGTGAGACGTTAACAGTCTCGTGCACTAAGAAACAGCAGAGACACCAACAAACAGTCTCTGGAAATGCGGCTTGATCAAAACGAACGTCGATTGTCACATTCGGTCACGAGTGGATTTTCGGCTCAAAAGGCATATTAATACGAAAAGGGCAGTTTGTAGAGCAAGAAGTTCATTGGTACTATGACTATCGTTTAAAAACATGTCCAATATTTGTCAGGGATCCCTTCTTTGGCGAGATGGACCTACACGGCCTTCAGCACGACGTCGCTTGTGGGAAGTATTCTTGAGATGCATTTTGATAATGTCGTTAACGGGCCATGCGCCACGATATTGATTGAGGCGTGGATACTTGGAGGCAGCCTGGAAGGATGTTATTAAGGGGATTAACTCCAAAACAAACTCACGGCATCTACAATCGCTAATAGAGCATGTTGATTCTGGTTCTTGAATGAGTTGCCGAGATCGAGATGCTGATCAGAGAGCTGTTGGACATATCTCTGTTGATGTAAAGATGAAACCCGGGGATGTGGACGACCTGACTTCACCTTCATATTCTCGACATCTGCATCTGGCCATTGCAAAACTGTCTCGACATTGTAACCCCGCCCTCCCACTCTCCGCCCCGCCTCTCCAACAGGCTTCGGGATAAGACCATCATTCTCCATGACACGTTTCTTAGGAATAGCCGAGACGGGGGGTGTAACACAATTTTGCATTTGTGTCATGACTAGAAGATCTGAGGCTTGAGTTTGAGCTGATAGCGAAGTGTCTTTGCTATTTGGTGCAGATACAGCTGATTCTGTGGGCGTGGGCTTTGGATTTGGGAGGATATGACGGACGAATGTCATGAAGTCACCCGGTAAGAAGTTGGGTATATATGGCGAAGGGGGTAGAACATCTGAGCGTGAAGGGTACGGTCTATATCTTTGACGAATGGTGAGTGAAGGGTGACGGTAAACTTTGCCAGAAAAGCGTGTTCGAGTGGTGAGGACAGGAAGAACTGGGGGTGGGGTGGAAGCCATTTTTTGATGAGCGTTGCGGGTTCATGAAGACCTTATAGGTTAGATAGACGCTGTGACAACCAGAAGGTTATGAAACTCACAAGGAGAATCCGATCAACAAGGACGATAAACCCCTCGGGTTTTTCCGTGCAGGACAATAACGACGGGGGTAACAAGGAGAATTCGGGCTTTTGAACAGACTATAAGAGATGTCGGTGAAGGTAGATGATGAAAAGAACGAGAAATCGACGGCCATGCTGCAGGACCTGAAGGTAAGCAGCCTGTCAACCAAGACGACACCTCCTGACCATACCCAGCGAAAGCGAGATCCGGGGGGTGAAGATGAGGATGCTGAAGTGAAGGAACTTCGCCAGAAATTAAAAAAGCTTGACCTGGAGTCTCGTCTTCGTCGCGAGAGGGAAACCGCACTCGAAAGGCGCATTTTGGATTTATCTGAGGCAGAATTAGTAAAGGAACTGCATTCGATGGAGTATCAATTAGCCCAAGAAGTCCTTAAGTCCGGGGAACTGAACGCTACCATTACTGGGCTGAGAACACAGGTTGTCACATCCGAAGAGGTCGTTTTAGAACACATAACGAAGCTGGAGGAAGCCCAGGTAGAGCGCGAAGTCAGTTCTTTGCCCTATTCGTTTCGTTAGCAAGACGGTGCTTACAGCAGTGAAGGAACTTCGAACCCAGATTAGAGAACTACAGTCACTGGAGGAAACGATTCAGGATCTACAGAGAAAGGTCGACGAATCCGAAGAGAGAGAAAAGGAATCGCGGAAGAGTGCCGACGCTTGGCAGGTCAAACTCCAAGTTAAGGACGCTGCACGAGCCGCTAGTCTGGCTGGATCCCATAAGTTGTTGAAGGGAATGGAAGATAGACTGCTCGTAAGCATACCCCTTGAGACGTTTCGTGCGAGATATCAATAAATGACTCCCGACTAAAGAAGGCTGAATCTGCGAGAGATGCGGAAGAGAAACAAGTCCGAAGTGAGATCAAATCTCTCAAAGGTCGACTAGCGCAAGAAGAGGAGAAAAGCACGGTGAGTAAACCAGTCGACTATCAATCGGACATGAACTGCAACTTACAAACGCATAGTGCCTCAACCAAGAACTTCGCATGGTCAAACAGACACTGAAGAATACAGAGTCACAACAGGAAGGGATATCTGCCGAAGCTCACGCGATGCAGCAGAAATTAGAGATGGCATTGCAACTTAAAAGCGACACGGAACAGGAGTTAAGTAGATGTGTAGCAGCTTCAAAAACCGAAATTTCCGTAAGTTTCGGAGATGAGTTGACTGGAGAGCTGAAACATCGTGATAGTCGTTGAATGAGCAATTGGGCGACCTCGAGAAGATGAAACATATCAACTCACAGTATTTGGAAAGAGTTGACTCCCTAGAGGCTCGGTTACATGCGGAAGAGACTAAATACTGTGTGAGTTGCACCTTCAATCGAGGGGCGGACATATTACCTGTTCTAAAGGAATTGGATAAAAAACTCCAAGCACGAGACGAGGGGCAAAAGAGGGAAGGGCAGCAGGACGACCTCGAGAATGTCTTTTTGAAAAAGATTGATTTGCTCGAAAGTCGGCTGCTTGTGGAAGAGGCTAAGCAGAGGGTGGGTCATGTGCTATGTTCAATGACCGAGTGACTTACCTGATTCACAGGAACTTAACGACATGCTCGAAAAACAAGATGAAGAGACGCAAAGGAACCAAGGGGAGCTTGAGAAAATGTACTCGGAAAGGATCATTTCCCTCGAGGATCGTTTACTCGCTGAAGAGGCTAAGCGGCGTGTGAGTTATTTATGTACTATGGTCGATCAACGAAGACTTACCCATTTTGCAGGGACTGAACGACACGCTCGAAAAACATGTCGAAGAGATGCGAACGAAGCAGGGGGAGCTAAACGATCTTGAGAATATGTACTCGGAAAAGATCAGTTCACTTGAGGATCGTTTACTCGCGGAAGAGGCTAACAAGCACGTGAGTTATTTATGTACAACGGTCGTTCAGTCGTCGACTTACCCGTTTTATAGGAACTGAACGAAACACTGCGGGCTCGAGAGAAAAAGACACAGGAGCAGCAGGGGCAGCAGAGTGAGCAGCAACAGCGGGTAGATGCCGACCTTCAGAGGACGAATCAACAGCTCCACAACACACGCAGACGATTGGAAGAGCTGAACGAGAAGCAAAGGGGGATGCGGACGGAATTGGAGGGAACTAATGATGAACTAACAGAAGCCCGATTGAAGATTGTGAACATTACGAAGGAAGTTGCAGATAAAACTACTCACATTAAAGAGCTTTCCAAACACCACCAATTGCTATCGAAGGAACTGGAGGAACAAAGTAGAGAAAAGACCACGTTGGCATCACAGCTCCAGACGACGAATGAGAGCATAAAGACTTTCCAGGTGGAGGTTGCAGCACTTAAAAGCAAGCTCGAAGACGCTGAGGTGGAGCAAATGGTAAGTTAAGCAGATACAAGAAGAGCTTTAATACCCACGTATTTATAGATCCTCGATGAACGGCTTCAAGTGACTGGGAAGTCAGATGAGACAGTGAAAATTTTGAGGGAGATGTTGGCGATAGAAGACGATCAAGATGTGACAAGAGAAGTGTCAAAGTTGCAAACCCAACTAAAAGAGGTAGAGAGCACATGTTTAGTAAGTTTATCTTCGTCTCGCATATCAGTACTTACTTGGGGACTCAAGGAGCTCAATCAAGCTGCTGATGAGAGGGCAAAGGAGTCGGAAGATAAAATCAATCGCCTGGAAGATCTTCGCAAGGTAAGCGTAAGCGTATACCGTAATGCAAGAAACTCACGTCGCAAAGACATTGAGTGGTTCACTGGAGGAAGTCGAACGTCAAGTGAGCCGGGATGCCACAGAGAGAGATCGGGAGAGAAAAGAAGCTTCCGACGAGATCAAGGCATGCAAGGACAAACTTGAAAATTCGAATACACGTGTCAAAAATCTGGAGAGTAACTGTACACGTCTTCAGGGCGAGCTAGATGAAGCTAGGCATGATAATGAGGTGAGAGAAATAAAGTTTGTAGACGTCGACTGACTCTCAGGGATTGTGGTAGAAGCTTGAGGAACTTGAAAGCAACAACGCACGTCTTCAGGGCGAGCTAAATGAACTGAGAGAAGCTCATGAAGTAAGTAATCAAAAGTCTATATCTGCTAATTATGACTCACAGAAATCACAGCGGAAGGTACACGAGCTAGAAAGTAAAAGTGCAAATCTTCAACATGAGCTTGATGAAGCCAAACGAGAACATAAGGTAAGCAGAACAAGCTCGTATATGCCAGTTCTGACTCACCAGAAATCACAGCGGAAGGAAGCAGAGATTGTGACCCTTCATGACAAAACAAAGCAGCAATATGAGGTGAGCAGGAACATCTGAACCATAACGAACATTGGTCCTGAATAAGCACCAAAGGTCAAAGTTACGGACATGAAAACATCCATCGGAAATCTAACAAATCAGATCGAGGAAGCTCAACGGGAAAAGAATGTGAGGTCTTAAAGAAAGGCTAGGACAAACTTACCTGTCCGTGTAGAGCCTTGAGAGCAAGATTAAGAGACTGGAAGAAGCGCCCCTACGACAGAGGCCGCATTCTATTACACAAGCTGTGGATGATTCCCAACATACAGGTCGAGAACGGGATCAAGAACATGAAAGTCTCGAGGAACGAATTGCGGTCTTGGAAAATGTAAATCCCCTGTTTCCCTCCTCATCATAAGGAATTTTGACCAGTAGTATTTCAGCGTCTATCTAGTAAGAACCCACAAAGGGGGAGACGTCGAAGAATTAACGAGGAAGAGGCTTCTGAAGACTCGGAGGATTCAATGGGCGAACTCGGTTTTGAGGAGCGCTTGCGACGGACTAGGAGAAGAAAAAAGCCCACAGCCGGAATCGGTGGGAACTATGACGATGTTTTTAACCCCAAGTGTCCATTAGTCCATCTATATGACTTCGAGAAAAAGGAGGCATTGGTAAGTGGTTTTGTCATGAGGAAAAATAGGGTACTTACCGCTGTAGCGTCTTGTGAGACAAATCTTCAAGGAGTACACTGGGATAGACGAGGACAAGGAATTCCGGAGCAAGGCAGAAGCTGTTACTCAGGAGGAGCTGGAACTATTTGAAGGCGCGGACGGGGAATATACGACTGCGCTCTCGAAACCCGTAAAATTCGACCTGGGGAAAGGAGGAGGGTCGAAATGGAACAAGAAGATATGCCATCTTCTTGCAATAGAGTGCGAAAAAGCGCGCGTGGTGGAGAATCCAAGCCTCAGACTGTCAAAACGTGTGCGACTGCCGCAATTGGAGGAGTTGATGCGGTTGAAGTACGAGCGGGCCTGGTCACACTATTCCCTCACAAGGGCGCGGCCGGGAGAAGAGGAGGCAGATAGGGTCCAACGAGTGGCGAACACACTTGATAATGTCGACAGGAGGAAGCGGAGCCATGTGGCCAGGAAGGCCAAATATAACAACCGACTCCACACGATCGAGGAGCAAATTCGGAGAGGAGAAACGGTCAGCGCGATGCATATAGCGAAGGGCATAGTCATGGAGCTCGGGGAAGATGGAATGAGTTCAGAGGAAGAAGAACTAGATGAATATAACGTGGTGAAAGGCTTCATGGTCTCGAAGATGGGATGGCGCAATGCCGACATAGGCAGGATGCTGCGCAAACTTGATGGCATACGATCCCAGATTAAGGACACTCGTGGTGCAATCCCGGCCCGCCGATTCGAAGGCAAACTTTCGCAAAGAAAAGCGGTAGCACACCTCTCGTTCCAGATTTATGACAGGGAGTGGCTGGAACTCGCGATTGAGAGAAACGGAATCTCAGTGAAAGAAAGGTCGGAAAAGAGTGCAACGGAATGGCCTGGCTATTCAAGTTGGGAACATTCTCTGCAACGTTAAAGGGATAAGTTTTTTAGTGGGAGAGATTAAGCCAAGCCGAAGACCCCTAAACTGTAATTACATACCAAGCAGAACATTACAAATAAAATGCTGAGACCTCGTTGATATTAATGAAAACCAGAGCCAGGACAAAGAACAAGAGACGCCAACAGTCTCGGCAAGTTTATGAGATGAAAGAGACGCCAACAGTCTCGAGATGATGGAGACACCAACAGTCCCTTTTCTTCCATATACATAACATTTGCTAAGAATGGTATTTAGATGCAATTTGAGCTAAAACAATATTCAAACTCACCGCTATTGAGACTCCAGTAGTTACGAGGGGCGCAATTATATAACGAAGAAGAGCGACACCTGACCAAAGTCTGAAAAAGAATTAAAAAAAAGAATTGGAAAGAGAGTGGTGGGGACCTACCCAAGGTATCAAACCCAGCAGCAATATGTACGCACCGTCATCTGAGACTCCAACAGTCTCGAGACGATTTTGAGGGATACATCAATGATGAGCCCGAGCGAAAGCTCAACGAATGGGCGGAATGGCCGAAAAGAAGGGTGGGTTGGGACTTAAAAGAGACATTACTGTCTCATTCTCATCGTCGTCGAGACACCTACAGTCTCGACGGCGTTGAAAAACCTTGAAGTGGGGGAGCCAAGTCTGTAAACCCGCTAAGTCCACGACCCACAAACCCGCTAAGTCCACGTAGACCCTCGAAGTCCATGACCTGCGTGTAGACCCGCTAAGTCCGCGACACCCATTCACTCAGCCCAACCACCCGTCGAGAGCCAGTCGAGACTGTTGGAGTCTCGCCTATGCTCTTCCTGAGACTGTGAACGTCTCAATTTTTGAGTCCCTTCCACAACCTTTGTGAGACTGTTGGCGTCTCACTTGTTTAGGATGGCCCTTTTTGTCTACCCTCGCCACTCACCCACTCGCCCATCGAGACTGTTGGGGTCTTGTATTCTTCCCGAAGCCCTTCTTGAGACTGTATATGTCTCAACCCTTCAACTCTCTTTGCGCTTTTCGTGAGACTGCTGGTGTCTCACCCTGTTTGGAATGGCTTTTATTTTATATCACCTCGTCCACTCACCCAACCGCCTCTGCCCTCGAAGCTCTTCGCGA